>ENA-UERZ01001670-UERZ01001670.1-human-gut-metagenome-genome-assembly--contig:-NODE-1670-length-14940-cov-12.315010_pt1 | contig 14940 bp, 18 predicted proteins | sample MGYA00242997_ERZ507998 | MGnify/ENA primary metagenome ERZ507998 (study PRJEB26167, sample SAMN06115470) | human gut metagenome | host: Homo sapiens | place: China:Henan | collected 2016-06-23... | reverse complement strand
GGGTACTCGGATAATAAACCAATTAAATTGTAGAGGATTTTGGAGGGAAAGTCAATTGATTAAAGCAGAATACAAAAAAAATGAAGCAATGGAGTTAAAGATATCCGGTGACTTGGAGACTATTTGGTGTGAAACACTCGAGATTTTGAGAAATTTTCACGCATCAATTTCTAGAACAACGAGTAAGGCGGAGGCAGATTCATTTATTGATTCTTTAGCATTTTTAAGTAAGTTATCAAGTGGGGAATTTGAGGGAAACGCTGGAGAGGTACTTTTTGGCAAATTTTTAGCAGAGAAAAATAGTAACAATTAACCATACATATATGAAAGAGAGGAAACAGTAATGAGTTTAGAAGTAACAATCAATGTACCAGGATTAAAAGAATTATCAGAGGCACTTATGCAGCTGGCAGTTGCAATGGGAGGAAAATCTGTACAAATGGACGAGGCAGCTGTCGGACAAGCCGTGCACGAACAGCAGAGTACGGAAGAAGCTCCTTGGGGGAATGCATCCATTCCACAGCAGAACACAACGGGGGCCGTACCAACTCCTTCAGTACCAGTACAAGCATCAGCACCGGCAGTGCAGGCACCCGCAGCAGTACCGACATCTGAACCGACGTATACAAGAGATGATCTGTCTAAGGCAGCCATGCAGCTGATGGACAAGGGGATGCAGGCGCAGCTTATGCAGCTAATCCAAAGCTTCGGAGTAGCATCTTTGATGGAGCTTTCACCGGAACATTATGGGAACTTTGCGACAGGACTTCGCGGAATGGGGGCGCAGATCTAATGAGCCATCAGGAGAGAACACATGCGATCTTAAGTGCATCGGGAGCACATCGATGGCTCCTGTGCACTCCGAGTGCAAGACTGGAAGAACAGTTTCCGGATACCACATCAGATGCGGCCAAAGAAGGAACTTTGGCGCATGAGCTGGCTGAGATGAAGCTGAGACATTATTTTCAGACAAAAGAGTTTGGAAAACGGAAATATAACGCCGAGGTTAAAAAACTGAAAACCGAAGAACTGTGGCAGGATGAAATGGACGGTTATACAGAAATCTATAAGGATTACATTAAAACGCTTGCGCTTTCATTTCCGGCAGAGCCTTATTCGGCAATTGAAAAGCGGGTGGATTTTAGTCAGTATGTTCCGGATGGATTTGGGACTGCAGACTGCATCCTGTTAAGTGGAAATACGTTGCACGTAATTGACCTCAAGTATGGAAAAGGGGTGCCGGTCAGCGTAGAAGAAAATCCACAGATGATGCTGTATGCGCTCGGCGCATATCAGGCGTACAGTTTCTTATACGACATTCGGAGCATCCATCTTGTGATCATTCAGCCTAGGCTAGACAGTATTTCAGAATGGGAATGTTCATTAGGGGAATTACTTGAATTTGCAGAATATGTAAAGGATCGTGCGAAACTGGCAATTAATGGAGAGGGAGAGTTCTGCCCTGGAGAAAAACAGTGTCGGTTCTGCAGGGGAAAAGCACAGTGCAGGGCAAGAGCAGAAGAAAACGTAAAGCTGGCTTTTAGCCCGGATAAAGGAAAACTTCCGCCGCTGATCAGTAATGAGGAAATGGGAAAATATCTTTCCACCGGGGAAGATGTGGCCAAATGGCTTTCAGACCTAAAAGAACATGCATTGAAAGAATGCCTTGCCGGACATGAGGTTCCTGGATGGAAGGCAGTAGAAGGAAGAGGTTCACGCGACTGGACTGATATGGATGCAGCATTTGAAGTGTTGAAGGAAAAAGGAATTGCAGAAGAAATTCTGTACGAAAAGAAAGCATTAACACTTGCACAGGTAGAAAAGACAATCGGGAAGAAAGATTTTGCGGAGATGGTCGGCAGTATGGTCGTAAAGAATCCGGGCAAGCCGACCCTTGTGAAGGAGTCCGATAAACGAGAAGCAATTACAAATAAAATCACAGCCGAAAAGGCATTTCAGGAGGAGCAATAATCATGGAAAATTTAACAAACGTAACAACAGGAAAAGTAAGATTATCATATGTACATGTATTCAAACCATACGCGTATCAGCCGGGACAGGAAGAAAAATTTCAGGTAACCATCTTGGTACCAAAGACAGATATGGATACGATGAACCGGATCAATGCAGCAATTGAAGCTGCTAAGCAGAGAGGGGTTTCAGATAAATGGAACGGAGTGTGTCCTCCAATCGTTCCGACTCCGGTATACGACGGAGATGGAGTGAGACCATCAGACGGGATGGCATTTGGTCCGGAATGCAAAGGACACTGGGTATTCACTGCAAGTGCAAAAGCTGATTATCCACCGGAAGTTGTAGACGCGAATCTGAATCCGATTATCAATCAGTCAGAGATTTACAGTGGTATCTATGCAAGAGTGAATGTGAATTTCTTCCCATATGCATTCGGATGCAAGAAAGGAATCGGATGCGGACTAGGTCCGGTGCAGAAGCTTGCAGATGGAGAAGCATTAGGAGGAAGTGCACCGACAGCTTCACAAGCTTTTGGAGCACCTGCACCTCAGCAGACTGCAGCGCAAGAAACGCAGCAATATCAGCAGACACAACCTACAATAAATCCGATTACCGGATTACCAATGTAGGATATTTAGGGGCGTATGCCCCTTTTCGTAACAGGAGGGACGCAGATGTTAAGGCATTTGAGTATAGACATTGAAACAAAGAGCAGCGTGGATATCGGAAAAGCCGGATTGTACAGATATGCACAGTCAGAAGATTTTGAAGTGTTATTGTTTGCTTATCAGATGGATGATGGAGAAGTTGAGCTTGTGGATTTGGCACAGGGAGAGCAGATCCCGGAAAATGTACAGCTGATGCTGAAAGATGTGGCTGTTGTAAAACATGCATACAATGCAGCGTTTGAATGGTATTGCCTGAATCGTGCCGGTTACGAGACACCATTAGAACAGTGGAGATGTACTATGATACATGGACTGTATTGTGGTTACACAGCCGGACTGGATGCGACCGGAAAGGCAATCGGACTTCCGCAGGACAAGCAGAAACTGACAACCGGAAAAGCATTGATCCGGTACTTCTGCGTTCCATGTAAACCGACAAAGAGCAATGGAAATCGGACATGGAATCTCCCGAGACATGCACCGGAGAAATGGGAATTGTTCAAGGAATACTGCAAACAGGACGTGGTAACAGAGCGTGCAATATTAAAACGCCTGAATTATTTTCCGGTTCCGGAAGAAGAACAGGAGTTATGGCAGCAGGATATCCGGATGAACGCCTTTGGTGTGCGCGTGGATTCGAAACTGATTGAAGGAGCCCTGACGATAGACGGAGTGAGCAGTGCGGAGCTGACAGAAGAGGCGATCAATATTACAGGACTGCAGAATCCAAACAGTACAGCACAGTTGAAAGTATGGGTGGAAAAAGAACTTTCAGACAGCTTAGAGATGGATGTGGAACTTCCGGGACTGCGGAAAGAAGACGTATCCATGCTTTTGGAAAGAAACGACCTTTCAAAGGAAATAAGGCGTGTTCTCGAAATAAGGCAGCAGCTTGGGAAAACATCCATTAAGAAATATGTGGCGATGGAAACAGCCAAGGGTACAGATGATCGTGTGCGTGGTCTGACACAATATTATGGGGCGAATCGCACTGGAAGATGGGCAGGACGTCTTGTGCAGTTACAGAATCTTCCAAGAAATTATTTAAAGACGTTAGACTATGCAAGAGAACTCGTTAAGACAAAGAATTATGATGGAATAAGGTTCTTGTATGGAAATGTTCCGGACACGCTTTCTCAGCTGATCAGAACAGCCTTTATCCCATCGGAGGGACATAAGTTTGTAGTTGCTGATTTTTCTGCCATTGAGGCGCGTGTAATCGCATGGCTTGCGGGAGAACAGTGGGTAAACGAAGTATTTGCCACCCACGGAAAGATTTATGAAGCAACGGCATCTCAGATGTTCCATGTGCCGATTGAAAAGATTGTAAAAGGAAACCCGGAGTACAGTCTTAGGCAGAAAGGAAAGGTTGCGACACTTGCGCTTGGATACCAGGGAGGAACAGCTGCGCTGATCGCGATGGGAGCATTGAACATGGGACTGGCAGAAGAGGAACTTCCGGATATTGTACAGAGATGGAGAAATGCGAATCCGAGAATCCGAGATTTGTGGTATGCGGTGGAACAGGCAGCGCTTACAACGATGCAGACGGCTCAGCCACAGGGCATCAACGGTTTGATTTTCCGGTATGAGGGAGAGCTGATGTATGGACAGAGCTTCCTGACAGTACAATTGCCAAGTGGGCGAAAACTTTTTTATCCGAAACCGTTCTTAAAGGAAAATCAGTTCGGAAAGATGGCAATCCATTATTATACAGTCGGACAGCAGACAAAAAAATGGGAAGTGGCATCTACTTATGGAGGAAAAATGACGGAAAATATCGTGCAGGCAATCGCAAGGGACTGTTTAGCTGAAACCCTCAGAAGGATTGAGCAATTAGGCTTGCAGGTCGTATTCCACGTACATGACGAGGTTATCATTGATGCGCCGATGGAAGTAACGGCGGAACAAATCTGTGACTTGATGGCGGAACCAATCAGCTGGGCACCGGGGTTGCTCTTAAAGGGAGCCGGATTTGAAAGCAGTTATTATATGAAAGACTAGGAGGAAACAGATGGATTACAATAGAAAATTATGGATCAGCACGGCCGGAACCAGAAAGGCAACGTACTGGCCGAAGAATGAAATCATGTGGTCTGATTTTGTGGACCGTCTGAAAAATCCGGTAAGAAGTTCTGAAACAATGGAGGAATATCTGGCGCTGGGGAAAAGCCAGCAGGCGGAATTAAAGGATGTAGGAGGGTTTGTCGGCGGTACCTTTATCAATGACAGGAGAAAGAGTTCTTATGTACAGGGAAGAGATATCTTAACACTTGACATGGATAATATTCCAGCAGGACAGACGGATGAAATATTGAAAAGGGTATCAGGGCTTGGATGTGCAGCTGCAGTCTACAGTACAAGAAAACATACAGGATATGCACCAAGACTGAGGGTGCTGATTCCGTTAGACAGGACAGCAACCTCCGATGAATATGAGCCGGCAGCAAGAAAAGCAGCTGCACTGATTGGGATCGAGTTCTGTGACCCAACGACATTTGACGCAAGCCGGTTAATGTACTGGCCAAGCTGCTGTAGTGATGGGGAATATATCTGTAAAAGTTATGATCATCCGTTCTGCAGTCTGGACGGATTGCTCGGGATGTATCAGGACTGGAAGTGCGTGAGCGAGTGGCCGCGGGTACCGGGAAGTGATGCGATCGAGCGCAGAAGACTTGCAAGGCAGGAGAACCCGCTAGAGAAAAAAGGAATCATTGGGGCGTTCTGCCGCACTTATACGGTCACGCAGGCAATGGAGAAATTTATCCCTGGCATGTATGAGGCAACGGATATTCCGGGGAGATATACATACACTGGTGGATCCACAACAGGCGGGGCGATCCTGTACGATGACGATCTATTCTTATATTCCCACCATGCAACGGATCCATGTTCCGGACAGCTTGTGAATGCGTTTGATTTGATTAGGCTACACATGTTCTCTGACAGGGATAAAGAAGCAAAAGAGGCAACTCCGGTGAATAAGCTTCCTTCTTTTCAAGCGATGTCAAAACTTGCAAGGGAAGACAAGACAGTGTCCGGTCTTGTTGTAAAAGAAAAGTTTGAACAGGCAAAAGAAGTCTCCGGCATGAATCCGGCGGAGGACGAAAACGTGGACTGGGTCTTAAGACTTACAAGAGACGGAAATAACCGGATTGAAAAAACAATCAATAACGTGACAATGATTTTGGAGAATGATCCTTTTTTAAAAGGAAAGATTGTGACGGATGAGTTTGCAAGCTGTGGCATGGTGCGTGGGAGCCTCCCGTGGAACCAGAGAGAGGGAAAGCGGAGATGGGAAGATGTGGACTATGCCGGATATTATCGTTATATGGAGACGTTTTACGGGATTACAGGCAAGGAAAAGCTGGACAATGGTATTCTGATCGTCAGCAGTCAGAACAAGGTCAATGAGGTGAAGGAATACCTGACAAGTCTCAAATGGGACGGTGTAAAGAGGGTGGATACGCTTCTTTCGGATTATCTTGGGGCTGATGATAACCTCTATACGCGTGCAGTAATACGGAAATCATTGTGTGCTGCAGTGGCAAGGGGAATCTTAGGCGGTGTGAAATATGATTACATGCCGATCTTTGCAGGACCGCAGGGGATTGGAAAGAGTACATTTCTTGCAATTCTTGGAAGAGAGTGGTTTTCTGATTCCCTCACAAGTTTCGAAGGAAAAGAGTCCGCGGAGCTGATACAGGGAACTTGGATCAATGAAGTCGGGGAACTGACGGCGATGACGAAGCAGGAGACCAGTGCGGTCAAACAGTTTCTGAGCAAGACGCATGATATCTATAGGGCGGCTTATGGACGTACAACGAATAAATACCCAAGACGGTGCGTATTCTTCGGTACAAGCAACGACAGCGAGTTTTTAAAGGATTCCACGGGGAACAGAAGGTTCTGGCCGGTAGATGTAGGAGAACATAAAGCAAAGAAATCAGTATGGCAGCAACTCCCTTTGGAAGTGGATCAGATATGGGCAGAAGCCTATATGTACTGGGCAATGGGGGAAGACTTATTTTTACCGAAAGAGATTGAAAAACTGGCAGAAGAACAGCAGGAAAAACACAGGGAGTCTTTTGCAAAAGAAGGTGTAATAAGGGAATTTTTGGATAGAAAAATCCCAGCAGACTGGAATAGTATGAACCTATTGCAGAGGCGGCAGTACCTCCAGGGAGGGATGCAGACAGCAGAAAAACAGGTTCTGGTAGACCGGGAAAAGGTATGTGCTGCAGAGATTTGGCAGGAATGTTTTGGAAGTGATATCAAGTACATGGGAAAAAGAGACAGTATGGAGATCAATAATATTTTACTGAGCATAGGCGGCTGGAAAAGAAATAAAGCAACGCAGAGATACGGCTTTTATGGAACCCAAAGAGGGTTTGAGAGGGTGTGAACAAGGTAGTGTAACGTTCGCGAACAAAGTATGGTTTTCGTGAACAAAGTCAAAAAAAATGAAAAAAATTAGAAAAATCACGAGTTTGTTCACATGTTAACGGGATTGTCACATAAATGTTCACGGTTGTAAACCAGTAAATATAGGTATCCACAGATATATGTGAACAATGTGAACAAACTTTTATATAAAAATAAAAAAATAAAAATAAAGAGTACACGTACGCTATATGTATTACCTAACGCGCCTAATAGAGAGTACACATACGCGTGCGAGGTTGTAGATGTTGCAGGAGGTGTGAAAATGTTAGAGAAAGAGATTGAGAAAATATTGGTGACAGAAGTGAAGAAGTTAGGAGGTAAGGCATATAAGTTTGTCAGTCCCGGTAACAGCGGGGTACCGGACCGGATTGTAATATTCCCGAAAAAACCCCCGGTGTTTGTGGAATTGAAAACGGACACAGGCGTGCTTACGAACCTGCAGACTGTACAGGTGAAAAGGCTGAGAGAACTTGGCCAAACGGTGGAAGTAGTAAAGGGGATAGCCGGATTGATCAAATTTTTCGGGAAATACGGATATCCGCAAGTGAGCATTCTACTTTCCGGAAAATACAAAGGGGTGAAAACAGATGGAGTTTAAACCACACGGCTATCAGAAACACTGTATTGAAAAGATCATCGAGATAAAAAAAATCGGGTTATTTCTCGATATGGGACTGGGAAAAACGATCACAACATTAACGGCCGTGAAGGAATTGAAATATAACCGGTTTGAAGTACGGAAAGTGCTTGTGATCGCACCGAAGAAAGTGGCCGAAGGAACATGGTCCAAGGAAAAAGATAAATGGGAGCACACGCAGATGCTGAGGGTATCTCAGGTACTTGGAAGTCAGACAAAACGCATCCGTGCACTGAACACACCGGCAGACATCTACATCACCAACAGGGAGAATGTAGTGTGGTTAGTGGATTATTACCGGAACAGCTGGCCGTTTGACATGGTGGTGATCGATGAATCCAGCAGCTTTAAGAGCCATAAAACAAAACGGTTTAAAGCACTTGCAGGTGTGGGAACAAGGATCAACCGTCTTGTAGAGCTTACGGGAACCCCATCCCCGAACGGACTTGACGACCTGTGGGCACAGATCTATCTGTTAGACGGAGGTGAACGACTCGGAAAAAGATATACGCAGTTCAGGGAACGGTATTTTGATCCGGGAGAACGCGGGAACAATGTGGTATATAACTACAAGGCAAAGCAGGGGAGCGAGGAAAGCATTCTGAAAATCATTTCCGACATCTGCATCAGCATGAAGGCAGAGGATTATCTGCAGCTTCCGGATGTGACATACCATCCAGTAACCGTTACCCTGGATACAAAAGCAAGAAAGGCATATCAGGAACTGGAGAGAAAAATGGTGCTGGCACTTCCGGAGGATGAAGAAGAAATCAGTGTGACAAGTGCAGCGGCGTTGAGCAATAAACTTCTGCAGCTTGGGAACGGTGCGATTTATGACGAGGATCGAAACGTGCATGAAATTCATAACTGCAAGATTGAGGCATTCATGGAACTGGTGGAATCTCTTCAGGGAAAACCGGCATTAGTGTTTTATAATTTCCAGCATGATAAGGAACGGGTCTTAAAGGCACTCGCAAAGACAGGGTTACGCGTAAGAGAGTTAAAGACCACACAGGATGAGGATGACTGGAATAATCGTGAAATTGATATTCTTCTGACGCACCCGGCAAGCAGTGCCTATGGGTTGAACCTGCAGCACGGAGGAAACCATGTAATCTGGTTCGGTCTCACTTGGAATTACGAACTGTATACCCAGGCAAATAAAAGGCTGCACAGGCAGGGGCAAACGGAGAAGGTAATCATTCATCAGTTGGTGTGTGATGGCACAAGAGACGAAGATGTAGTACAGGCGTTGGAACGAAAAGATGATGTGCAGAATTACGTGATGCAGAGTTTGAAAGCAAGGATAAAACGGATTAAGGAGGAATCAGGAAAATGAACAAATACGAAACAAAGATGGACAAGATAACAACGGAATTTGCAGAGCATATCTGTGACAATCTGTGCCGATATCCGCACATGGCAGATGGAAAGTCTTTAGAAATTATATGTTCAGAATGTAAAATTGGGAAGTTTATCTGCGATATCTTGAATGAATACAAGCGGATTAATGATTTTGATAAGACGCAGACTGCAAAGCTGCTAAAGCAGGTGCAGGAGCTGAAAGAACGTGATACGGCGAAGAAACCGATTAAGACTAAGGGATTGAAAAATTTTCATGGAAATATTTATAAAGTAGTTGGCGAATGTTCTAACTGTGGCTGTGGTGTAAATAGCTTTATGATGTTTTGCGACTACTGCGGACAGCGGTTAAAGTGGGAGGCTTAGAGATGCGAGAAATACTTTTTAAAGCAAAGAGGTTGGATAACGGCGAATGGGTAAAGGGTAGTCTGATATCGACAGAAGATAACTCAGGTTTTATTCTTCAAAGCAAAACGAAAGCGTTTATTCCAAAAGGGGCTAATACGTTTTGTTCGACAGAGTGGTATGAAATCGACCCAACCACTCTCTGCCAGTACACCGGACTGACCGACAAGAACGGTAAACGGATTTGGGAGAATGATATTATTGAAGACGATGTAAATTGTTACAGAGTATATTGGAGTAAAAAATACAGCAATTTTTCTTGTGAATATGTCAAAACAGATGAGCCAATATTTAAAGGAAGAAAATGGGATTTATGGTCGATCATACAAGAAGAGGAAATATATGTTAAAGGAAACATTTTTGATAACCAAGAGCTGTTGGAGGTAGAGTGATGAAATACAGAAAGAAACCAGTAGTTATTGAAGCGATTCAATGGAAAGAGAATACAACGGAGATAATACAATTTTGTGGAAATAAATGTTCTTACAATGCAAATGATACTGCTTGGGAAGTTGGAAAAGGGATACCAAATGAAGAACTTATCATACATACCCTTGAAGGAGATATGATAGCGAGCAGAAATGATTACATTATAAAGGGTATAAAGGGAGAGGTTTGTCCATGCAAACCAGATATATTTGAGAAAACATATGAAGAGGTGGGGGGGATGAATGTATTAGAGAAGATTTTGGAAGAGATAGAAGAACGTGTGAACATTGTTGAAAACATTCCAGTAAATGAAGATGATGATTTTCTGGATGGTGAGGAGTGTTATGAAGACGGAAGAGTACAAGGTCGGTATGAAGAGCTGGTATGGTGCAGAGGCATGATCCATTCCCACATGGATGATGCGACAGATACGAATGACGGGTGGATTCTAGTAGAGGACGGATTGCCGGAAGGTGGAGAGAAAGTATTAGTATGGTACGAATATTTCCGGTATGGAGAATACAACAGAATGTTTCAAACGCATGGTATTGGATGGCAATATGATGGGCACTGGAGTGGCGATGTAAGTGGTACAAAAGCAAGATGTATAGCATGGCGTCCACTTCCGGAACCGTACAAGCCTAAGAAACTACAAACAGAGGAGAAGCCGGTACAATGACCGGCTAATTATGAAAAAGAAAATCTATATAAAAAACTAAATGTCTTTGTTTGATTATTACTATACACAGGATTTATGATGATATTGTGTTTGAAAATCATAGATTTTGTGAACGAAGTTTTAAAGATTTGTGAAAGAGGAGTAGGAGGTGTGAGATGAGCATTGTGAATTTTAATATCCCGGATGATGGATGGTTTTCGATGAATTGCAATACTTTGCCGTTAGATAAGCAATTATGCGTAATTATTCATAGATATAGCAATCAATCTCCGGGAATATATCAATACAGAAAAGCGGACTGGTTGCATAAAGAAAGCGATTATTTCTTAGATGTTTCGGAACGATGGAGATTAGAAAGCATTGGGTGCGAAGAAGAATGGGAACCAAGCTTTGCGACGGCTGGAATCATAAAATACTGGAAACCGTTAGGACTTCCGGTCAATGAAAATGAGAGATTGCAGCTAGAAATCGAACGGTGGTTTGAAGATGACGATACTTAGAGGACAGCGGAGCACGGTCTTAAGTGCTCCGACAGAAAGAGGTGATAAATTGAGCTATGGAAGAACACGGAAGCAAGCAAAGCTGGACGAAGAAAAGACATTTGATGACATTATAAAGCAAGGACCGAGTGAAACCGCAAAGTGGCACATGCAGCGGAAAGCATACACAACATGCAGTCATCGCAAGGAGAGGAAACAGTTGGCAGAGTATAGTAGTGTGGCGGATTTTTATGAGGCAAGACTTAAGGGAGGTGGTGCCGGTGGACAAGTTAAAACTGAAAAAGTACATACCGAACAAAGCAAGACTTAAAAGAATTGATGCGAGGATAGAAGAACTTTGTGAGACTGAGCCGGCAGGAGAAGTGATGGGAAAGGTTCGTGGGTCAAGTAAAGATTTTCCCTATACGGAAGTTAGGACATCTGTGATGATACCTGATCCGGATGAGCAGGAGCGAATAAACAAGCAAATCAGGAAAAAAGAAGAGGAACGCTTGCAGGTGTTGGCAGAGATTCAAGAGGTAGAAGAGTTTCTTGACGGGATAGGGGATGTGGAGATTAAAGAGATTTTTGAATTGCTGTACGTGGATGTGAAGAAGCAGAGAGAGGTTGCAGACATCATCGGATATAGCAGAGGAAGAATTTCGCAAATAACAAGTGAATACTTGAAAGATTAACACAATTAACATTTTAGATATGTTATAATTATTCTAGAAAAGTTATAATTAACTTTAGGCTTTTCTTCCCAAAACACACTTATATATCGAAAAGGGCGCCTTGCAAATTGTGAGGTGTCTTTTTTTGTAATATTTGATAAAAAGAACAGATGTTTCTTGTATATTTTCTGTTTATAAGATATATTTGAAATGTTAGAGGAAACAAAAGCTATCATTTCAAAATTTCGTTAGGAACAGTTGCTTGTAAAGGAGTGAAAAAAATGAAAACCACAATAAGCAAGAGCTTTCTGGACGGATTTGCAAGAGCATTGAGCTTAGATAGTACAAAAGAATGGCCAAATATCTATGATGATAAAATGAAAGATTATATGGCATTAAGGGGCGATTGGGATAATGTCGGAAAATCAATCCGAAAAGAAACAAGAAATTTCAAAAGAACCAGTTTCAGACATTGAAATTGAAAACGAAAAGCAAGCGGAGCAAGTAAAACAGGTAGTGGTTGAGGCGATAAGAAGCGAATTCAGTGGGCCAATGCCACCCCCGAGTATACTTTCGGGGTATGAAAAAATTCTGCCAGGTGCCGCTGATAGAATTTTGTCAATGGCAGAAAAGCAATCTGCACATCGACAAAAGATGGAGAAAAAATGATTAAAACAGAATCAAGAGATAGCCTTTTGGGGGTATTGTTTGCATTTTTTCTAGGATTTGGTTGCATAGTTGCGGCTGTGGTTATGGTAATTGCAGTTCCCGAAAATGCAGGTGCTATTTCAGGTGCTGCTTTAGGTGTTATTGGAATTGGTGCAATTATAACAACATTTATAAAAAGTACTAGAAGAGGCTATAAAGGCCAGCAAGATTCAGGAAAAGAAAGAAAAGAATAAAGTAAAAGAAGAGGCGTCCATTAGGGCGTCTTTTCTAATACCCAAATATGGATACATAGCTCAGTGGTAGAGCACTTCACTCGTAGGGAATATGTCACAGGTTCGATTCCTGTTGTATCCAGAGATAGAAAATTGATAGATTGGAAGGTGGTGAAGTGGCAGGGTATGAAAACATAAAAGATAAAGGATTTGATAAGCGAACAACGGAAGAACTACGGGTAATTACATCAAAAGGTGGCAAAGCAAGTGGAGAAGCAAGGCGTAGGAAAGCAGACTTCCGGAAGACGCTGAACATGCTGCTTACCGCTGAAATAGACAATGAAGAATGGAAGCCGGTACTGGAGGCACTTGGTGTAGAGTGCACTTTGGAATCGGCTCTGTTGATGGCACAAATAAAAGAAGCGATGGCTGGCAATACAAAGGCAGCCACGTTTGTAGCGAAGTATTCAGGTCAGTCACCGGATCCGGACGAGAATAGGAGAAATCGCGAAGCAGACACCGAGCTGAAACAGGCACGGAAACAAGCGGTGACGGGAGAGAATGAATCTGATGAAGCAATTGACAGATTAGACAGTATCTTGGAGGAATTGAGGAACAATGCAGTTAAGCAAGAAACAGAATGAGTATATTGTAAATGCGACGCACCGTTGGAATTTTAAGTCCGGTGCAGTGCGTTCTGGAAAGTCTTATGTAGATACTGCGTTCGTTATACCGTTTCGAATCCGGGAGAGAGCTGGAAAGCCAGGACTAAACGTCATCCTCGGAGTATCAAAAAGCTCTATCGAGCGAAATGTCTTAGCTCCAATGCGAGAAATCTACACAGATAAGCTCATCGGAACAATTAACAGTCAGAACATAGCAATGGTTTGTGGAGAGCCTGTATATTGCCTTGGCGCAGAAAAGGTAAGTCAAGTGGCAAAGATTCAAGGGGCATCCATTAAATACTGCTACGGAGATGAGGTGGCAAAGTGGAACAAGGAAGTGTTTCAAATGCTTAAATCTCGTCTTGATAAGCCGTATAGTTGCTTCGATGGAAGTTGCAATCCTGAGCATCCAACACATTGGCTAAAAGAGTTCCTGGATAATGTGGAGCTTGATATTTATCTGCAGAAGTATACGATTTTTGACAATCCGTTTCTTCCGAAAGAATTTGTTGAGCAACTCTGCAAAGAGTATGAGGGTACAATTTATTACGACCGTTTAATTGTTGGTCTGTGGAAGAGGGCAGATGGAGCAATTTATAAACGGTTTGCAGACAATCCGGATGCGTTTCGATGTGAAGTGGTGGATGAGCTGAAAGATGATCCGGAAGTAAAGCAATTCCGGAAAGAAGATATTGTATCAATCGAAATAGGGTTGGACTTTGGTGGAAACCAGTCCGGGCACTCCTTTGTTGCAAGAGGATATACAGATGACTACAGGGGCGTGATTGCGCTAAAGTCCCGCAGAATCATGGCAAAGGATGAAAATGAGGATATCGACAGCAATATGCTGGACAAGTTGTTTTGTGAGTTTGTACAGGAAGTGATTGATCAATATTCGGTTATCGACAAACATGGAGATTATGTGAGATATTGCAACGTAGAAGGAGTTTACTACGATAATGCAGAGACTGTACTTGGCAATTCTATTCGCAATGCAGTAGAGAAAAAGTTTCCGTGGATATCGGTTCGCAAGGCAAGAAAAGCAGCGATAAATGACAGAATCAGATGTACCGTCAGGCTTATGGGAGCAGGGCGGTTTTTTATTACAAAAGATTGCGAGAGTTTACAAACGGCTCTATCTGATGCAGTATGGGATAAAGAAGTAAAAGACAAAGACGAACGCTTGGATGATGGCAGTACAGATATCGACAGTTTGGATGCATTTGAATACACGATAGAACGAGATATGAAATATCTGATACAAGAGGTGGAAGATGATTGAAAAAATATGGAATTGGATTAAGGGGGTGACACAGATGTTCACGATGACTACAGTACAGAGATTGGTCGGCGGAGAGGTCGCCTTAACAGAGAAGATGTCAGTTAAGATAAATGAATGGAATTCAATGGTTGCTGGGAATGCACCTTGGTGTAAAAACAGTGATTATATCACGTCACTACGCATTGAACAGGGGATTTGCAGAGAATTTGCAGATGTTGTTTTGAACGAAATGGAAGTGTCGGTCAACGATGAAAAAATGAATGAGATTCTGCAGAATGTGATTGAAGATTTGAACGAGAATCTTCAAGATGGACTTGCGCTTGGCTCTTTTATCATTAAACCGATAGGGACTGATAAAG
>ENA-UERZ01001661-UERZ01001661.1-human-gut-metagenome-genome-assembly--contig:-NODE-1661-length-14993-cov-5.597211_pt1 | contig 14993 bp, 13 predicted proteins | sample MGYA00242997_ERZ507998 | MGnify/ENA primary metagenome ERZ507998 (study PRJEB26167, sample SAMN06115470) | human gut metagenome | host: Homo sapiens | place: China:Henan | collected 2016-06-23... | reverse complement strand
TTGAGCTGCTCGGGGGTCATGAAGATATGGGCGTCATCCTGGGTGAAGCAGCGTACGCGGAACAGTCCGTGAAGGGCGCCGGACAGCTCATGCCGGTGCACAAGGCCAAGTTCGCCGATACGCAGGGGGAGATCGCGGTAGGAGTGGGGCGTATTCTTGTAAACCAGCATGCCGCCGGGACAGTTCATGGGCTTGATGGCGAAATCCTCTTCGTCAATAGTGGTGGTATACATATTGGCCTTGTAGTGAGCCCAGTGACCAGAACGTTCCCACAGAGAGCGGTTGAGAATGATAGGCGTGGAAATTTCTACATAGCCATAGCGCTTGTGGATCTGCCGCCAGTAGTCGATGAGGGTGTTTTTCAGGACCATGCCCTTGGGCAGAAAGAAGGGGAAGCCAGGACCCTCATCCATGATGGTGAACAGGCCCAGTTCACGTCCAAGCTTACGGTGATCGCGTTTCTTGGCCTCCTCAATACGCTGGAGATAGGCGTCCAGCTCGTCCTTCTTGGGGAAGGCGATGCCGTAGATGCGCTGGAGGGTCTGCCGGCTGGAGTCCCCGCGCCAATAGGCAGCGTTGCAGGCGGTGAGCTTGATGGCGTTGCCCTTGACCCGGGCGGTGGAGTCCAGGTGGGGGCCGGCGCACAGGTCGGTGAACTCGCCCTGCTTGTAGAAGGAGATGTGGGCGTCGGCGGGGAGATCCTGGATGAGCTCCACCTTGTAGGGCTCGCCCTTCTCCTCCATGAACCGGACGGCCTCCTCCCGGGGCAGCTCAAAGCGCTCCAGCTTGAGCTTCTCCTTGCAGATCTTGCGCATCTCGCCCTCGATCTGCTCCATGAGCTCGGGGGTGAAGGGGAAGGGGGAGTCCAGGTCGTAGTAGAAGCCCTCCTCAATGGAGGGGCCGATGGCCAGCTTCACCTCGGGAAACAGGCGCTTGACCGCCTGGGCCAGGATGTGGGAGCAGGTGTGCCAGTAGGTCTGGCGGTACGCGGGATTTTCGAAGGAAAACTCGTTCTTGACTTCTTCGGACATACAGATAACCTCCTCATTCGGTCTTTGGAATGCGGGGCAAAACAAAAGCGCCTCACCCCTGAATTGGTCAGGGGTGAGACGCAGAAAGTCCCACGGTTCCACCCTGCTTGCAAAAAAGAAGTGCGGAGCACCCGGGCGCATGACGCCGAGGTGTACAGGGCCTGCACATCTGATTTTGCCGCTTGTGACTTTCTGTAACGGGAAAGCCCCGGCCCGGTCCTCCCGGGCGGCTCGGGAGTGGTACGGCCGCCGCGTGTCGCAGGGCGCTTGCACCAAAAGCGCGCCCCTCTCTGTCCGCCGCTGCGCGGTTTCTTCTCCGTCATAGCCTCTTTGACAGGGGTACTATATCACCAATCGGGGGTGCTGTCAAGGGAGGAGGAGCATCTTTTTCGGGGAAGCCGGGCGGATCTCTCCGCATCCGCCATGCGGACGTAGTATGCAAGAAGCTGTTCCCGGCAGGCCGCGGCGCTCCCATCCGGCAGAGCTTCACCAGCCAGGTAGTACAGGGCCTCCCGCCACATGGGAGCGGGAAAGGCGGAGGCGGGCGTGCACAGCAGGGCCAGACGGACCTCGGGGGTGCGGCGCAGTTCGGACAGACATGTCTGCCGGACCAGAGCGGCCAGATGATCCAACAGATGGGGGGTGGACATGGATGCTACCTCCGAAAACAGTCTAAGAGTGTATAATTACACTATAAGGCCGAAAAATATCTATGTCAAGTGTAAAAAAACGCTTTATAAGTTGTTTCAAGGAGGGGGGATAGCGTCCAAAATAAAAGAAAAAAGTGTGGGGTGAGGGCATGGCGATCGACTATCATGAGATGGGACAGCGCATTGCCGCGCGCCGGAAGGCGCTTGGGCTGCGGCAGGCTCAGGTCTGTGAGCGGTGTGACATCAATGGAAACTACCTCTCCAACATCGAGCGGGCGGTGTCCATTCCCAGCTTGGAGGTCCTGATGCGCATCTGCACCGCGCTGGATACGACGCCCGACGCGCTGCTGCTGGGGACCTCCTCCCGGGGGGACAACGGACTGCGCCAGGAGCTGAGCGAGCAGCTGCGCGGACTGGACCGAAAGCAGCTTGCCATGGTCAAGAGCTTCGTCACCTGGCTGCGGGAACAGGAACTTTAAAGCGCAATTTACAAACTATTCATAATTCCGTCACGGTTTAGCCGTATTTACACGGTAAGATAAAACACGGAAGCAGGGAAGAGCAGACCTGGCTTCCAACATATCAGACACGCCAACCAATCCCTCTCCAACCCCTTTGCAAACACACAACACACACACCCAGAAAACCCCGGCCGGGCAGGCCGGGGTTTTTTGGTGCGGCGTGTCTTTTCCCCCGGCCTGACGGACGGGGCGTTTGGTTCTCTTGCAATCGGGGAAAGAATGGACTATCATATAAATCGTAGCGGACCGTTTTCTGGAAGCGGTCCAGACGATCCTCAAAGGAGGTCATCCCATATGCGCGATGGTTTTATCAAAGCGGCGGCCGGCACCCCAAAGATCCGGGTGGCGGACTGCCGTTATAACGCGGAACAGATCTTTACCCTCATGCGGGAGGCGGACAAGCAGGGGGTGCGGGTGCTCTGCCTGCCCGAGCTGTGCGTCACCGGCTACACCTGCGGGGACCTGTTCCTCCAGCCCACCCTGCTCCGGGGGGCGGAGGAGGCCCTGGCCACCATTCTGGCGGCCACGAAAAATCTGGACATGGTCACTGCCCTGGGCCTTCCTGTGCGGAATAAAAGCGATAATAAATTGTATAACTGTGCAGCTATAATACAAAAGGGAGAAATTTTGGGCCTGGTACCCAAAGCTTACCTGCCCAATTACGGGGAGTTTTATGAGGGCCGCTGGTTTTCCTCAGGGCTGGGCGTGGAGTTTGAGGCCGAGCTGTGCGGGCGCAAGGTACTGGTGAGCAGCCGGGCCCTCTTCCCCTGCCGGGAGATGCCCTCCCTGGTCCTGGGGGTGGAGATCTGCGAGGACCTGTGGGCCGGCGCGCCACCCTCCGTGGAGCTGGCCCGGGGCGGGGCCACGGTGATCCTGAACCTCTCGGCCTCCGATGAGCTGGTGGGCAAGGCGGAGTACCGCCGCTCCCTGGTGGCGGGACAGTCGGCCCGCCTGGTGTGCGGCTATGTCTACGCCAACGCCGGGGAGGGGGAGTCCACCACCGACCTGGTCTTTACCGGGCACGACCTGGTGGCCGAAAACGGCTCCCTGCTGGCCGAGCGGCGCTTTGCCGCGGGGCTGACAATCAGCGAGATCGACGTGGAGCGCCTGGCCTATGAGCGCCGCCGCCTGACCACCTTCACCGCCGGAGCGGGCGCGGCCGAGATGCGCCGGCTGCCCTTTTCCCTCCCGGTGGAGGAGACCCGCCTCACCCGGCATGTCAATCCCCTCCCCTTCATCCCCGAGAACGCGGTGGAGCGGAAGGACCACTGCGATGAGATCCTCCTCCTCGCCGCCCTGGGCCTCAAGAAGCGCATGGAGCACAGCGGGGCCAGAGCCGCCGTGGTGGGGCTCTCCGGCGGGCTGGACTCCACCCTTGCCATCCTCATCACCAGCGTGGCCATGCACCTGATGGAACGCCCGGCCAGCGACATCGTCGCCGTCACCATGCCCTGCTTCGGCACCACCGACCGCACCCGGGACAACGCCGTGGAGCTGGCCGAGCGCCTGGGGGCCACCCTCCGGCGCATCGACATCGGAGAGTCGGTCCGCCGCCACTTCAAGGACATCGGCCAGTCCATGGGCGAGCACAACGTGACCTTTGAGAACGGGCAGGCCCGGGAGCGGACCCAGGTCCTCATGGACATCGCCAACCAGTGCGGCGGCCTGGTGGTGGGCACCGGGGACCTCTCCGAGCTGGCCCTGGGCTGGTGCACCTACAACGGCGACCATATGAGCATGTACGGGGTCAACGCCTCCATCCCCAAGACCCTGGTGCGCCATCTGGTCTCTTATGTGGCCGGGGACAAGGCGGAGGAGGACCAGGCCCTCTCGGACGTCCTCAGCGACATCCTGGACACGCCCGTGTCCCCCGAGCTCCTCCCCGCCATCGAGGGGAAGATCGCCCAGAAGACCGAGGACCTGGTGGGGCCCTATGAGGTCCACGACTTTTTCCTCTACTACGCCGTGCGCTGGGCGTTCCCGCCCCGGAAGGTGCTCCGCCTGGCTGAGTACGCCTTTGGGCGCGCTTACGACCGCGCGGTCCTTCTGAAGTGGCTGAAAAACTTCTACCGCCGGTTCTTTGCCCAGCAGTTCAAGCGCTCCTGCCTGCCCGACGGCCCCAAAGTGGGGTCGGTGGCCCTCTCCCCCCGGGGCGACTGGAAGATGCCCAGTGACGCGGCAGCCGCCCTGTGGCTGGACGAGCTGGAGGGGCTGGAATGACGCGGTTGGCTTTGGCTTCCGGTTGCCCGCGAGCGTGAGCGAGCTGGAGGGGCTTTAAGATCCGCCCATTTTGTATTTTACAAGAGAGTGTTGATTCCTGTGCATGTATATTTGGAGCTCTTCTGGACCTTTGCCAAGATCGGAGCGTGTACCTTCGGCGGCGGCTACGCCATGCTGCCCATCCTCCAGCGGGAGCTGGTGGAGAAGCGGGGGTGGGCCACCGAGGAGCAGCTCTCCGACTACTTTGCCATCGGCCAGTGCACCCCCGGCATCATCGCGGTCAATACCGCCACCTTCGTGGGCCACAGCCGGAAGGGGAACGCCGGAGGGGTGGCGGCCACCCTGGGGCTGGTGTTTCCCTGTCTCCTTATCATTATGTTCATCGCGGCCTTTCTCCAGAATTTTGCGCACCTGAGCGTGGTGGTACACGCCTTCAACGGCGTGCGGGCCTGCGTGTGCGCCCTGATCCTCTCCAGCGTGCTCAAGCTGCGCAAGAGCACGGTGGTGGACCGCCCCACCGCCGTTCTCTACGCCGTGGTGCTGGCGCTGGCGGCAGCGGGGGCCTTCGTCACCTTTGCGGGGCGCGTTCCCGGGGGAGATGTGATCGACTTCCTGCTCTCGCCCATCGTGCTGGTGGTGGGCGCGGGGACGGCCGGTCTGTGCGTCCGGGCGGCGGGAGGAGGGGAGAAGGCATGATCTATCTGCGCCTCTTCTTTGAGTTCTTCCAGGCCGGGCTCTTCTCGGTGGGCGGGGGCCTGGCGACCATCCCCTTTCTCACCGACATCGGGTCTAGGACCGGGTGGTTCACCCCCGGGGAGCTGGCCGACATGATCGCCGTCTCCGAGTCCACTCCCGGAGCCATGGGGGTGAACATGGCCACCTATGTGGGCTTCCACGTGGGGGGCGTTCCCGGGGGCGTGATCGCCACGCTGGGACTGGTCTGCCCCTCCATCCTGGTGATTCTGCTCATCGCCCGGTTCCTCCAGCGCTTCCGGCAGAGCCGGCAGGTGGACGCGGTCTTTTACGGCCTGCGTCCGGCCTCTACCGCCCTCATCGCCGCGGCCCTGCTGGAGGTGTGCTCCATCGCGCTGGTGGACCTCTCCGCCCTGTTTGGGGGCGCGGTGGGGAGCGCCTTCCACTGGAAGGCCATCGTGCTGGCCGTGGTGATCTTCCTCTGCATGCGGGAAAAGCACCTCAAGAAGCTCCACCCCATCGTCTTCATCGCCGCCTCGGCGGTGGTGGGCGTTCTCTTCCAATTCTAAACGAAACAGCGGGCCGCCGCGGAGGAAACCCTCTGCGGCGGCCCGTTTGTCTCCCCTCAGGGGAGGAGGGAGCTCTCCCCCCGCTCCACATAGTGGGCGTCGGCCCGGAGGACCAGGCGGCGGGGGCCGTCCGGATTCAGGTCCAGCTCGGCGGGGAGAACAAAGCGCACCGCCGGCCCCTCCACCTCCGCCCGGCCGGGGCCCGGCTGAGGCGGGAGAAGAAGGGTCCGCAGGCCCCTGGGAAAGGGATTTCCCGCTCCGTCCAGCTCCTCCAGCGCGATGGCGGCCGCCACCTGGCGGTCGGGCAGCACGCCGGAGAGGTGAAGGGTGACCGAGAGCACCCGGCCCCCGTCCCCGGGGGAGAAGGGGGGCAGGTCGCAGCCCACCGCGTCGCTTCCCTCCAGCTGGAGGGGAAGGGTCACACTCGCCTGGGAAAAAGTGGCGTCCATTTGCCGCACCTCGCATTCCAGTCATTCATACGGCAGCCCTCTGCACGTATGTACCGTTTGCAAAAAAGAGGAGCGCCCGCAGGGTGCGGACGCTCCATTCTATGCTCACCGGGTCTGACCGGTGCCGTAGACGACGTATTTGAAGGAGGTGAGCTCCTCCAGGCCCATGGGGCCCCGGGCGTGCATCTTCTGGGTGGAGATGCCGATCTCAGCCCCCAGGCCGAACTCCCCGCCGTCGGTGAAGCGGGTGGAGGCGTTGACATAGACCGCCGCCGCGTCCACCTCGTCCAGGAAGCGCTGGGCGGTGAAATAGTTGTTGGTGACGATGGCCTCGGAGTGGCCGGTGCCGTGGGCGGCGATGAAGTCCATGGCCTCCTCCACGCCGGAGACCACCTTGCAGGCCAGAATGTAGTCGCCGAACTCCGTGTCCCAGTCCTCGGCGACAGCGGGGCGCACCCAGTCCCCCAGGATGGCACGGGTCTCGTCACAGCCCCGTACCTCCACCTGCTTGGTCCGCAGCAGCTCCCACGCCATGGGGAGGAAGTCGGCGGCCACCGACCGGTCCACCAGCACGCACTCGGCGGCGTTGCACACCGAGGGGCGGGAGCACTTGGCGTTGAAGAGGATGCGCCCGGCCATGTCCAGGTCGGCCTCCCCGTCCACATAGATATGGCAGACGCCCACGCCGGTCTGGATGACCGGTACCCGGGCGTGCTCCACCACCGAGCGGATGAGCCCCGCGCCGCCGCGGGGGATGAGCACATCCAGATAGCCCGTCAGGTTCATGAGCTCCTGGGCGCTCTCCCGGCTGGTGTCATTCACCAGGGCCACGCAGTCCCGGGGAAGCCCGGCCTCCTCCAGAGCGTCCCGCATGACGGCCACCATGGCCGAACTGGAGTAGAAGGCCTCCTTCCCACCCCGGAGGATGACCGCGTTGCCCGACTTGAGGCAGAGGGCGGCGGCGTCCACCGTGACGTTGGGGCGGGCCTCATAGATGATGCCGATGACCCCCAGAGGCACCCGGCGCTTGCCGATGGTCAGCCCGTTGGGGCGCACGCCCATCTTCACGGTCTGGCCGATGGGATCGGGCAGGGCCTTCACCTGGCGCACCCCATCCACGATGCCGGCCACACGCCCCTCGTCCAGGGCCAGGCGGTCCAGCAGGGCCGGGCGCATTCCGGCGGCCCGGGCGGCCTCCAGATCCCGCTGGTTGGCGGCGAGGATCTCGCCGGAGCGCCGCTCCAGGGCGGCGGCGATGGCCTCGAGGGCAGCGTCCTTCCGGGCGCTCCCCGCCACGGCCAGTACGCGGGCGGCCTGGCGGGCGGCCAGACCCTGTGTCTCCAGAATGGTCATATCACTTCACTCCTTTTTTTGATAAAAACAGATGGCCCCGTACAAACTAGAGCGGGACGGAGGGTTTTAGTCCCGCCGGGGCGCGCAGAACCGGGTGCCGATGTCCTCTCCGGCCACGATGCCGTAGAGGTCCTCCATCCGGCTGCCGTTGGCGATGACCATGTCGATGCCGTGGGACATGGCCCGCTGGGCGGCAGTGATCTTGGTGACCATGCCGCCGGTGCCCCACTTGGAGCCCTTGCCCCCGGCCAGGGCCTGGATCTCGGGGGTGATGGACTCCACCCGGTGGATGAGCTTGGCGTCCGGATTCTGGTGGGGATCGGAGTCGTACAGTCCGTCGATGTCGGAGAGCAGGATGAGGAGATCGGCCTTACACAGCCCGGCCACGATGGCCGAGAGGGTGTCGTTGTCGCCCAGCACCTTGGCGTGGCCGGTCTCGATCTCGGCCGAGGAGACCGAGTCGTTCTCGTTCACGATGGGGATGCACCCCAGCTCCAGCAGGGCAGAGAAGGTGCTGGAGAGGTGGGCGGCCCGGATGGGGTCCTCCACATCGTCTCCGGTGAGGAGGATCTGGGCCACGTTCTGGTTATACTCCCCGAAAAATTTGTCGTAGAGGTGCATCATCTCGCACTGGCCGATGGCGGCGGCGGCCTGCTTCATGCGAAGCTCGGCGGGCCGCTCTTTCAGGCCCAGCTTTCCAGTGCCGATGCCGATGGCGCCGGAGGAGACCAGGATGATCTCATGCCCCATCCCCTTCAGGTCGGACAGGGTGCGGGAGAGGCGCTCCATACTGCACAGGTTCAGGCTTCCGGTGGAGCGGGTGAGGGTGGAAGTGCCAACCTTGACCACCACGCGCCGGGTTTGATGTTGTTCGTCCAAAGAGAGTCACGCTCCTCGATGAGATACTGCCCCCGAAAGGCAGTGAAGGGTAAGGCAAGTATAGCACAAAAGCACCATAGGGGAAAGCTAAACTTTCCAGTCGGCGGTTTTTGGCGTACTTTGGGACAAAAGCGCAAATTTAGCCGCCCTTTTCGGAGGTTTTGTTATTGAAATTTACCCGAAAATGGAGTACAATAACCTCCGACAAACGGATGGGAAATCCCTGAAAATGAGGTGGTTTTGTGCTCAATCTGGTACTGGTCGAGCCGGAGATCCATATGAACACGGGCAACATCGCCCGCACCTGCGCGGCCACCCGGAGCCGGCTGCATCTCATCAAGCCCCTGGGCTTTGACATCAGTGACAAGGCCGTCAAGCGGGCGGGACTGGACTACTGGCATATGGTGGATCTGCACGTATACGAGAACCTGGACGACTTCTTCCAGCGCACCGGCGCCCAGGACATCTGGCTGGCCACCGCCAAGGCAAGCCGCCCCTATACGGAGGTGCGCTTCCAGCCCGACTGCTACCTGCTCTTCGGCAAGGAGAGCACGGGGCTTCCCCAGGCGCTGCGGGAGCAGTATGCCCAGCGGTGCATCCGCATCCCCATCCGGGAGGGGGCGCGCTGCCTCAACCTGTCCAACTCCGCGGCCATCCTGGCCTTTGAGGCCCTGCGGCAGTGGGGCTTCCCCGGGCTGGAGACGGCGGGGGAGATGGCGGTCGAGTGACGGCGCGGCCCGGGTCGCTTCCCCTTTCGCGCAGAGCGTTACCGGTCAACATGAAAGGAGCCAGACACCGAATGAATTACAACAAAAAGACTGTGAAGGACATCGACGTCAAGGGCAGGAAGGTCCTTCTCCGCTGTGACTTTAACGTACCGCAGGACAAGGCCACCGGCGCCATCACCGACGACAAGCGCATCGTGGCCGCCCTGCCCACCATCCGCTACCTCCTGGAGGAGGGCGCGGCGGTCATCGCCTGCTCCCACCTGGGCAAGCCCAACGCCACCTTCGACTCCTTCGTGAAGAAGCAGACGGAGAAGGGCAAGGACCCCGCCACCCTGACCGAGGAGGCGTGGAAGAAGTCCCTGGCAAAGCTCTCCCTGGCCCCTGTGGCCAAGCGCCTGAGCGAGCTGCTGGGCCGCGAGGTCATCATGGCCGCCGACGTGGTCGGCCCCGACGCCACGGCCAAGGCCGCCGCCCTGGAGCCCGGCCAGATCCTCCTGCTGGAGAACACCCGCTTTGAGAAGGGCGAGACCAAGAACGACCCCGAGCTGGCCAGGAAAATGGCGGCCATGGCCGACGTGTACGTGTCCGACGCGTTCGGCGCCGTTCAGCGCGCCCACGCCTCCACCGCAGGCGTGGCGGCCTATCTGCCCGCCGTGTCCGGATTCCTGATCCAGAAGGAGCTGGAGATCATGGGCAATGCCCTGGCCAACCCCAAGCGCCCCCTGGTGGCTATCCTGGGCGGCTCCAAGGTCTCTTCCAAGATCGGCGTCATCAATCACCTGCTGGACATCGCCGACACCATCATCATCGGCGGCGGCATGTGCTACACCTTCGCCAAGGCCCAGGGGATCGGCGTGGGCAACTCCCTGCTGGAGACCGACTGGCTGGACTACTGCCGTGAGATGATGCAGAAGGCCAAGGACAAGGGCGTCAAGCTGCTCCTGCCTGTGGACGGCGTGGCCGCTGTGGAGTTCTCCGCCGACGCCAAGCCGGTGGCCGTGGACGGCGCGGGCATCCCCGGCGGCATGATGGGGATGGACATCGGCCCCAAGACCATCGCCCTGTACACCGCGGCCGTAAAGGAAGCCGGCACCGTTATCTGGAACGGCCCCATGGGCGTTTTTGAGTTCCCCGCCTTCGCCGAGGGCACCCGGGCCGTGGCCCAGGCCATGTCCGAGACCGACGCCGTCACCATTGTGGGCGGCGGCGACTCGGCGGCGGCCGTGGCCCAGCTGGGCTTCGGCGGCCAGATGACCCACATCTCCACCGGCGGCGGCGCCTCCCTGGAGTTCCTGGAGGGCAAGGAGCTGCCCGGCGTGGCGTGCCTGCTGGACAAGTAAGAGAGTTCCGTGCCGGGCAGCTCCGGGGGTCCCCATGTGAGCCCAGCGGAGCGGGTCACATGGGGAGAGGAGACGCAAGGGAGCGAACGAAGTTTTCCGCGCAAAGCGGGAAACGGAGGGAGCGGACTTTGCGGGGACGACGCCCGGCGTGGCGTGCCTGCTGGACAAGTAAGAGTTTTACCGGGCTTTGGCCGCGCCGCGCGAGCGGGAGCGGGCCGCACCGGAAGGTGCGTCCAAGCGTTTGCAGGGCAAACCTTGCGGTAGGGTAGATTTACTCCGCCCGAGGAAGAAAAGGCAAAGGGTTCCCCGGAGAAGGGCGGCTTCGCCGGGGAACGGCCTGCCTGCTGGACAAGGAAAAGAGTTTCGTGCCGGGCCAACCGGATGCTTTGCGGGAAAAACGATGTTTTTGAAAGCAGAAGTGCACTATTTTCGATTTTTCGCTTGACAAGTTTGAAAAATGACGTAAAATAATTGAATTGGGCCGCACATGTCATCCTGCGCCCCGTTTACCGAGATTTCAGCGGCGTAGTTCTGCAAAAGTCGTTTTGAAACGCCAACGGAAAGAAGCATTTTTGAGGAGGCCAAACAGCCATGAACAGAAGATACCGCAAGACCATCATCGCCGGCAACTGGAAGATGAACAAGACCCTCTCCGAGACCCGCGCTTTTGCCGAGGAGCTCAAGCCCCTGCTGGGCAAGCCCAAGTGGTGCGAGGTGGTGCTGTGTGTTCCCTATGTGAACATCCCTGCCGCCGTGCGCCTCTTCAAGGAGTGCCGTGTGGCCATCGGCGCGGAGAACGTTCACTACGAGTCTCACGGCGCCTACACCGGCGAGGTCTCCGCGGAAATGCTAAAGGAGCTGGGCGTGAAGTACGTCATCATCGGCCACTCTGAGCGCCGCAGCTACTACAATGAGACCGATTTCACCGTCAACAAGAAGGTCCACGCCGCCCTGGAGGCCGGCCTGTACCCCATCGTGTGCGTGGGCGAGAGCCTGGAGCAGCGTGAGCTGGGCGTGACCATGGACCTGATCTCCTATCAGGTGAAGGCCGCTCTGGCCGGCGTGCCCGCCGAGAAGATGCGCCATGTGGTCATCGCCTATGAGCCCCTGTGGGCCATCGGCACCGGCAAGACCGCCACGGCCGAGCAGGCCGGCGAGGTGTGCGAGTCCATCCGCGCCGTCATCCGCAAGCTCTATGGCGCACGCGTGGCCCGCTCCGTGACCATCCAGTACGGCGGCTCCATGAACGCCAAGAACGCCCACGAGCTGCTGGCTCAGCCCGACGTGGACGGCGGCCTCATCGGCGGTGCCGCCCTGAAGGCCCCCGACTTCGTACAGATCGTCAACGCTGCCAACCAGGAGTAAGCCTGCGGCGGCGGGCGGACCCCTCCTCCAAGGAGGGCCCAGAACGCGCCGCTCTTCTTCATTTTGTCAGAACCGAGGTTTATCTATGAGTAAAACGCCGACTACCCTCATCATTATGGACGGATTTGGCCTGACCGATGTGGAAAAGGGCAACGCCATCACCAACGCCCGCACGCCCAACCTGGACCGGATCTTTGCCTCCTGCCCGGGGTGCAAACTCTCGGCCTCCGGCCTGGACGTGGGCCTGCCGGACGGGCAGATGGGCAACAGCGAGGTGGGCCACACCAACATCGGTGCGGGCCGGGTGGTCTTCCAGGACCTGCCCCGGATCACCAAAGCCATCCAGGACGGGTCTTTCTTTGAGAACACCGCCTATCTGGAGGCCATGGGGGACTGTAAAGAGCGCAGCAGCGCCCTGCACCTCATGGGCCTGCTCTCCGACGGCGGCGTACACAGCCACATCACCCACCTCTTCGCCCTGCTGGAGCTGGCCAAGCGCCAGGGCCTGAGCAAGGTCTATATCCACTGCTTCCTGGACGGCCGGGACGTGCCCCCCGCCTCGGGCAAGGGCTATGTGGAGCAGCTGGCGGCCAAGTGCAGGGAGCTGGGCATCGGCCAGGTGGCCACCGTCATGGGCCGGTTCTACGCCATGGACCGGGATAAGCGCTGGGACCGGGTCCAGCGGGCCTACAACGCCATGGCCAACGGGGACGCCCCCTTCTGCGCCGACCCGGTGGAGGCCGTTCAGAAGTCCTACGATGCCGGGGTGACCGACGAGTTTGTGGAGCCTGTGGTCTGTGCCCGGGACGCCACCGTGAACGAGGGCGACTCCGTCATCTTCTTCAACTTCCGCCCCGACCGGGCCCGGGAGATCACCCGCTGCTTCGTGGACAGCGCCTTTGGCGAGGTGGAGCGCCGGCGGGGCTTCCTGCCCGTCACCTATGTGTGCACCACCGAGTACGACGCCACCATGCCCAATGTGTCGGTGGCCTTCCCCCACAGGGAGCTCCAGAATATCTTCGGGGAGTATATCAGCAAGCTGGGCCTCACCCAGCTGCGCATTGCCGAGACCGAGAAGTACGCCCATGTGACCTTCTTCTTCAACGGCGGCGCGGAGCAGGTCTTCCCCGGGGAGGACCGGGTGCTCATCCCCTCTCCCAAGGTGGCCACTTATGACCTCAAGCCCGACATGAGCGCCCATGAGGTGGCCGGCGAGGCCGTCAAGCGCATCGAGAGCGGCAGCTATGACGTCATCATCCTCAACTTCGCCAACTGCGACATGGTGGGCCACACCGGCGTGTACGAGGCCGCCCGCCTGGCGGTGGAAGCGGTGGACGAGTGCGTCAGCCAGGTGGTGGAAGCCACCTCCCGGATGGGCGGCGTGACCCTCATCACCGCCGACCACGGCAATGCCGAGCGGATGCTGGACGCCGACGGCTCCACCCCCTATACCGCCCACACCACCAATCTGGTGCCCTTCTATATCGTGGGCGCCGATGTGAAGCTCCGGGACGGCCGCCTGGCCGATATCGCCCCCACCATGCTGGATCTCATGGGCCTGGAAAAGCCCGCTGAGATGGACGGCGAGACCCTGATCGAGAACTGAGGGCGTTTCCAGGCCCGATTCCCCTGTGTCAGCCCGCCCGGCCGGCCCGCGCCGGCCTCCCTTCGCACGATGGGACCGGGCAGAGATAGAGAGCCCCCTCCGGGGCGCAGCCGGCTCCGCCGGCGGGAGGCACCCCCTCCCACACTAGAAAGGAGTAGATTCCCCATGAAGCAGATCATTGAGATCGTTGACGTCCTGGGCCGTGAGATCCTGGATTCCCGCGGCAATCCCACCGTTGAGGTCGAGGTCTATCTGGACGACGGCACCATGGGCCGCGCCGCGGTGCCTTCGGGCGCTTCCACCGGCGTGCACGAGGCCTGCGAGCTGCGGGACGGCGACAAGGGCCGTTACCTGGGCAAGGGCGTGCTCACCGCGGTCGAGAATGTGAATACCGAGATCGCCGAGGCCCTCATCGGCATGAACGTGCTGGATCAGGTGGCCATCGACAAGGCCCTCATCGACCTGGACGGCACCCCCAACAAGAGCCGCCTGGGCGCCAACGCCATCCTGGGCGCCTCCCTGGCCTGCGCCAAGGCCGCTGCCGAGAGCCTGGGCACCAGCCTGTACAACTATATCGGCGGCACCAACGCAAAGGTCCTGCCCGTCCCCATGATGAACATCCTCAACGGCGGCGCGCACGCCACCAACAACGTGGATATTCAGGAGTTCATGATCATGCCCGTGGGCGCCTGCTGCTGGAAGGAAGCCCTGCGCATGTGCGCCGAGGTCTTCCACACCCTGAAGAGCGTCCTGAAGGAGAACGGCACCCCCGCCGCCGGCGTGGGCGACGAGGGCGGCTATGCCCCCAACCTGAAGAAGGACGAGGACGCCTTCAAGTGCATCGTGGCCGCCATCGAGAAGGCCGGCTTCAAGCCCGGCGAGGACTTCATGATCGCCATCGACGCCGCCGTGTCCGACTGGTACAACGCCGAGACCGGCTGCTATGACCTGCCCAAGGCCAAGAAGACCATGACCAAGCAGCAGATGGTCAACATGTGGAAGAAGTTCGCCGACAACTATCCCATCATCTCCATGGAGGACTGCATGGGCGAGGATGACGTAGAGGGCTGGCAGATGCTGACCAAGGCCCTGGGCGGCCGCGTCCAGCTGGTGGGCGACGACCTGTTCGTCACCAACACCGAGCGCCTGAAGATGGGCCTGGAGAACCAGATCGCCAACTCCATCCTCATCAAGGTCAACCAGATCGGCACCCTGACCGAGACCCTGGACGCCATCCAGATGGCCAACCGGGCCGGTTATACCGCCGTGGTCTCCCACCGCTCCGGTGAGACCGAGGACACCACCATCGCCGATATTGTGGTGGCCACCAACGCCGGCCAGATCAAGACCGGCGCGCCCAGCCGTACCGACCGTGTGGCCAAGTACAACCAGCTGCTCCGCATCGAGGAGGAGCTGGGCGACGTGGCGCAGTACCTGGGCAAGGATGCGTTCTTCAACCTGAAATAAGGCAATGATATGACAAGAGGCCGCCGGCAGTTTGCCGGCGGCCTCGTCAGCGTGTCGAAAAACTTCGACACGCTTCTCAAAAATGCAAGCATTTTTTCGAGGGGATGCAGGCCTCTGCGCGC
>ENA-UERZ01001646-UERZ01001646.1-human-gut-metagenome-genome-assembly--contig:-NODE-1646-length-15119-cov-13.528055_pt1 | contig 15119 bp, 17 predicted proteins | sample MGYA00242997_ERZ507998 | MGnify/ENA primary metagenome ERZ507998 (study PRJEB26167, sample SAMN06115470) | human gut metagenome | host: Homo sapiens | place: China:Henan | collected 2016-06-23... | reverse complement strand
GAAAAAAACATTGACAATCAAGGACAAAAAGAATATAATAAAGCAGTATGACATAAGGAGAAACAGCTTACACCAAAGCCCCGGAGTATGCTGATTTCATATAGAAGAGTTAAAGTAAATAATCTATGATAATTAGTAAGTAGGAGGAACACCCATGAAAACTTATATGGCTAACCCTGACAAGATTGAAAGAAAATGGTATGTGGTTGACGCTGAAGGATGTACATTAGGACGTCTGTCTTCAGAGATCGCTAAAGTGTTAAGAGGAAAAAATAAACCGGAGTACACACCACATGTTGATACAGGAGATTATGTAATCGTTGTAAACGCTGACAAAGTGAAAGTAACAGGAAAGAAATTACAGCAGAAGATCTACTACAATCACTCTGACTATGTTGGAGGAATGAAAGAGACTACATTAAGAGAAATGATGGCTAAGAAACCTGAAAAAGTAATTGAACTTGCAGTTAAAGGAATGCTTCCAAAAGGACCTTTGGGAAGAGCAATGATCAAGAAACTTCATGTATACGCTGGACCAGAGCACAACAATCAGGCTCAGAAACCAGAAGTATTGACATTTTAAGGAAAGGTTGAAAGGAGGACATTACATTGGCTAACGCAAAATATTACGGAACAGGAAGAAGAAAAAAATCTGTTGCAAGAGTATATCTTGTACCGGGAACAGGAAAGATCACAATCAATAAAAGAGATATCGATGAGTATCTTGGACTGGAAACATTAAAAGTTGTTGTTCGTCAGCCACTCGTTGCTACAGGAACAACAGACAAATTTGATGTAATCGTAAACGTACATGGTGGTGGATACACAGGACAGGCTGGAGCAATCCGTCACGGAATCTCCAGAGCACTTCTTGAAGCTGATGCTGAGTACAGACCAGTATTAAAGAGCGCTGGATACCTGACACGTGACCCACGTATGAAAGAACGTAAGAAATACGGTCTCAAAGCAGCCCGTCGCGCTCCGCAGTTCAGCAAGCGATAATCAACTGCTCAGACTATATCAAAATGGTTCAAAAATCCCGGAAAATCAAGGTTTTCCGGGGTTTTCTTATACCTAAATGGGCTGATATAGTTTGACCAAATTTGGCAAAACGAGAGCCGTTTTCACCCAATTTTTAGTGGTTAAATATAGGACAACCGCCAAAAATGGGGTCAAAAAACGGCCTTAGTGGTTAAAAAATAGGACAACCAGAGAGCAATTTCGGGGGTATTTTTGAGGGTGATTTGGCACTCTCAGACACCGGATTTTTCGCTGGAGGGTTTGGCATAATCTGACTAAATCTGAACAATTAAATACGATTCTAATGCAGGCACTCAGTAACAAATAACTGGGTGCTTTTTTGTTTCAGAGATTCCGGCATTAGAAAGGGCCGTCACTTTATGATTTTGAAGTGGCGGCTTTTTCTATTTCCAGAAGCAACAGCAATAATTAGAAATGAGGTGAAGTCAATGAACACGCAAATCATCGCCATTGCCAACCAGAAAGGCGGCGTTGGCAAGACAACGACCTGTGCCAACTTGGGAATCGGGCTGGCGCAGGCCGGAAAGAAAGTCCTGCTGATCGACGGGGACCCGCAAGGGAGCCTGACAATCAGCCTGGGCCATCCCCAGCCGGACAAGCTGCCCTTTACGCTGTCGGACGCTATGGGGCGTATCCTGATGGATGAGCCGCTTCGTCCCGGCGAGGGTATCCTGCACCACCCAGAGGGTGTAGACCTGATGCCTGCGGACATCCAGTTATCCGGTATGGAGGTATCCCTGGTAAACGCCATGAGCCGTGAGACTATCTTGCGGCAATATCTGGACACGCTGAAGGGGCAATACTCCCATATCCTCATCGACTGCCAGCCCTCCCTGGGTATGCTCACAGTCAATGCGCTGGCGGCTGCGAACAGGATCATAATTCCCGTTCAGGCGGAGTATCTGCCCGCCAAAGGGTTGGAACAGCTGCTCTCCACGGTAAACAAGGTAAAGCGGCAGATCAACCCCAAGCTCCAGATAGACGGTATCCTGCTGACGATGGTGGACAGCCGAACCAACTTTGCCAAAGAGATCTCCGCGCTCCTGCGTGAGACCTATGGCAGCAAGATCAAAGTATTCGGCACAGAGATTCCCCACTCTGTCCGGGCAAAGGAAATTAGCGCAGAGGGAAAAAGTATTTTCGCCCATGACCCTGGCGGCAAAGTGGCAGAGGGGTATCGAAATCTGACGAAGGAGGTGTTGAAACTTGAAAAGCAGCGCGAAAAAAATAGAGCTGGCCTCGGTAGATGATCTGTTCTCCACCGAAGAAGGCCGTCAAGATGCAAAGCTGGAAAAGATTCAGGAGATTCCGCTGTCTGAACTGCATCCCTTTAAGAACCACCCATTCAAAGTCAAGGATGACGAAGCCATGATGGAGACCGCTGATAGTATCAAGCAGTATGGTGTGCTGGTTCCGGCGATTGCTCGACCGGACCCGGAGGGTGGTTATGAGCTGGTAGCCGGACACAGGCGGCACAGAGCCAGTGAACTGGCAGACAAGGAGACCATGCCAGTCATTGTTCGGGATTTGGATGATGATGCCGCCACGATCATTATGGTTGACAGCAATTTGCAACGAGAAAGCTTGCTCCCAAGTGAAAGAGCCTTTGCCTACAAGATGAAGCTGGACGCCATGAAACATCAGGGAGAGCGAGTTGATTTAACTTCGTCCCAAGTTGGGACGAAGTTGAGAGCCGATGAAATATTCGCTCAACAGGCTGGTTCAAGCAGAAATCAAATTCAGCGCTATATCCGTCTGACAGAGTTGATTCCCGAACTGCTGGATATGGTAGATGAAAAGAAGATTGCCCTGAACCCTGCCTATGAGCTGTCCTTTCTCAAAAAGGAAGAACAGGTAGACCTGCTGGACGCGATGGACAGCGAACAGGCTACCCCTTCTCTTTCTCAAGCCCAGCGGCTCAAGAAATACAGTCAGGAGGGGCATCTGACCCTCGATATGATGCGTGTCATCATGGGTGAGGAAAAGAAAAGCGATCTGGACCGAGTGACATTTACCTCTGGCACCTTGCGGAAGTATTTCCCTAAAAGCTATACGCCCCAGCGGATGCAGGAAACCATCATCAAGCTGCTGGAGGCATGGCAGAAAAAGCGTCAGAGAGACCAGGAACGATGAAAGGAGCCGTCTATGAGGGATATTTCAGCCCGTGAGCTGAAAGGACACAAAATTCTCGCCGTAGAGAGGTTTTGGGGTAACACCCGCTGGATGATTGAGTTTTCCGTCCTGCGTCCCAGCACAGCTTACGGCAGCCCCGGAGAGGAAATGCGGCTGTTTTTGACCGAGGACGGGTATCAGGCCGCCCTGCAAAGCCAGCAGTGCCGGGAGATCAAGATCAAGCGTTATGCTCGTGTGATTGAGGGACATATCCTCGATTTCAAACCGGGAAAACGCCGCCGCTCATAAACCCATACAACGAAAGGAAAGGAATGACTATGTGTACGGTAAAGGAAATTCAAGAAGCAATCCGGGAAGATTGCAAATCTCAGCATGACATGGAATCAACGGATATTGACCGAGTGATGCAAACACTTCCTTTCGCCCAGGAGGAGCCATTTACAGAGGCGCGTCCTCGAAAGCCGCTGTTTTGGTTCTATGCAAGAAAATTTGAAAAGTGTTGAACACCGCAATTCTTTGGAATGAGGATTGCGGTTTTTTTGTACCCAAAATTCGGAAGGAGTGAGGTCGATGGCCGTTTTTCGCATTGAACGGACCCGTGATTATACTGTGATGAGCAATCATCATTTACGAAATGCAAACCTGTCGTTAAAAGCCAAGGGGCTGCTTTCCATGATGCTGTCTTTGCCAGAGGACTGGAATTACACCACCCGTGGTCTTGCAAAGATCTGTAAGGAGGGCGTGGATGCCATAGGCGCTGCGTTGCGGGAATTGGAGGCCGCCGGTTATATTGTACGGCACAAACTGCGTGACCGGCAGGGACGCATCAGCGATACAGAGTATGTCATATACGAGCAGCCACAGCTTAGAAAACCGGATACGGATTCACCAGATACGGAAAACCCGTATATGGATAAACCGGATACGGAAAAGCCCGCAGAATTAAATATAGAGAAATCTAATACTCAAAAACAAAATATTTATGGATCAAGTACCGATTCCATTCCCTTCCGGGATTGCGCGGCAGATTGTCTGCCGGAACGGAAAGGAAGAGATGCGATGTCACTCACAGAGATAGAGAGTTATCGGGAATTGATTCAGGAGAATATCGGGTATGAATACCTGTGTCAGCAGTATGAAACTTATCGGGAGGATTTGAATGAGATTGTGGAGTTAATCGTGGAAACGGTCTGTGCAAAGCGAAAGACCACCCGTATTGCAGGAAGTGATTTTCCGCATGAAATCGTTCGTTCCAGGTTCTTGAAGCTGGATAACTCGCACATTGAGTTTGTCATGGACTGTTTACAGAAGAACACCACGGAAATTCGTAACATGAAGCAGTATCTTCTGACCGTTCTGTTCAATGCACCGACCACGATAAGCAATCATTACACCTCACAAGTAAATCACGATCTGTATGGCGGCTGGTAAATGGTCGCTTTTTTATTGCCCGGAACTGCCGGGAGAAAGGAGCAAGCATGATGTCTGAGGGAAAGACCATAGGGCAGCTGATGGAAGAAATGCGGGCAAAGGCAGGAGCGCAGAATTATCACGGTCATGGATATATGGATCTCCAGCGTTTTGCGGAGGACACCCGGCACATGATTATTTTTGATGTTCTGACGAACGATTCCCCTGTTGGCTGGAAAGGCGAACGAACCCGCCTGTTCCTGTCGGATACCGGTTATGAAAAAGCACTGGATAGTCAGGAAAAGGGGCAGATTAAGATTTTGAGCCACGCAAAGGTACGTCAGGGCAATCTGCACTATGACCGTTCTGACCAGTTACGCTAAGGAGGGTGGTATGAAGCGTTATCTTCTGCGGCGGCTGGTGGTTCCGCCTTAGCAAAAAAAGAGATTCCCTGCAAACTTCGTGGAAAGGAGGCGTTGAAAATGCAGGAAGAAGTGGAAAACAGAACTTTGACGCTGGTTGTCAGTGGAACAAAGTTTACCGGCAGAATGTTTAAGGCTGCCATAAGCAAGTACATGGCACATCGCAAGGAAAAGAAGCTGCAAAAGCAGAGAAGCCGTGATGCGCCGGTTATTCCGCACGGAAAACAGACTGTGAAGCAGCTTGTCGGGCAGAATCAGGGAATATCCAACATTGAGATCACAGACCCCTCTATCAAGGAGTTTGAGAAAATCGCCCGGAAATATGGTGTGGATTATGCGGTGAAAAAGGACCGCAGCAGTTCTCCACCAAAGTACCTGATTTTTTTCAAAGGCCGTGATGCAGATGCTCTGACAGCAGCTTTTACAGAGTACACCAACAAAAAGGTCAAAAAGGCAACGAAAACAGAGCGCCCGTCCGTACTGGCAAAACTTAACCAGTTCAAAGAGATGGTTAAAAATGCTGTGGTGGATCGCACCAAGCGAAAGGAGCTGGAACGATGAAAAAGACATTGGACATCAAAAAGCTCATTTTGCTGAATATGCCGTATATCCTGCTGGGGCTGTTTGCTACCAATTTTGGAGAGGCATGGCGAATGGCACAAGGGGCGGATGCTTCAGAAAAGTTTCTTTCGCTGGTTGCGGTTCTGCCTGGGGCGTTGCAAAGTTTCTGGCCAAGCCTGCATCCATTGGACTTGTTGGTAGGGCTGTGCTGCGGTGTTGGTCTGAGGCTGGCGGTGTATCTTAAAAGCAAGAACGCCAAGAAATATCGACATGGATTGGAATATGGTTCGGCCCGCTGGGGAACTCGTGAGGATATTGCACCTTACGTTGATCCTGTATTTCAGAACAATGTGATTCTGACGAAAACGGAGAGCCTGACCATGAACAGCCGCCCCAAGAACCCCAAGACTGCCAGAAACAAAAATGTACTGGTGATTGGCGGCTCCGGTTCCGGTAAGACCCGATTCTGGCTGAAACCCAACCTGATGCAGATGCACAGCTCCTATGTTGTGACGGACCCGAAGGGAAGTGCGAGACGTTCCAGTCTGAAAAGGACTGGCACATCTCAACTGAATCATTGTTTATTGTAATGAAATTAGTTCGAGTTGGAGAACTGAATGCGTGAATAGTCGAATGAAGGGGTAACGCCCTGAAAGGCTACTCTAATACTCCGGCTGGCATGGAAATGAGTAAACATTGAAATGTCAGAAGCCCGGTGAAGTCGGCAGAGAGATACCGTAACAATAGTAGTTGACGAAAGCTGTCCAGAGGTGGATGGTGTATCCTATATGCCGGGAGTCTAAAAAATACCTATGGTTAGAATGGTGGATGTTACATAATCCACTGACGAACCCTCGAATGTACGGGTCTATATCGGGACTAAGTAGAAATGCTTAGTAACACAACTAGTGTTGCTACTGCGGGTGAGTAAGACTTCTGCCTTTATGAAAATCCGTGCAATGTTACAGGCATTGATGTGGTAGCAGGCTCAGAGATGGGAGCCTACGGGTATATATGAACAGATAACGCATTCGGAACGTCGTAAGCTGACAGCGTGGAGATTTTACTGTCTATGAAACGTATCGAACGGGAAAGTCATCGTGAGATTAGCGATGATATAAGGGAGATAATGTCAGTGAAAGCGGTGGCATAGTACCGATGAAACCGTGATAACAAGCGGTGGAGGGATGGCCACTAGTCATACATTAGAGTAAATAAGTTACAAATGGTATGGGTTCGAGTAAGACTAAGAGATGTAATAACTCCCAGATAGGAGGTTACAGACCATACAAAAGAAAGCTAAGCTCCGGTACAACGAATATTACGATATGCAGAAAGCATTCGATGAGTTGTATCAGCAGAGCAAAAATGGTAACAACTTTTATAAGTTATTAGAAATTATCGGTTTAGAGCGGAATATTTGCCTGGCATACCGAAACCTAAAAACCAATAGCGGAAGTAAAACCGCTGGTACAGATGGTAAAACAATCGAGGATATCAAAGGTCTATCGGACAGGGAAGTAATTGAAACTGTCAGAAAACAATTAGCAGATTATCATCCGCAATCAGTCAGGAGGGTCTTTATTCCTAAGCCCGGAAGCGATAAAAAGCGTCCGTTAGGGATTCCATGTATCTGGGATAGATTGATACAACAGTGTATCTTACAGGTGTTAGAGCCGATTTGTGAACCTAAGTTTCATAATCACTCCTATGGATTCCGGCAAAATAGAGATGCCCACCATGCGGTCAGCAGAGTTGTCAGCATGGTAAATATGTATAAACATTATTATTGTGTGGATGTGGACATCAAGGGCTTCTTTGATAATGTAAACCACGGAAAGCTGCTAAAACAGATATGGACATTAGGTATACGAGATAAACGATTGCTATGTATCATTAGAAAAATATTAAAATCAGAAATTGAAGGAGAAGGAATACCGGACAAGGGTACACCGCAAGGTGGGCTGATTAGTCCGCTACTTTCGCTCATTGTGCTGAATGAACTTGATTGGTGGGTAAGTAGCCAGTGGGAGACTTTTACACCAAATGGAGTGAAGGAAGGCAACATGAAAGGAAGTAAGGGCTGGTTGAGTTATGCACGAAAATATACAAATCTAAAAGATGGGTATGTGGTGCGTTACGCTGATGATTTTAAAATTATGTGCAGAAGTTATACGGATGCACAAAGATATTATCATGCGACAATAGACTTTTTAAAGTCAAGATTAAAACTCGACATTAGTCCGGAGAAGTCCAAAGTTGTTAATCTCCGAAAGAACTCTTCTGATTTTCTGGGATTCAAAATTAAAGTCCTGCCAAAAGGCAAGACCAGATATGGATACATTGCTAAAACTGATATGAGCGATAAAGCCATCAAAAAGGTTACTGCTGAATTAAAGGCAAAAGTGATTAATATAAGGAAACATACAACTGTTGGTAGAATCAATGCCTATAACATGGCAGTGATAGGGATACAGAATTATTACTGTATTGCTACCAACATATATAACAATCTAACGGATGTTAATTACGCTCTCTTACCAACCTTTAGAACCAGATTATCATGTATTAGAAGTACAATTCCGTTTGCGGAAACGCCCTATGAATTTCAACAGAAAACTGTAGGAATCAAGAAAGAAACCAAAATTATAACAGTAGGCAAAATGCCACTACTGCCACTTACAGGAGTTCATCACAAACATCCTATAAATTTCTCACAAGATATTACCAGCTATACAGCAAAAGGAAGAGAAAAGATTCATAAATCTGTCCAATGTGTAGAAACACAGAAATTACGAAATGTGATGAAGTATAGGAATCCTAATGAAAGCATTGAATTTAATGATAATAGTATTTCTGCATACCTCGTGCAACAGGGGAACTGCTATGTCATGGGAAATAGGCTGAATGCACATCAAATGAAATGTATAAGGAAAATTCCAGTAGGTGAAGGTGGTACAGATAAGCATACTAATATCGCATTTATTTCAGAGAAAATATGGCGAGCTGTTATGACAGAGGATATTTCAGAAACTATCAGAATAATGAAGAAATTCGATATGGACGACAAGCAAAGACGGAGATTCAACCGATTGCGTGAAAATTATGGATTACTACCAATTAAGAAAAGATAACTTATAAATTTACTTGAGTATGATGGCACGCCGTATGATGCGAAAGCATCATGTACGGTGTAGAGCGGGGGAAAAGGTGGAGATTACTTCAAAGCCTTACCTATCGCTATCAATTCTGGTGGAGTGCGGAAAAATGCTCCAAAGGGGTGCGCCCAAGCTGGGGAAGGACGGAAAGCCCATGAAGGATAAGCACGGCAAGGTCATTTATGAGCCGTACCGAATCAAGGTCCTAAATACCATCAACTTCAAGAAGTCCATGCACTATAACCCCTTTGCATACATCCACTCGGAAAAGGATATTTTGAAGCTGGTGACAACGCTGATCGCTAATACCAAAGGCGAAGGCAAGGCCGGAGACGATTTCTGGGTCAAGGCGGAAACATTGCTGTATTGCGCGTTGATTGGATATATCCACTATGAAGCTCCGGTGGAGGAGCAAAACTTCTCCACCCTCATCGAGTTCATCAACGCCATGGAAGTCCGGGAGGATGACGAGGAGTTCAAAAATCCCGTAGACCTGATGTTTGATGCACTGGAATCGGAAAAGCCAAACCACTTCGCAGTGCGGCAGTATAAGAAATATAAGCTGGCAGCCGGCAAAACCGCTAAATCGATTTTGATTTCCTGCGGTGCGCGTCTTGCCGTATTTGATATTGCGGAGCTGCGCGAGGTTACATCCTACGATGAGTTGGAACTGGATACGCTGGGAGACAGAAAAACGGCTCTGTTCCTCATTATGAGTGATACGGATGACAGTTTTAACTTTCTCATTTCCATGTGCTACACCCAGTTATTCAACCTGCTTTGTGAAAAGGCCGACGATGTGTATGGCGGCAGGCTTCCGGTTCATGTGCGCTGTCTGATTGATGAGTGTGCCAACATCGGGCAGATTCCGAAGCTGGAAAAGCTGGTGGCCACTATCCGAAGCCGTGAAATCTCTGCCTGTCTGGTGTTGCAGGCACAGAGCCAGCTCAAGGCAATTTACAAAGATAATGCCGATACCATCATCGGCAATATGGATACTTCCATCTTCCTGGGTGGCAAAGAGCCAACAACGCTGAAAGAGCTGGCGGCTGTTCTGGGAAAGGAGACCATAGACACTTACAACACCGGAGAGAGCCGGGGACGGGAGACCTCCCACTCGCTCAACTATCAGAAATTGGGAAAAGAGCTGATGAGCCAGGACGAGCTGGCAGTTATGGATGGCGGCAAGTGCATCTTGCAGTTGCGCGGTGTGCGTCCGTTTCTTTCAGACAAGTATGACATTACCAGACACCCTAATTTCAAATACACAGCTGATGCAGACAAGCGAAATACCTTTGATATTGAAGCATTTTTGTCTGCCAGACTAAAACTCAAGCCTGATGAGGTCTGCGATGTATATGAAGTAGACACGGAGGGCGTGTAATACGGTTCCGCTGAGAAAGGAGTGATCGTATCTATTTGCCGCAACTGGTCCTATGTCAAGAAAAAGTACAAATTAAATGTAACCAATTTTCTCTGTTCTGAGCGAAGTTTAACTTGCTATTTTTACTGCATTCTCCTCGATGTTTTCAAGATATTGTTCCTCATATTCATTTGGAGACAAATATCCACAATGACTGTGAATGCGTACGGTATTATAAAATGTTTCGATGTATTCAAAAATCAATTTATGTGCATGTGCATAATTAAAGATTTTAAACCGGTTGATCCATTCTCTCTTCAAAAGCGCATGGAAAGATTCTATACAGGCGTTATCCCATGGATATGCTTTCTTTGAATAACTGTGAATCATACCTTTGGTTGCTTTTTGAAATGCTTCCGATACGTACTGGCATCCTCTGTCGCAGTGGAAGATCAACGGTTTTTCAACATTTCTGACACGTTTTGCTTTTTCAACACATTCCACTACATGGGATGCCTCCAGCGTCTCACTCAACACCCAGGAAATGATTTTTCTTGAATACAGATCCATCACACTGGTAAGATACACAAATCCTTCAAATGTCCAAATATAAGTGATATCTGAACACCAGACAGCATCTGGATGAGCAGGATTGAATTCCTCGTTGAGGATATTTTTGAGTTTCTGGCTGAAATCAGAGTCTATGGTTGTCTGGATATATGGTTTCACCCAATGGGCTTTGATTCCCATTTGACGCATATAGTTTCCAACTGTTTTTTCGGAAACATATTCCCCGGATTTTCGCAATTCTGCAGTAATTTTAGGAGCACCGTAGTTTTGATGGGATTCCTCGTAGATCTTTTGAATTTTTTCTTTTAAAACTGCACGACGAACAGACGTGTCCGAAGGAACCCGTTTCTTCCATGCATTGTAACCCGAACGTGAAACGCCTAATTTTTTCAGTATTCCGCTGACAGAAACCTGACGTTTCACGGGCAGGGATTTGATTTCTTTCACGTACTCAGAAGTAGCTGTGTAAAGAGCTTTTGTCAGTTTCCCAGAATACCGATTGCTTTTTTTAACACTTCAAGAGCATCCTTCGTATCTCGTAATTCACGCTGCAATCTGGCAATCTCTTTTGCTTCCTCACTTGCATAATTTCCCGAACCACGAGTAGGAACCTCGCCTTTATGTTCCTTTGCTGCTTTCATCCAGTTTTTCAGTGCAGATTCGCTGACTCCAAGATTCTCAGAAGCCTTGCGAAGTGGCAGCTCCGGATGATCCAAGCGATACTGTACTGCATCCTCTTTAAACTGTTGGGAATATTTTGTACCTTTTGCCATAACCATTCTCCTCCTTGATCTATGACTATCATATACTATTTATTGAAAATGGTCATGTTTATTTTGTACTATTTATATTCTAACACCACATAAACCTTGGGATGATACACAGCTTCCAATGCGTAAGTTTGATACCTATCTCCCTTATGTCCCAACACGAAATGAGGTTCAGTTATTTCTCGGTTCACTTCCTACTTTGAAACAAAAAGCAATGGTTTCCTTAATGTATTCTTCCGGGCTGCGTATTGGTGAAGTCTGTCGACTTAAATACGGGGATATCCATCGTTCTTCTATGCGCATCCATGTAAGTAAGACTAAAAACCGGTCTGACCGTTATGCTCTTCTTTCTCAACGGGCATTGGATATTTTAACCGAGTACTGGTATGAATATGGCCGGCCAATGGATTGGCTTTTTCCAGCAAAACAAGATCCGCTGAGACCTTGTAAAACCGCTGTCCTTAACAGACAGGTTTTAGAGCATCGTATAAAACTTAATTTAAATTCAAAACTAAACTGTCATTCTTTCCGTCATGCATTTGCCACTCATCTTTATGAGTCTGGAACTGATTTACTTACATTAAAGGAGCTTCTTGGACATAAGTCCATTAATTCAACTGTCATCTACGTACATCTTGCATCTTATGCTTCACGTAAGATTTACAGTCCCTTTGACCAGTTAAACGGAGGATTTACCAATGACTGATAGAAAAATCCAGCAGATTTGGCAGAACTCTTATGAAGCATTCCTTTCCTCTGGGTACTTTCTTTCTGATGCGCAAAAGAAAGCTTCCTATGCCATTCTGAACTGTAAAACAGGCTCCTTTGGTATGAATATTTCTCTCTGTCCTGATTGCGGGCATATGGAATTTCGCAATAACTCCTGCCGCAACCGGAACTGCCCCAGCTGTCAAGCCGTTAATAAGGAACTCTGGGTTGACAGGCGCAGAGCAGAAGTGATTGATTCCCCTTATTTCCATGTGGTATTCACACTTCCTCATGAACTGAATTCCCTCATTTACTGTAACCAGAAACTTCTGTACGGATTTTTCCACAGATGCTGTGCCGAAACGCTTCTGGAACTTACCGCTGATAAAAAGCATCTCGGTGCAACACCCGGTATCATTCAGGTTCTTCATACCTGGGATCAGGAAATCAACTACCATGTACATATGCACTGTATCGTTTCCGGTGCAGGACTTACTTCTGACCATAAGATCCGGAAAGGAAAGAAAAACTTCTTTCTCCGAGTGGAAGTCCTGCGGGATAAGTTTAAGGGTAAATTTCTCGCAGGACTGCAGTCATTCTTTCAAAACAGACAGCTGTATTTTTCAGCTTCCTGTGAAAAACTGCGCAATTCTTATGAATGGTCTGAATTCCGGAATTCCCTTTATCAAAAGGATTGGTGCCCTTATGTCAAAGAAACTTTCAATGGCTTTGGCAATGCCCTTGAATATCTGGGCAGGTATACTCATAAGGTCGCCATATCGAATAGCCGTATCCTGTCAATAAATGAACAGCAGGTAACTTTTTCTGCAAGAAGCAGAACACCTGGTAAATCATGCAGGACGGTCACTCTGGATAACACGGAATTCATCCGCCGTTATCTGATGCATGTGCTGCCTCCCGGTTTTCAAAAAATACGCTATTATGGCTTTCTGAATAACCGGTATAAGACCAGAAACCTGAAACTGATATTTAAACTTCAGCGCCACCAGCGTTTCAAAGCAAAATATACCAATCTGTCTATGGCAGAACTTCTGAAAACAGTCTGGAACATAGATATCCACATCTGCCCGGAATGCGGATGCTGCAACATGCAGTACATCGGAAGGACATATGGTACTTCCTGATAAAAAGCCTCTTCCACTGAATACCGCTTTTCAAAGACCTCCGCAAGAAGGTCTTAAAAGCATGCCCTTTTATCGGATATGTTTATGCAATCAGCCTAAAAAAGTAATTCATATGCTTAACTTACAATCAGGTCTTCACTATTTTCACTAAAAGGAAGAATACTATCCCCATATACCTATCGGCTAAACGTCCGCGTCTTGGTACAATTGGAAAGAATCACATTCAGAGCAGTTCTAATTCATCTCAGAACTGCTCTTTTTATCTGCTCTGAATTTGATACTTTCCTAATGAATTGTACCATGATTACGGTATCAGCTCCGGACAGTCCACAGACGCTGGCAATGATAAGTATGGGAGCAAGGTTGGAAGTAAACATTGCAAGTACGTGCTGAAGACCCAGAGGTACAGCTGTGGATAGCCCCGGACGTCCTTCTAATTGATAGACCATTTCGCGGTCCTTTTGTCTTTTTGTTTTTGAATTCTGAGAATGATTCATAGAGTGTCTCCTCCTGTGATTGGTTATAAATGTTTATACAGAAGTTCGTACAGTGTATCAGTAACTTGTTTTTCACTGTACTTAGGAGCGGCTTAAATAGTCTGTGACGGATTTCCGACCTTCAGATATAAATTTTTCCTCGTCAATGTTTACAAGATGCCCGTTCTCGACAACCATTTTTCCGTTGACGATCGTGTAGTCAACAGAACCTTTTAGTCCAACGGTACCAAGCATAGATTTTACATCCAGATCTGCCCCGATAAGGTCGAGGCGGTCCCGACGAATGAGGAACATATCTCCGGCTTTTCCCACAGCAAGAGAACCGATATCGTTTCGTCCGAGTATTTTAGCGCTTCCATTCGTAGCAATCTTTAGTATATCATATCCACTTGGTGCGTGGCTACTAGAATTCAGGCGATGTAGCAGAAAAGCGACACGCAATTCTTCCAAAAGGTTTGATCCGTCATTGCTTGCACTTCCGTCTACGGCAAGACCAACCGGTACATCGAGCTTCAACATATCAGGAATTCTGCAGATTCCGGAAGAGAGTTTCATGTTAGAGATTGGACAATGTGCCACACCGGTGCCGGTTTCTGCCAGAAGACGTAATTCCTCATCCTGAAAATGAATTCCATGAGCATACCAGACGTCATTTTCTCAGAATTTCCTCCACATTCTGTACGACGCTGTCTGGGGGAAGTCCTCCATCCTTTTTGCTTAGATCCATACTGCCCCGTGAAGCGTACATACGAATCCCAAGGTCTTTTGCGGCGGAAAACTGTGCATCCAGAAGTGCATCGGAATTTCCGTCCGGGAATACATAATGATGATCAAAACAAGTAGTACATCCGGTTTTTAAGAGTTCTCCCATGCCGGTTATAGAGCTGTGGTAAATAACATCCTGATCCAGATTTTTCCAGATTTCATATAAGGTGGTGAGCCAGTCGAAAAGTTCCATATTCTGTACTTGAGGGAGATTCCGGCTGAATGTCTGATAAAGATGATGATGCGTGTTGATAAGTCCCGGATAAACGAGGTATCCGGATGCATCCAGCGTTTCGTCTGCGGTCTGTGCTTCGGGACCGATGTAAGAAATAACACCGTTGTTTATCAGGATGTTGGCGTGTTCCATAACGGTGTCTTTACTGTCACAGGTGATGACAGCAGAAGCATTTTTGATTAATAAGCTGTTCATAGATTATTTCCTCCGATTGGGTTTTGTTGTTTGAACGGGTATAAGAACAGATATCAGAATCATGGTTTCCTCTGGCGCCGGCAAAAACAGAGAAAAACTGCCGTAACAGATAACCACAAATTTTTGGAATCCCAAAAACCTGTAGT
>ENA-UERZ01001641-UERZ01001641.1-human-gut-metagenome-genome-assembly--contig:-NODE-1641-length-15158-cov-4.175651_pt1 | contig 15158 bp, 9 predicted proteins | sample MGYA00242997_ERZ507998 | MGnify/ENA primary metagenome ERZ507998 (study PRJEB26167, sample SAMN06115470) | human gut metagenome | host: Homo sapiens | place: China:Henan | collected 2016-06-23 | study... | reverse complement strand
GAGAAGCCCCGGCGCTTGTCCTCGAAGGCCTGCTTGGCGGTGAGAAGCAGCACCGGGATGCCGTTGCCCTGGTCCCGCAGGGTCTGGACCAGGGTATAGCCGTCCATCCGGGGCATCATCACATCGGCGATGATCAGATCCACGGGCTGCCGCTCCAGCAGCTCCAGAGCCTCCACGCCGTCCTTGGCGCAGATGATGGTAAATTGATGCTTCAGCTTGGCGCAGGTGAGCAGGCGCATGGAGGCCTCATCCTCCACCAGCAAGATGGTTGCCATCTCCATCGCTCCTTTGTGTCGAGATGGGGAACCGGCCCCGGGCTCATGCTCGGAGAGGGGCCGCCTCCCGGAGGGCGGTGTGAACCGCCTGATCTGTTTCGATTGCTTGGTACTGATACAGTATAGTATAAAGAGAAGAGCGGTCCACGTCAAAGCCGGGTGTCCCGCTGTGGACGGGATGCTGCAATGCCCCTTATATGTTGAGGGTAACGGAGCCTGGTAAACCCAATGTAAACTTCCTGCGCTTTTTTTGCCTTCTGTGATTTTGACGAAGAGCACCGGACGGCCGGAGAGGAAAACAGTGAGTGTGCACAGAGGGGATCCCGGCCTTGTTTACGTTGAGTTTACCTTTGGAGACTATGATGAAAACTGACAGAGACACGAACCGGACGAATGACCGATGTGAAAAATGGAGGATCATCCCATGAGACGAACATTTGCTCTGCTGCTGGCCGCTGTGATGGCCGCCGGCACCCTGACGGTGCCCCCGATCGCCGCCGAGACCAAGCAGGAAGGAACCGGGGACAGCGCCTCCCAGGAGGTACAGGAGGAAACAAAGCTTCCGCCGGACCCGGAGGGGACGGTGACCTGGGCCAATCTGGACAGCCGGATCCGGTCGGGGAGCCTGAGCGCCCGGGTGCTCTCAGAGAACATCAGCGGGATCGAGGGGATCGACTACGACCTGATGTATGAGGACCTGCGGCGGCAGCTCAACGACATTGCCAACGCCCAGTGGTACATCACGATGGTGGGCGGGGATGACAGCTCCCTGGCCAACGCATACGATTCTCTGCGGGACACCTTTGACGACCTGAAGGACGGCGAGGTCCAGGCGGACAACGCCGATGTGGTCTGGCAGCTGAACAGCACGGTGGATCAGATGGTGGCCGCCGGCGAGACCCTGTACATCACCCTGGTGGGCCTGGAGCAGCAGGCCGCCGACGGCCAGCGGAGCCTGGCCGCCCTGGACCGGAGCCTGGAGGAGCTGCGCCTGCGCCAGCAGCTGGGCCAGGTGTCCAGGCAGACCGTGGACGAGGTGGAGGCGCAGCGCACCCAGGTGGTCAGCCAGCTGAATACGCTGGATACCACGATCACGACCTATAAATCTCAGCTTCAGACTCTGATCGGCGAGGAGCCCACCGGGGAGATCACCCTGGGCGCCCTGCCTGCCAAGGGGGAGGACGGATGGACCGCACCGGACTATGAGGCCGATCTGGCCGCGGCCAAGGCGGCCAGCTGGACTCTGCGCAGTGCTCAGAAGGCCTTGGATGACGCTAAGGAGGACTGGAACGACGCCCAGAGCGACTACCGGGGTCCCCGAAAGCAGTACCTGCTCCAGGCTGCGGAGCACACCTGGGAGGCTGCCCAGCTGACCTACCAGTCCGCCTTCCAGGACTTTGAGACCTCCTTCCGCACCCTGTATGACTCCCTGGCGGACAAGGAGAACACACTGAACAGCAAGCTGTCTGCCCTGGCCTGGCAGCAGACCGTGCTGGAGACCACCCAGAAGCGGTATGAGCTGGGTCAGGTATCCAAGATGAAACTATTGACCGCACAGGATGACCTGGCGGCCGCCCAGTCTGCCGCGGACGGGGCCTGGAGGGACCTGCTTTCCGCCCGAACCAGCTACCGCTGGGCGGTGGAGCGGGGCCTGATGTGAGAGAAAGGATGGAAGATCGCCCCATGAAACGTACCATTTCCGCTGTACTCTGCGCGGCCCTGGCCCTGACGCTGGCCGGCTGTGCGGAGGAGAAGGAACCCATGCTGGACCGGACGGTGACAGTGGAGACCACCGCCGCACAGACCGGCGAACTGAGCACCGAGAGCACCTATATCGGGACCATTTCCGCAGAGGGCACCGCCAGCGTGGTCTCTCTGGTTTCCGGCAATGTGGAGGAGGTCATGGTCTCGGTGGGTGACACGGTTTCCGCCGGGGACCCCCTGTGCCGCATCGACGACGAGAGTGCCCGCCTGGCCCTCCAGAATGCCCAGGCGGCCTATCAGAGTGCCCAGGAGAGCTATAACAGCGCCCAGGCGGGCTACGGCGGCGCCGACCTGCCGGTGCTGGAGGAGCAACTGCGTCTGGCCCAGGATAACTATGAGGATACCCAGCACCTCTTTGAGATGGGCGCCGCCTCCCAGGCGGAGGTGGACCAGGCCAACCAGGCTCTGCTGTCCGCCCAGGCCGGGGTCGAGGCGGCCCGGGCCGGCCTGAGCTCCGCCCGGGCGGGGATCCAGTCCGCCCAGGTGGGCGTGAACTCCGCCCAGTACCAGCTGTCCCTCTATAACATGACCGCCCCCATCTCCGGGGTGGTGGAGGCGGTCAATCTGACCCTGAATAACTTTGCTGCCTCCGGAACGGTGGCCTTTGTCATCTCCAACGGCAGCAATAAAACGGTCACCTTCTACGTCACCGACCAGGTGCGCCAGACCCTGACCGCCGGCCAGGAGGTCTCGGTGGTCAGTGATGGCCGTACCTATCAGGGCGCGGTGACGGAGATCAGCGGCGTGGTGGACGCGGCCACCGGCCTGTTCAAGGTCAAGGCGGTCATCAACGAGGCCCAGTCCCTGCCTGACGGCCTGGCGGTGGAACTGACCACCACCGCTTACCGCTCCAGCGGGGCTGTCCTGATCCCCAGTGACGCGGTCTATTTTGACGAGGGCAACGCCTATGTCTATGTGGCCCAGGACGGGACCGCGGTGCGCACCGAGGTAACGGTGGGCCTGTACACCGCGGATACCATCGCCGTCACCAGCGGACTGACCGCCGGGGATGAGGTGATCACCACCTGGTCCGCCGGACTGAAGGACGGCGCGCCCATCCGCCTGGCCGGACAGGAGGAAGCGGACGGTACCGCTGACGCCTCCGGCACATCGGATGCCTCCGGCAGTGCCGCCGGCGGGACGGAGGCGCCGTAATCCATGAAACTGATTCGATTGATCCTGCGCCGGCCCACCTCGGTGATCCTGATGATCCTGGCCGTGGTGGTGTTCGGCTCGGCCTCCCTGACCGGGATGCCCCTGGAGTATATGCCTGACATGGAGATGCCCATGGAGCTGGTGATGGTCACCTGGCCTGGGGCGGACGCCGACAGCATCGACCGGCTGGTCACCCAGCCCATTGAGGACGAGTGCGAGACCCTGTCCGACATCGACAGCGTCAACTCCTACTCCTTTGACAACTACGCCATGCTCCAGCTGACCTATAAGTACGGCGTGGACATGGATGAGGTCTACTCCGACCTGAAGAACTCCATGGACAACCTGATGCCCACTCTCCCGGAGGACTGCGAGGACCCCCTGATCATGGAGCTGAGCGCCGACTTCATGCCCACCATGATCCTCTCCGCTGTGGCCCCCGAGGGGATGGACGCGGCCAGCTACCTCAACGACACGGTGGTGCCGGTGATCGAGAGCGTGGGCGGCGTGGCCCAGGTAGAGGTCACCGGGGCCCAGGACGAGTATCTGCGCATCGTGCTGGATGAGGCGGCCCTTCAGCAGTACCACCTCTCCATTTCGGCGGTGGGCTCCGCCATTGCGGCGGCCGACTTTGATATGCCGGTGGGTGACGTCACCCTGGGCACCCAGGACATCGCCCTGGGCGTCTACGGCAGCGTGGATGTGAACGCCGACTTCCGGAACCTGCCCATCCAGACCCCGTCGGGCCAGATGGTGGCCCTGGGGGATCTGTGCACCTTCTTCAACGTGTATGAGAAGGATGCGGAGAACCTCAGCCGCTACAACGGCGGCGACAGCGTCATGCTCAGTGTGACCAAGCAGGACAGCGCCGCCACCGTGGACGTCTGCGAGGACGTCATGGAAATTTTAGACCAGTACAGCGTGGACGGCCTGAGCTTCGAGGTTATTTACAACGAGGCGGACAGCATCATGGAGACCCTGGGAGAGGTGCTGAACACCCTGATCACCGGCATCATCCTGACCATGCTGGTGCTGTTCCTCTTCTTCGGCGACCTGCGGGCCAGCCTGATCGTGGGCATCAGTATGCCCCTGTCCATCCTGCTGGCGGTGATCCTTCTGAACTTTGCCGGCTTTGCCATCGACCTGATGACCGGCACCTCCCTCATCATCGCCATCGGCATGATCGTGGATAACTCCATCGTCATTCTGGAGAGCTGTATGCGCTCCCGAGAGAACGGCCTGGACTTCCGGGAGGCGGCGGTGGAGGGCACCTCCACCATGATCATGTCCACCCTGGCCGGTACGCTGACCACCGTGGTGGTCTATATCCCCCTGGCGATGGCCGAGGGCCTGGTGGGGATGATGTCCGGTCCCCTGAGTTGGACTATTCTGCTGACCATGCTCTCCTCCTTCCTATGCGCTGTGGTGGTGGTCCCCCTGGCCTTCGTATGGCTCAAGCCAAAGGCGAAGGAGGAACTGCCCATCAACCGGCTCCTGGCCCGGTTCCGTGCCTTCTACCGCCGGGTCATGCCCGGCCTGCTGCGCCGCCCTGGCAGGGTGGTCTCGGTGGGCGTGGCCTGCTTCCTGGCGGCCATCCTGCTGGCCAGCCAGATGGAGTTTGTGCTGATGCCGGACAACTATGACGGCAGCGTCAGCCTGGAGGCCACCTTCCGGTCCGGCACCAAGCTGTCGGTCATGGACGAGCGGATCCAGGAACTGGAGGACGCCCTTCTGGAGGATCCCAACTTTGAAAAGGTGACCCTGAGCGCCTCGGAGAATACTGCCACCTTTACCGCCTATGCGGTGGACGGTTGCAAGCGCAGCAGTGAGGCGGCGGTGGAGGAGTACACCAACCGTTTCGGCGGTTCCCCCGGTATGGATCTGGCGGTCACCCCCACCAGCAGCGACTCCAGCATGGGCACCATGATGGGAGGGGGCAATACCAAGGACGTGACCCTGGTGGCCGACAGCCTGGACATCCTGGAGCAGGGTGCGGATCAGGTGGCCGACGCCATGGGCCAGGTCCCCGGCGTGATCCGGGTGGCCAACGAGTTCGACCAGAGCCGCGTTAAGGGCCGCCTGGTGGTGAACTCCCAGAAGGCTCAGGCCCTGGGGACCACGGAATCCGCGGTGGCCATGCAGGTCTATTACCTGCTCAACGGCATGACCGCTACCACCCTGGACAACTATGGAGACTCCGATTCGGAGTACGATGTGGTGCTGGAGTACCCTGAGGGCAAGTATGATGACATCACGACCCTTCTGGATTACCCTGTTGCCACCCAGAGCGGCCGTATGATCACTCTGCGGGACATTGCTGACGTGGAGTACATCACCACCCTGCCCAGCATCACCCGGCAGGACGGGCAGTACAGCGTTACTGTCACGGCCACCACAACGGATACCGCCAAGTACACCGCGGCCAGCGCCATCGACAGCGCGGTGCGGGGGCTGACCCTTCCCGAGGGGGTCACGGTGGGGACCGGATCGCTGGACTCCACCACGGAGGAGGCCACCCAGAGCGTAAGTACCGCCCTGCTGTCCGCCATCTTCCTGGTGTTCTTGGTCATGGGCATCCAGTTCGACTCCCCCAAGCTGTCCATCATGGTCATGCTGTGCATTCCTCTGAGCCTGGTGGGCTCTATCGGCCTGATGTTCCTGTCCGGTCGCCCCATGAGCATTCTGGGCCTGATGGGCTTCCTGATGCTGGTGGGTATTGCGGTGAACAACGGCATCTATCTGGTGGATGGCACCAACCAGCTGCGCCGGACCATGCCCCTGGGTGAGGCTCTGGTGGAGGCGGGCACCACCCGTCTGCGCCCCATCCTGATGACCACCCTGACCACGATCATCTCCATGGTGCCGATGATCTTCTCTACCGACAGCGGCATGAGCATGATGAAGGATATGGCCTATATCATCATCGGCGGCCTGGTGGCCTCCACGGCGCTGGCCATGTTCCTGATGCCCGCCTTCTATCTGCTGATTCGGCGCGAGAATCCGGACGGTACCAAGCGGAAGGCCTTGTTCAGCCGCCATAAGAACAAGGAAAACGCGGCGGTTTGAGTGATTTCGATCCAGACAGAAAACACACGGCTCCCAACGGGAGCCGTGTGTTTTTGTATTCTGTGAGGAAAGGTCAGTGGGCGAGCCAGCCGGCGTACTCCTCCGCGGCGCGCACCCGGCCCACAGCAGAGAGAGAGGCCCCCTGAGGGCGGAAGAGATGCTGGGCCAGCTGGCGCAGCTCCTGCCGAGTCACCTGCTCATAGCACTCCAGAAGCTCATCTACCTCCCGCACCCGGCCGTACAGAAGGCCGGAGGCGCCCAGGTGGCTCATTCGGGACTGGACGGACTCCAGGCCCATTAGAAGGCCGGCCTGAGCCTGTTCCCGGGCACGGTCCAACTCCTCCTGGGTGGGACCATGCTCAGCCAGGTCGCTGACGATGTTCCGCACGGCATCCAGGGCCTGAGCCTCCTGTTCGCTGCCGGTGGCGGTATAGATACCCAGCAGACCGGTGTCCGCATGGTCGGCCACATAGGAATATACGGTATAGCACAGCCCCCGCTTCTCCCGCAGCTCCTGGAAGAGGCGGGAGGAGCAGCCTCCCCCCAGGATGGAGTTGAGCAGCAGCAGGGCGTAGCGCTGGTCATCCCGATAGGACAGGCCGGGGTAGGCCAGGATCAGATGGTTCTGCTCAATGGCCTTCCGGCGCACAGTGACAGCGGGGTGGTAGACCGCGTCCCGCATCCGGCGGGGTGTGGAGGCGGGCAGGGCGGCCAGCCGTTCCCGCAGGGCGGTGATGTGGCGCTCCTCAAAGCGGCCTGCCAGGGCAACCACGATAGAGCCGGGACAGTAGTGCTCCGCCTGCCACTGGCGCAGGGATTCCCCCGTCATCTCATTCAGGGTAGAGGAGCGGCCCAGGATGGGGCGGCCCAGGGGGCGGCCCTTATAGACCGCCATGGACAGCCGGTCGGCGCACAGGTCCTCCGGGGCATCCTCGTACATCCCGATCTCCTCCAGAATCACGCTCCGCTCCAGTTCTACATCCTCCTGGGCGAAGCGGGAATGGAACAGCATATCGCACAGCAGGTCAGAGGCTCGGTCCAGGTGGCGGTCCAGGCACCGGGCGTAGTAGCAGGTGCTCTCTTTGGTGGTATAGGCGTTGACCTGACCGCCGATGGCGTCGATCTCCCGGGCCAGGTCAGCGGCGGAGCGCCGGTCAGTGCCCTTAAAGGAGAGGTGTTCAATAAAATGGGCCGCGCCGTTTTCTGTGGCGCGCTCGTGGCGGGAGCCCGCCCCCACGAAAAATCCGAGGGCGGCGGAGCGGGCCCCCGGAATGTATTCAGTCAAAAGCCGGGCTCCATTGGAAAGGGTAATGGTACGGTACATGGCTGTTTCCTCACTTTGACAAGTTTCGTGGATAAAGTATATCACATCTCTAGGGAATCCGTCTATCCAAGTTTCACATTTCTGTACGCCTTTCCCGCGGACGCTGAAAAAATGGAAGCCCACGGGTATAATGTGCCCCGAGCCTGTCCACAATAGGCTTCGGAGGTGGTTTCCATGAAACGGAACCGATTGGAAAAACTGGGCGACTTCGTGCTGGGAAAGGGCTTCTACATAGTCCTGTTCCTGTGCGTCGCCGCAATTGGAATTTCGGGCTATTATCTCATCCGCTCCGTCAGCGGGAGCGAGCCGGCGCAGGAGCCGGTCACAGCGAACCCCAGCGTCACCCTGCCGGACAGCAGCGCGGTCTTTCCCGGCGAGCAGTCCCACCAGCCTCAGCCTACGCCGGAGCCGGCGGCTCAGCCGGACGATCCTCAACCGAAGAAGGACGCGGAGACGGCTGCACCGGCGCAGCCCCGGGAGGTGGTCTACACCTGGCCGGTGAAGGGGCAGGTGCTCCGGGGCTTCACGGTGGAGGCCCTGGCCTATGACGAGACCATGGGGGACTGGCGGACCCATGGGGGGATCGACATTGCCGCCGAGGAGGGCCGGAAGGTGCTGGCCGCCGGAGAGGGCCAGGTGGCTGAGGTGTACGACGACGCCATGATGGGGACCACGGTGACCGTCCTTCAGGCGGACGGCGTGACCGCGGTGTATTCCAACCTGGCGCAGGAGACCGCGGTGGCGGTGGGCGACCTGGTGGATACCGGCGCCGTGCTGGGCGAGGTGGGGCGGACAGCCCTGGCGGAGAGCGGCCTGGAGCCCCACCTCCACCTGGAACTACTGGCGGACGGGGAGCCGGTGAATCCCCTGGCCTATCTGCCAAAATTGAATTGACATCAAGCTCCGAGGGCGGCTGTCATACGACAGCCGCCCTCGGAGCATTCGGTCTCAGGAATGCCGCCGCGCGGCTTCCTTCAAAGAGGGATACCGTTTGATGGCATCCAGATAGGCCACCACGATCGCCTTTTTGGAGGAGCCGCCGTAGCGGCGGTTCAGCTCTGCCTCCAGCGTCTCTTTCCGCTCCCACAGATTCTGCCCCACAAAGAGGCGGGAGAGGAATGTCTCGGTCAGGTCCACCGTATGGGTGCAGCCGAATTGCAGGATCTGGTCGGTCTCCGGGTCTACCTCAAAGGCGAGGTAAAAGGAATTGAAGATCTTGGTGATGGCGTTATCCAGGTTGGTGCGGGACTCGCCGATCAAATACACACTCTCTGACATCACTGTGTCTCCTCCTGACGTTTGCTTAGACTATATCCTCTATTATGCCGTCTGAGGCGGTAAGAAGCAAGTGCTTTTAGGACTTACAGGCAGTTTCTATGGAAAAAGTCCAGAGCATTCTGATAGAGGATACCAGAGGCCACAGTCTCGGGGATGTTGCGGGAGAGGAGATACTCATAAATGCCGGCTGCCTTGGTGGGGGAGTCCAGACACTCAGGGAGTTGGGCGCCATCAAAATCAGAGCCGAGGGCCAAGCACTTCTCAGCACCCAGAGAGAGGAAGCGGTCCACATGGCGGTACAGATCATCCAGGCTCTCCACATTCCGGTCATCACGGAGGAAGGCCACGAAATAGTTCAGGCCGATGAGGCACTCACGGCGCACCATCTCGCGGATCATATCATCGGTGAGGTTGCGCTTGTGGGCGGCCACGGAACGGGCGTTGGAGTGGGTGGCGGTAAAGGGCTTCTGAGCTACCTCCAACAGGTCAGCGAAGCCGGCGTCATTCAGGTGGGAGACGTCCGCCAGGATATTGTACTTCTCCAGTTCAGGAATCAGCTTCTTGCCGAAGTCGGTCAGGCCGTGCTCGCTGACGTGGCCGGAACCGATTTCATTCTCACCGTTCCAGGTGAGGGTGATGGCCTTGACTCCGTCCTCTGCCAGCAGGCGGACCCGGTCCAGGTCGCCAGCCAGGGCAGAGCCGTTTTCTACACTGAGGAAGGCAGCAGTCCGGTTGGACTGGAACGCCTCTTCCATATCAGCGCAGGTGCGGCAACGTTTTACGCGGTCAGAGAACTTGTCCATCTGGCGGATGAAGTTGTCCCGATTGGCCTCGTAATAGCGGATGGCATCCTCACCGCGGCATTCATCGGGGATAAAAATGGCGTAGAACTGGGCCCAATGGACCCCTTCGGGGATGCTGGTCAGGGACAGGACACGCTGGGGATCATCCAGAGTATCGGTCCCAAGACCGCTGCTGTACTTGCAGTCAGTCAGAGTATCACAGTGCAGATCGATCAGTGCATAAGGTTTCATAGCTATATTCCTGCCTTCCAAACTTATGGTGGGATGAGGCCGGTTGGCTCTCTCGGCAGGGCAGATGCCACGCCGGGGAAGATCGGCCGTTAGGTGGAGCCCCCCGAACCCCAGTGGGGCCGGGGGGCGGGACATTGCAAGAGGTGTGCGTTACTTCTGGAACATCTGGGTGAAGATCACGGCACACTCCGCACGGGTGGCGGAACCGGCAGGCGCCAGGGTGGTGGCGCTCCGGCCGGAGATCAGGCCGCTGCCTACAGCCCAGCTCATGGCGTCTTTGGCCCAGACGGAGACGGCGGCGGAGTCGGCATAACCGGACAGGTCGGCGGTCTTGGACACATTCATGCCCTTCTTCTGGGCGTAGCTGTGGAGAATTACGGCCAGCTGCTCACGGGTGACAGGGGCGTTGGGATCCATGCGGCCGTCGGGGTAACCGGCGATCACGCCCTGGCCCTTGGCCCACTGCATGGCATTGTGGAACCAGGCATTTGCAGGCACGTCAGAGATGGCAGCCGCGCCGGAGACGGTGGGCTTGCCCTCACGGGCGTACAGGATCTGGGCGACCATGGCGCGGGTGACGGTGCCCTTGGGATCGAAGCGGTCGGCGGAGACACCGGCCATCAGGCCCATGTCCACGGCGTCCTGCACCGCGTCATAGAACCAGTCGTTCTTGGAGACGTCGGAGAAGCCGGGCTGCTCCGCAGCGCCCTCCAGGGCAAAGGTGGCGCGGATGGTCTGGTCGCTGGTGACATTCTTAAAGGTGTAGGAGTCCACAGCGCCCACGCTCTTGCCGTTGACGGTCACGTCAGCGATGGCGTAGCCCTTGTCAGCGGTGATGGTGTAGGTCTTGGAATCGTTCTTCTCCACACGGACGGTGCCCTTGGGGCTGATGGAGCCGCCCTTTCCGGCAGAGGCGCGGATGGCATAGGTGGGATCGGAGTGATCGCTGCCGCCGCTGGAGCTGCCGGTGTTCTCATGGAACAGATCAGCCAGGATCTCGGCAGGAGTCATATCGGCATAGCCATCAGGATCGGAGATCACGCCATTCTTCAGGTTCCAGCTGAACTTACCAGCATAGTCACCATAAACCTTGGTATAGCTGTCAAAGGTCAAACACAGGACCTGGTCACCGTAGCGCTCGCTCCACTGGGGGAAGTACTTGTTCATGTACTGGTTGGCCAGCTTATAGGCCTCGCAGTTCTTGTTAGGACCGATGGCGCTGATCTGCACACCGGCACCGTTGGTGGTGTTGGGGGTGGAGTGCATAAATACGATGGAGCCATCCTTGCAGGTGCCAAGGGAGATCCACACATGGCCGTTCATGGAGAAGATGTCGCCAGGCTTGAACTCATGGCCCTCATAGATGCGGCGGCCATCGCCGTCCTCATCGACCCAAGGCTTGCCGGTGGTTTCATCCATCAGCACATCGCCCATATCCATGGTGCCCCAGCCCTCATTGGAAGCGAAGACACCAGCCTGCTTGGTAGCGGACATCACGTAACCCTTGTTGTCGGCCACGGTGCTGTTCTCGGTGTTCATCAGGTTGTAGACAGACCAGCCAACATAGCCGGAGCAGTCAATACCAGCGTAATAATACTGGTTCCATGCGTTGTGGGGATAGTAACTCTCAGCGGGATTGGGGTTCTTATAGTGGTAGGTCTTGTCCTGGCTCTGGAAGAAGTCGATCCAGCTCTGAGACAGGCCGATGGTCATGGACTGGTTGGAGGAGTTCACATCCTGCCAATCCCAGGTGCCGCCATAGACGTACAGGGCAGTGCCCACAGGCTCCATAGCGGTAGCCAGGAAGTTCTTCAGGGTCTTCTTGCCGGGGGTGCCAGACACAGGAGCCTTGTACTCTTCAGCGACAAAGGCTTTGTAGACGGTCTCGGCCTGATCGCCATTGACCATGACCTTGACGGTGTCGCCCACGGCAACCGTAGCAGCCTTGACGGAGGAACCGCCGGCCTTGGAGGTAATCTCGTAGGTCTTGGAATCTGCGGTGTTCAGGGTCTTGCCGTTCACGGTGATGGTGTCATTGCCGATGGCGGTGACCTCACCCATGACCACATTGCTGTGGCCCTTGTCCTTCAGCTCAACGTCAATGACCTGAGCCTCGTCCTTCACGGTGATGTCGTAGATATAGCCCTCCTGGAGCTGGTTCTGGATCTCGAACTTGCCGCCGTCAGCGGGAATGGTGTAAGTCTTGATGTCGCCATCGATGAAGAAACGGTGCTTGAAAGATTCCTTCTCATTCTTGGTTACAGTACCATAATTCTCAACGCCCAGATAGACGGCTTCCATGGTCTGCTGGGGGATTGTGATACCCTCGAACAGGTCGGCCAGGATCTCGTCAGCTTTCTTATTGGCATAGCCATCAGGGTCAGCGAGAGTGTTCTTCAGATCCCAGCTGAACTTGCCGGCATCTTTGCCGCTGTACTTAGTGTAGCTGTCAAAACTCTTATAGACCTTGTGATAGCGCTCCCACCACTGGGGATAGTACTGGCTCATGTACTTCTCGGCCAGCTTTACAGCCTGGCAATTCTCGGAATCGCCCACGCCGTTGATCTGGACGCCGCCGCCGCCCTGACCGTTGATGCTGTCAGAGGGGGTGGAGTGGAGGATGACCAGAGAGCCATCGTCACACTTGCCCAGGCAGATCCAGACGTGGCCGTTCATGGAGAAGATGTCACCGGGCTTGAAATCGGCAGGGGTGAAGTCCTTCTGTTCCCAAGTTCCCCAGCCCTGCTCTTCGGCAAAATTCTTGGCCATTTTGGTGGAGGACATGACATAGCCCTCGTTGCCGCTCTCGGTGTTCATAATGTTATAGGCGGCCCAGGCCACATAGGCGGAGCAGTCAATACCAGCGTAGTAGTACTGGTTCCAAGCGTTATGGGGATAGTAGCTCTCACTGGGGTTGGCTTCGTTCTTATAGGTGTAATCAGCGTTCTGGCTCTGGAAGAAGTCGATCCAACTCTGGGACAGGCCGATGGTGCTGGCCTGATTGGAGGAGGCTGCGTCCTGCCAGTCCCAGGTGCCGCCGTAGATGTAAAGGGCGGTGCCCACGGGCTCCATGGCGGTGGCCAGGAAGTTCTTCAGGGTCAGCTTGCCGGGCACGCCGCTGACAGGGGCGGTGTAGTCTTCGGCCACGAACATCCGGAACAGCTTGGTCACATGGTCATCAGAGTCCACCACGATGCGGACGGTATCGTTTACCTTCAGCTCATCGAACGTGATTTTCGTAACAGTGGCTCCGCCGGCCTGAGCGTCGATGTCATAAAGTTCGGCGTCATCATTGACGGTGAAGGATTCATTGTCAATATAAATTTGTTTGCTGGCAGATTTGACCTTGGTCAGAACACCGGCCACATCGCCCTCTTCCATCTCGGCGGCGGTGATCTGACCGTCATCAATGGTGACGTCGTAGATATAGCCCTCCTGGAGCTTGTTCTGGATCTCAAATTTTCCACCGTCGGCGGGGATGGTGAACTCTTTTTCCTTACCATCCACAGAGAAGCGGTGAACAAAGTTTTCTTTGTCATCCTTGGTGACAGTACCGTAGTCCTTAACACCCAGGTAGACAACATCCTCACCATCTGTCTGCCGGGGGGGGGCATTTGTCTCTGACGCGTCAACGGCAAAGGCCGGTACTGCCAGGGACGACAGCATGGACGCGGAGAGAAGCAGGGCGCAAAGCTTCTTCTTCATTCGTTGCACATTCCTTTCCAGATTTTGATGTGAGAGCTTACAGCTCCGTGTATTCCAGGACCTCCTTGGTCCTCAGGAATTCCTCATAGCGCAGGCCGCGGTCCTCGGTCTCCATCTCGCCCACCTGGTTGTCGTACGGGTCGGCGCGCCAGTGGTCCTTGGGGACGTCAAAGTCACCCTGGAACTGGGTGTTGGCAACCATGCGGAAGGTGTCCAGATTGCCAAAGTAGTGGAGGCGGCGCGCCTCGTTATTCTCCCGGACAGCACCGACTCCGAAGGAGGGGTCGGCGTACAGCCAGCCGTATGGGGCGGCGTAGAACTGGGCCCAGTCGTGGGCCCCGCAGAAGCCGGGCTCCACCTTCCAGCCGCTCTGCCACCGGGCCGGAACTCCGGCGCAGCGGCACAGGGTGATGAACAGCAGTGCGAACACGCCGCAGTCCCCCGTTCTGCTCCGGGCACAGTTCTCCGCAATGTTCTCCAGGCTGAAATAGGCCGGCATGAAGTTATAGGAGGCGTTTTGAGTGATGAAGTCATAGATCCGGCGGGCCTTTTCCAGATTGGTGTCCGCCCGCTGGGTCAGATCCTGGGCCAGCGCCCGGAGATAGGGGGTGAAGAGAATGTGGGGGGCCTCCTCTCCCAGCCAGCGTTGGGCATCCACCGGCAGCTCGGGCGCGCCGGGGGCGGTCTCAGGCCGGGTCAGATCGTGGTAGCGCTGGGTCTGAGTGAAGGAGAACTCCACTTCAAAGGGGTGGTTCTCCTCCATGACCTCCTCCCAAAAGACCACCCGCTGGGGGACGTCCTCGGGAGAGATATGAGTGGGCTCGGGAGAGACCCGCTCGATACGGATGTCGCTCTGGGCATCACACGCACAGGGCAGAGGCAAATAGGCCCGTACCCGGCGGCCCGGCTCAAAGCACTCATCCTTCATCTGGACAGTAGCCCGGCAGCGCACACGGCTGGCGGCAGTTCCCTCTGTGCGGAGTTGATTTGCAACCCGGTCCAGACGGCCTTCGGGATCTTGCCCGTCCGCTCCGGCGGTCCTGACGCCCGCCCGGGCGGCAAAGGCCGCGTTGGTCTTGCAAAGCGTTTCAAAGAAACGGTCGAAGTAGTGGGGGACGCCGTGGTCATAGATCCAGTCGATCTTCCACTGGTCCTCCAGGGCGTCGAACTCCGCCTCGGTGAAGTCGGGAATGTGCTCCCGCACCAGGGCCAGGGCCTCCTCCTTGGGATAGGGGTAGTCCAGAGGCAGACGGAGGATGAGTTCACGCTGAACGGTCAGGCAGCGCTTGAGTGCCTCAGGAGTAGTGGGGGAAGCCAGGTGGCGGTCAATGGCGGCCACAGCTCCCTCAAAGTCTCCGTGGAGTTTCCGACGAAGTACATCGTTGGGCAGTCCGATGTGGAGATAACGGAAATTTTCGTTGATGTTCATGGTTCTCCTTTCCATTTTTGCCAGTGCTTAGATGAAAAAGGGTAAAAAGGTGCGCCGGACCTCCGGGGCCCGGCGCACCGGTGTCGCATCAGACGAACATATGAAGGATGGCGCCCATACCCAAACCG
>ENA-UERZ01001609-UERZ01001609.1-human-gut-metagenome-genome-assembly--contig:-NODE-1609-length-15448-cov-9.928567_pt1 | contig 15448 bp, 8 predicted proteins | sample MGYA00242997_ERZ507998 | MGnify/ENA primary metagenome ERZ507998 (study PRJEB26167, sample SAMN06115470) | human gut metagenome | host: Homo sapiens | place: China:Henan | collected 2016-06-23 | study... | reverse complement strand
TGCATTTCGTTTGATTTACTCATAAACTTAATTCCTCTTTCTTTGATCTTACATGCTTGATATTGTCAAGATTAGTTGACACATTAACTCAAGGATATCTTTACGACACGCACTTTTTACTACGTGTTACAGATTTCCCGGAAACTAAATCTATTACTTTCTGCATTTCTTCCTTTACATCACCATAATTCAGATGTGTGTAAATGTTCAATGTCACTATGGCCCATAATATATTGAAGTCTCTTCGGATTCATACCTGACATCGCCATATTTAAAACTTTAAGGGAAGAGCATATTTCTTACTGCTTCCGTTATACATCCGGTAAACCTGATACATATACTTCTTGTACCCGGCCATGTTGATACCCAGAGATCTTCCTTCCCTGTAGATGGTCAGAGGATCAAAACGGCGCAGCTGTTCGGACAGTCTTCTGGGATCATATTCATTATGATACAAATCCACAAAAAACAGCACTCCCTGCAGAATCTCAAACCGCAGGGAATCCGGCGCTCCATCCCACGCCCGCACTATATGCAGCAATCCTTCTTTATAGATGTCTTCCCCTATTTTCTTATAAATTGCATAGGCTGTCCCCACACAGCCAATCCGGTATTTTCCCCTGTCCTGGTTGTAGTCCAGACGCAGGCCTACGCTTTCTGTAGCCTTAAGAAAGGCTACCGCATCCGGTTCGCCGCCATAAATCAGTGCCCGCAGCCGCGCTCCCGCCGTCAGCTGAGCCGATACTCCTGTCTGCTGAGCAAACAGAAGCGCCTCCTCCAGTTCGGAAAGACCGTAAAACACCTTACACCGAATCGGCAAATCTTTGCCCCCGTTGCGCAGTTTCCTTGCCGCAATCGTATGCTGGCCATCAAAAACATAGTAATGTCCTTCGCGAAAACTGACTTTTGGATCATTTGCGATGTGCTCGTCAAACTCAGCCGCAATTTTGCGGACACGCACCGGATTCAGTTCCCTCTGGTAGGCATTCCTGGGAACCTCAAGGTTTGCACTGAATATCATCATCTCATCAAAGGGACAATTCGTAAGATTTTTCATGTTGCCTCCTCCTGTTCTATCTTTAGAATAAATTTTCCTGCTTCTTTTAATATTTTCTGAACCCTTCTTCGATATATCTTCTTTGTAAGCAGTCCCGGGTAACTTTCAAAACATCGCAGGCAGCGCCGTATCATTGTGGTCACGGCGTCTTCCAGTTCATAAAACATGGTGCTTTCATCTGCAAGTTTCGCTGCCGTCTCCATGCCAGAGGAAATCTCAAGAATTTTCTGCAGTTCCGATACAGGGCGAACAGGAAGAGATTCCTGTTCTGAATCTGTCTCCGGCCTGACTTCCGGTTCTTCCTTTGATGAAGGCAGCTGTTCAACTTCTGACTGTTCTGATGCAGGTTCAGAGTATGTTTCCGGCAACGGTCTGGGCTTACAAAGATGTTCCACCAATGCAGGACGGTCATCCGGATCTGCCTTGGCAATGGCAGCAACCGCAGCGTCTGTTGGTTTCATGGTACCAGAAAGCAGTTCCTGCTTAATACCTGGTTTTACTTCTTCGGCAGCGTCTATCCCTTTGGCATAGAGACCGGCCCGTGATACAGAGCTTTCGCTGATGTTATTTTCACGAGCTATTCGTTCTCTTGTTCGCTCTGGATTCTGGTCGGTATCATTTTGATACCTACCACTTTTGTCTGCTAAAGTGAACTGGTTTCCATGAAATTTATCTGCCAGTTTTTCTGCTTCATACCGCTGGCCAATCAGATATTTTTTCTGCTGTGGAGTCAGGTTCCTGCGGCCCAGCTGATTACAGCAGATCCAGGCAATCGCTGCATAACGATCCGAAAATTCTTTTTCAAAAACCGTGTACTTAAGTTCCGGATGAGACTGGATAATTCGAAAACGGTTATGGCCATCTACAATACATCCATTCCATACAATCAACGGATTCAGCACAATGCCGTCATGCAGAATATTCTCTTCCAGCTGCTGAAATTCTTCCTCCGTCAGAGGCGGGATCTTCGACTGAAATTCCGGATCTACCCGCAAAGATTCTTTCATGATTTTGTGTCACCTCTGCTTCCGCACTGGTATTACATAATAGTCATATCCCATCCGTTTCTGGCAATAAGTACAGTTGTCTTTGATTTTCTGCTGATAATTTACCCGCCGCAAACGGTAATTCCCTGCACTTCCGAAGTCATCACGACAGGAAGGGCACAGACAAATCAGGGATGTTCTGTCTGCCGCCTGCCGCTTTTGCCGGCTCATACGGCTGGCCCGGTAATTCCCAGGCTGATACAAAGTGCTTTGTCAATCAGATTCATCTGTTCCTTGGTCAGCTTTCCCACGCAGCCTTTCAGACGTCTTTTGTCTATCACACGCATCTGTTCCAGCATAAACAATGAAGTGCCTTCATATTTCATCCCTGGTATTTTTTTCAAAATAACGTGCGTCGGGAGCTGAGGCTTCTTTCCAATCCGTTTTGTAGCCGGTGCCACAATCAAAGTAGGGGAATAGCTGTTGCCTGTATTATTCTGAAGTATCACCACCGGCCGGATCCCACCATGCTCCGAACCATACGCAGGATTTAAATTTGCATAATAAATCTCTCCTCTGTGATACTCCTTAAAGTCTTTATCCATTTGTTTCTTTCCTCCTGTTTTTCTTTCAAAAAAGCGGCAGTCTGTGCTGTGTGAATCCTTTTGCACAAAACTGCCGCTGTTTTCTTTTATTAATTACTCAGGAGAATAGATCTTTCCATATTTTATCATACTCGTCACAGTATATATCGAGAAGCACTCCGATTACTATCAGAGCAACGCCTCCCATCACCATGGCACCACTCAAAAAATATATGATGTTCAATCTTTCTCCTTTTTCTTATTCACTTTTCTGTAGATGATAACACCTGCTATTGTCGCTGTCAGAGCTGTCAATATCCACAGGCAGGGCAAAGCTGAATCGCCTGTCCGCACCGATATCAGGCGTGTCGGATCCGGATCCTGTGAATCCTCTGATGAATCCCCGGGCTTCTTCACGATGGTTACCGTCTCATCTTCTGCGGTATAAGTAATTTCAAACTTTTCACCCGTCACCTCTATCTGATTCCTGATTTCTTCCCCGTCAGTCAGTCCGTCTTTCACCTCCACCAGATATTCCGGCTTGTCCAGCTCCGTAAAGCCCTTATTCACAGTCCCGAACCGGTACTGAAACGCCGTTACTTCTTCGCCTTCTTCCAGTCCTAACTCTTCTGTCAGAAGCCTCTGCTCCGTATCTGCCGGAATATGATCTTTCCACAAACGGTACGTTTCGTTCTGGTTTGTCTGATACCAGATGCTGTAACTGTCTGCGTCCTTCTGTCCCGTAAAGGCGCCCGTCCGCAGTTCTGTGAGGATCACCTGTTCCGGAAGCATATCTGTCAGAGTGAAGTTGTCTACCGTACAGTTTCCTGCATTCCGGACTTTCTCTATCACATACCAGAAGCTCTCCTGCTCTTTTACAATTTCCGGCGCAGATTTCTCCACTTCAATCCTCACATCATCCGGCTGGTCTTTTATCTGCAGGCTTACTTTTGCAGTCTCTCCTTTCTCTGCGTTTTCGTCAAAGTCAAATCCCGGCCTTTCCTCTGAAAGCCGGTATCCTTCCGGTGCGGCCAGTTCCTGTACTGCGTACCGGTACCCGAACGGCAGGTCTGACTCAAACACAGCCTGTCCGTCTTCTCCGGTTTCACTGCTTTCCAGAAGAGTGCCCTTTCTGACAATCACATCGCCTTTTCCGTTCTGGATATCCTCTTCTGTATACAGTCCGATAAGGGCTCCCGATAAGGTTTCTCCTGTTTCCAAATCTGTTTTCATTACTTCTATCCGGATTTTCTGTCTCGGGTTTGTCCATTCCAGGATCCCTTCCGCAGCTGGCACCGGATCGGTATAACCGTCCACCCAGGCCAGCGTAAAGGCTCTGGGCTCCGCATCCCGGATGTAGCCATTAAGCGCCGCCGTCTCTGTAATCTCGTAGCTTCCCGGATACAGACCTGTAAACCCTGCAATTCCCAGGCTGTCTGTCTGTTTTACTGCCGGGCTTTGGATGCCTCGGACTTTTTCCACCACGATATCGCCTTTCCGGAATACCAGACCAGTCACTCCATCCGGATGATAAATATCCTCCGCCGCGGTTACGGTAAATTCCACGCCTGAAAGAGCCTTTCTTCCATAGCGGAAGACAGATTTCACCAGGGTTCCCAGCTTATCAGTCAGAGTCCAGCTCTCCAGTACCTCACCGTCCTTATTGACCTGTACCTCTCCCGTTATAAAGGGATTCTCCAGGATGATTTCTGTTGTCTCCGGAATGGATGTCTTATCTGCTTTCCCGTCTTCTGTCACTTCCGTCCTTACATCCGAAAGCATAAAGCTTACCTGTGTCCCCTGGGGTTCTCCCAGAACCGCATTGCCTGAAACAGCAGAAACCCCTGTAAAATTCACAAGATAGCCTGTCCTTGGAACATTCTCTGTGATAGTATACTGGGTGTCCGGCTCAAGTCCTTTCACAACATAGCCTCCGTCCGCCCTGGTGATCCATGCCTGTATCGGATTTCCCGCAGGGTCTGTGATCTGCAGGGAAGCATCCGCCAGCTCATTTCCGGTCATATCGTCCACCAGGCGGATCCGGACTGCCGTAACAGCATTCTCCACATAGTCCCGGAAAGACAGATAATGTACATTGTCATTGTGTTCTGCCTTATTTACCTCAAAAATAATCTCCTTTCCGCTGCTGTAATGGCCTGCAGGGGCCTTCGTTTCCGCAATCCGGTATCGTCCGACAGGTACGTCTGTCTCAAACCGGGCAATGCCGTTTTCTCCCGAAACCGCTGTCTCAATCTCCTGTCCTTTTTCATAAATCACCGCCCCGTGAAGATTCTTCACCTCCTCTTCGGCATACAGGGTGAACTCCGCTCCCGCCTGTACACTCCGGATTCCTTCATCCAGGCTGTACTTGACCACTGCCATGCCTGCAGGCACGGTTTCCACGTAAACAATCTCCTCATCCCGATCAGATACCGGCTGCTTTGGCAGATAATTAGGCGTTCCATCCGGAAGTTCCGGCACAGCCGGGTCAACGGCCGGTTCTGCAATTCCCTGTACCGTTACGATATTTTTCAGCGCCGTTCCGGCCTTCTCATCCTCCGGAATGACGTAGTCAAATGTCAGCGTTACGCTCTCCCCTATGGCAAGTCCGCCGATCTGCGCTATTGCCCCTGAGAAAGTTCCCTTTGTGCTGCTTACAAAGCCTCCGTTTGTCAAAAGCTGTTCTTCCACCGTCACGTCTGTCAGTCCGCAGTTTCCCGTATTGGTCACCACAATGGTATAATGGGCAGTTTCGCCCGGTCGATACACCTGCCGGTCTGCCTTCTTGGTAATAGTGATATCCGGATCCCGCACCAGTATGATTTCCTCATCCTCATCACGGACCGGCTTTTCCGGGTCGTCTGTCTCTCCTTCTGCAATCACCAGATTTTCCACCGTTCCGGCTTTGGCGTCTTTTGGAATCTCATATTCATACCGAAGCACGGTTTTTCCGCCTGCAGCCAGTGTATCGATGGTCAGGCTTCCGTCTTCCTTGACACGGATTCCTTCCGTTTCTTCCTGCGCTTTTGTAAGAACAAAGCTTCCCCCCAGAGAATCCTTCACCTGGACATTTTTCAGTTCCTGCGTTCCCGGATTCAGGACTTCGATGGTATAGACGGCAGTCTCACCGGGGCGGTACACGCGCTCGCCAGCTGCCTTTTTCACCAGAATCTCCCCGCCTCGCACAAAGACCTTTTCCAGATCAGAATCCTCCGGCTCTGTATAGGAGGAAGGGTCCACCGTCACCGGCTGACCGTAAATGTCCGTTCCCGGATCAGGAATCACCGGCGTTCCGATTGCCTGAACCGTATTGTCAATCCGGCTGCCGGGAAGAGCGTCTTCGGGTATCACATATTCATAGCTAAATTCTTTGGTATCGCCCACCGCCAGCGAATCAATCACTTTGATCTGCCCGCCGGCCAGGCTGTCATCCACCCGGACATTGGAGAGATCCACATCTCCGGTATTGGTCACGGCAATCTGGTAGGCTACCGTCTCCCCCGGTTCGTAAAGGTCTTTGTCCGCATGCTTCGTAACTTCCACTGCCGGGTGATAGATAACTTCCATTGTTTCCGACTTCTCTGGCTGTTCCGGAGGAGTCTCAATTTCCTGCTTTGCGTTTTCATACTTCACCTCCACGGTTACGGTTTCTTCCGGCTGCCCGGACAATTCCCCGGATGCCTCCACATGGACAGACTGTATACACGCAGTCTTGTCCCGGTAATACCCAACGGGAGCCTTTACTTCAATCACTTCGTACTCGCCCGTGGGCAGTCCTGTCAGCTTCACCAGTCCCTCCTCATTAGTGCGGAGCACCCAGATTACCGGCGTGCCGCCAAACCGTGTTTCATTGGCTTTTATCTCCTCTTCGGAAGGAATCTGCCGCTCCGTGTGAGAGCCATGCTTCTGATAGAAAGCCTTGATCTCTTCTTGGGAAGCGTCTTTTTCATGCTTTACACCAAGATATCCACTGACATCCGCCAGTTCGCCGGTGTTGTCCACAATCGCCAGTTCATAATTCTTCAGTATCAGCTCCTGACTGCCAGAACTACTGATACCTGACTCTTTCATGTCTGCATACTCATCCAGCACCACAGCTCCGGCCTCGAACAATGTTCCTGTATAGCCGTCCGGATACACGATGTCCTCTTTTACCCGCAGCGCATACTCCGCGCCCGGCAGTCCTTTTATCTCATAAACAGGAGTTTCCAGAAGGTTTCCATCCTCATCTGTGGTGCTTGTCGTAGCGACAGCTTCTTCTCCGGTCTTCTCAATGGTCAGTTCTCCCAGAAGAGGCTTATTGAACACACTGACAATCTGCATTTCTTTCGTATCCAGCACGGTAAACCGGATGGAATCGGAGACCACTCCGCTTTCTTCTGCATAGGTTTTATCAAGCTCGGTTCCTTCTTTGGATGTCTCAAAGTCCTCCCGGATGTAAAGATTCCGGTGATAACCCTCCCGGCTTACCAGTTCTTTTAAGGTATAGGTCTTTCCGGTCTCCAGTCCCTGAATCACCGGATTTCCTTCATGCACGGTCAGGAAAGTAGTAAAGGGATTTCCCTCTTCGTCCAGAACCGTCAGCTGCGCTCCGTCCAGTTCCACTTCTGTGTAATAGTCCATCAGATTAATCTGGACCCGGATAGGTGCATTTTTCACTGTATCCATAAAGGTCAGAGCTTCCCTCTGATCACTCTGCCAGGAAGCGTCCACATCAATCCTCGTATTGCCGGAGGCGTACCCAAAGGGCGCTTTCAGTTCCTTCACATAATACTGTCCCAGCGGTAAATCCGGCGCAAAGATGGCGCTCTGTACCCTTTCCTTCCCGGATTCGTCTGTCTGAACTGTTGTCTCTGCTGTGGCAAGCAGCGTTCCTTCCTTCACCACGGTCTTTCCTTTATAGTTCTGGATGTCTTCTGCCGCATAGAGTCCGAAGACTGCTCCCGCAAGAGGCGTTCCTGTCTCCTGATCCTGCTTTTCGATGGCGATCTTCACCTTCTGTCTGGGATTGGTATAGGAAGTATCCCGGTAAATCACCGGAATCTCCTGTCCCGCATAGGCGATTTCAATCTCCCTGGGCTTCGCGTTTTCTTCGCTTAAGGCAAAGCCTTCTCCCGCTGATACCTGGGTCACGGTATACTTCCCAAGGGGCAGTCCCTTTGCAACTTCCGTTCCTTCCCAGTCCTCCTGCCCGGTCCAGGTCTTTCCTTCTGCGTCTGTAGTCAGTGTCATCACCAGTTCGCCCTCTGTAAAGAGGCACTCTGCATTTGCTCCACCCTCCGGACTGTAAATGCCTTCCGCAGCCCGGATTTCAAACTGTGCCCCCTCTATGGGCTGCAGTTCATAGGCAAACACGTAGTCCCGGTACTCACTGAGCTCTGCCTCGGTCATTCCCTGTTCATCCGGCACATCCAGGCCAATCAGGCCCTTTACATAGCCGAAAAACCGGCTGAGCGCATCCCCCAGACGGGTAAGAATGGTGCTGCCTTCCTGGGCGGCAGATACCAGCTTCTCTCCTTCTGCATAGATGGAGATCTTACCCACTGCCGGATCGTTCTGCTGTCTGGCTGTCACAAGGTAGGCTCCAATACTGCTGTCATAAACGGCTTCCCCGGATGACACCACAAACCGCGTCACTCCCTGGGGCGTTTCTTTCCACCTGCCGCTTTCTTCCGTCTCATAATAGGTTTTGTTTCTGGTCTTAAGGGATTCATCCTTTGCAATCACACCCTCATGTCCCTGGAGTACATAGCCTTCCGGGGCAGAGATTTCCTGAAGTTCATAGGTTCCTGCCGGAAGCTCCTGAGGCGTTTCAATATAAACATTTGCTGTCTCATCCTCCTCCGCAGGAATGAGCTTCGTGGTATAAGGATGGTCTTCTGTGCCAAGGTATACCCCCTGACTGTACTGCACCACCAGATCTCCATACTTTTCTTTATAAGCGTTTTTCTGGGCCGTGGTCATCTCCTGGGTATAATAATCAAACCAGGCTCCGTCCACATCACAGATGAGGTAGGACGCACCTTCCTTCAATACCGGCTTTTTACTCTGACTGTCCACCTTTTCAATCCGCACAAGGGCCGTCACCGGGCGGTCCATCAGAAGCACCAGATCCTCAAGGGGCTTCCCCTGTCCGTCTCCGTCCACGGTACCGTCCTCCCCGTCCTCCTGCACATGAATCACAAAGGGCCGGGTAGCAATCCGGTTTTCCGGTACGGTGGTCTCGATTACCACATAGCGCCCGTAAGGCAGCTTCGGCGTCGTTACGATTCCCTTAGCATCACTTTCAAGTTCCGCCACAAAGTAGGCGTTTTCATTATCCGTATAGTCTGAAATATCATAGCGTGTTCCATCGCTGTAGGTGACAGACTTCTTAAGCCTGCCGCTCTTCACATCTTCGCTGTCTGCCTCATCAAAAACAATGGCAGGCTGAAGCTGCCGGAACGCGGCATAATCCAGAGTTGTAGGATCCCTGTATGCATCCATGACTGCCTGGGGCAGTTCCTCATCTGAAACCTCCGCAAAGGATCCCTCTGCCAGATCGGATACCAGATAGACGGAAAACTTTGCTCCCTCCAGGGGATCCAGCCGATCCGCATTGTCAGTACCCGTCACCTTATAAAAGGTCAGGGTCTGCTTTTTCACCTGCTCATACACCGGATACCCGGAAATCTCCACCTCCGGGACCTTCTCTCCCTGCCAGGTCAGTTCAAACGAATACTGTTTCGGGTCCACGAGATAGCCTTCACTGGCTTCTTCCTCTTTCAGATAATAGCTTCCCAGCTCCAGCCCCTCGACCACAATGGTACAGCCGGAACCTGTCTCCATCACGGCTATCCCTTCCGGATCATATTGATACGTCCGCACGCCGTTTTCCGCTCCCACATAGCTGACCCGGATCTCCTCACCCTTTTTGTGAAGGACCGTGCCACTCTGATCCGGATGCAGGATATCTTCCGCTGCATACAGGCGGTAGACCGCGCCGTTTAAATGCGCGTCTCCCTGGGGAACAGATTCCTCTGCCTCCAGATCCTCCTTGGTAAAGCTGATTTTCCCCAGCACTCTCTGGTCTCCAAAGGTCCCGTCCGGCTGATTGGAAATCAGAATTGTGGACCCGTTCTGAGCCCTGTCCGGGGAAATCGAAAAATCATACACGTTCTTGTCCGCATCTGTGGAGTTCTCCGTTACGGAAAGCTCTTCCTTCCAGTCTCCGAAGTATCCTTCCGGCGCAGAAATCTCAATAATCCGGAATTTTCCCTGGTTATCCGGGGAATACCAGAGCCAGGACGGGGTAAGATAAACGCCTTTTTCTGTCTCGGTCAGAGTCATTCCCTCTGCCGCCCCGGTCATGCTTCCCGTCTCATAAGGCTTTGACGACGTGTCTGTGGTTCCCCGGTAGGGCACGTATTCCTCTGCCCGCTCACTCCAGGCATAGACCCCAAACACCGCTCCGCTTAAGGGATTTCCGGTTTCCTCATCCACCTTTTTCAGCTGTGCCTTTACCTTGAACGGTTCGTTATACAGCTGAACATCCGTCACGCTGCCGCCGTTCTCATCCGGCTTTCCCGACGACACCACGTTATCCAGCTTCGTATAATACTCCGGTACTGTTTCTGTTACCTCATACTGCACCGTCCGCCCGTTTTCATCGTATTTGATCAGGGGCTTTGTACTTCCATCCGGCATCAGCCGCACCGAAAAGGAATAGGCCCAGCCCCGTCCTGCATTGGTAACGGCATTGTTGACCTGCACTGCCGTACTCTGGGAGGGCAGTGTCCGCATCAGCTTCACCATAATGCTGTCTGCCCGGGATCCGCTGACTGTCCAGTGTTTTTCTCCGGAAAAAGCTGCCGTTCCGTACTTCAGTTTCGGCGTCACAACTCCTGTCTTCCGGTTTTCCTGATTATAAATTCCTCCTTGAATTGTATAGCTCATCACGGCTCCGGCCTTTGTAAGGTCAGAGGCTGCCTCTTCCCCGTCCCGGTTGGTGGGATAAGAAGTATCCGACAAAAGATACCGGTACTCGTCTTTCAGCTTCAGCCGGACAGTACAGCGATAGGTCTGCCCCGCTCCCTCCGGCACCCGCCAGGTGAGCTTTCCTGTCGCTTTGTCCAGGACAGCCGCATCTGTGCCGCCGTCTGCGCTCACGATCTCCACGGGCTCCCAGTATTTCGTCTCAATCTGATCTGTCAGCACCTTGTCCCCGGCGCTGAGCTCCCCTGCTTTCCCGTTGATGCTGAACAGAGTCTCTGCCAGCGCAGAGCCTGTTCCTCCGGAAAAGGAAAGGTTCTGCCAGAAATTCGCCGTATAGGTTCCGTCCGGCTTCTGGGTGGCCAGTTCTGCCAGAAACGCTGCTCCCTCCGAGCCGGAAGGCATGCCGATTGCCAGGGTAAAGAGATCCGTGTTAGGCAGAGATTTAATCTGATTGGCATAGCTGCGCACCGTATTCCAGTCCGGATCTCCGCAGACTCCGTCTGATATAAAGATCACTTTTGTATAGACATCCGCATGCGCGCTGTCTGTGCGGTTCCGTTCTGTAATCATACGATAGGCTTCTTTCAGGGATTCCGTATAATAGGTCCCGGAAAAGGTTTTTACCTGACTGACTGCTGTCTTTACCGCCCCATAATCTTCTGTCCAGGGGGTATAGTTGAAAAGTCCCCGGAGCCGGTAAGAATCTGCCGCTCCATAATAAGTACCATCCGCAAAGGACCAGAAGGCCACACGGGATTTGATTTTCCCATCAGGAACAGATGCATTGTCTTCCTCGATCTGATCCATCAGTTCGTAAATGGCCTGTCTTGCCATGGTCAGACGATCCTGACAGCCGTTCCCATAGCTGACGCCGATGTTCTGCTCCGCCCCGTTATAGTGGCGCTTCGTCCAGCTTGAGGCTCCTCCTGACAGATCATTGAACCAGTACCCGCTGGAATGGTCAAATCCGGTATAGTAATCCACCAGGCTGAGGGAAATTCCTCCCTTATGATAATAGTGGTCCGGATTAATACAGGGAGAATTTTCATTTACAATATCGGGATAGCCTCCCTGCTCCCAGGTCATGCCGCTCAAAGACATGGTCCGGGTCCGATCCAGGATGATAATGTAATCCACCGGGATGTTGGAGTAATCGGAAGTATCCTTTTCTGTAATGGTCAGCTCCGCATACCCGTCCTCAATGTCTGTCCAGCGGGCAGACTTGGAAAGCTCCACATCCGGTTCATGCTCTTTTTTCGTGGAAGAAGTGTTTCCCTGCCAGTCCCCGGCGATATTGTCGTCTGCCGCTGACAAATCCCCCAGGTTCTGTCCTTCCCTTTCGGATAACACTACTTCTACGTCTGCCGCAGGCATGGTAAACGTAACCGCAGAAGAAGACACCTGAAAATCAAGGTCTGTGTTTTCTTCTCCAAAAGTCACCGTGGCTGTCCAGATCTGATCTCCGGAGTATTCCACATGAACTGTGACTTCCGTACCCTCGTAAAACTCCATAGGCTCCACAGAAGTCTCAAACACAGAAGCCCCTTCTTCCAGACTTTCTGTCGTTACTGTCACCGCATACTGCTCCCGGGGAACTGCTTCTGCCGTTATGAGCATATCCGTCTCTGCCGCCTGGAATATCAGTATGAAAGACCCCTTCTCATCCGGCCCGCTCAATTCATATTCCACTTCCATGCCCTGCATATCTGCAACTTTTATGCTATCCGGCTGAATATCATACCCTGTCTCCGGTGTCAGAACCGCAGTCACTGTATCGCCAGATGTATAAGACAACTGATCAAACTGAAACTCCATCCATGTCCCTTCTCCAGAAACAGAAATAGCATTTTCCGGAATTTCTTCTGTTTCAGTCATGACTGCAGCTGAATTATCCGGCATCTCAGCTGCATCAGGAACAGCTTCTGTCGGCGCTCTCGGTTCTTCCTGGCCGTTTTCGTTTTCCTTATTTTCCAGATCCGGATCTTCCAGCTGTATGGTTTCTGCTTCTTCAGCTTCGGGAATCTTCTCCGGCTCTTTTTCACCGGCATCTTCCTGGCTGTTTTCTGCTTCTTCTTCAAGGACTTGCAGTGTCTCTGACTTTTCTTCCGTGGTATAAGCTGCCGTCTTCTCCGCAGCATATACAGGAACAGAAGAAAAGGAAGTCATTGCCAGTACCATTGCAAGAAACAGCGTCAGAATCCGTATCTCAGGTTTTCTTTTTCCTGCCATATTCTTTTCCTTTCTCAGTTATTTTCATAAAAAAAGACCCCTCGTACTGAGTGGGTCTTTAAAATCACCTTGTATCTAATATACAATCTGCTATACTAAACAAAGAGAATTGAACTGCTGCAAACAAGCGGTCATTCTCCCAAACATGGATAAGCCTTTCCAAGCCCCCTAAATACTGGAAAGGCTTATTTTATACTGTTGTTGTTATATAAGAAGTCTTTCACTCTGCTCACCCTTTCTGTGCGGAACCATTCCTCCCTATCCTTTTCATCTGCTATTTCCGCTTCTGCCGCCTCTGCTTCTGTGGGCTCCAGACCTTCTGCCTCCGCAATCGCCTGAATCACATACATCTGTTTGAGAAGTTCCAGCGCTGTTTCCTGTATCTTGTCCTGATATTCCTCTTCCGACCACTGCTGCGCCTGCAGAAATTCTTCTTTTTCGGAAAAACCATTTCCAAAGATGATCTGCTGTTCCACTTGTTTCTTTGCTTTTTCATAATCTTCCTGGTCATATCCCAACAGTGTGGACTCTGATACAATCTGCGCAAGGATCATCTGAGCAGTATCATTCCTGGCATTCTGCTTTTCTATCTCAATATATTTTTTCTGCAAATAATCACGCCACTCGGAAGCTGTTGTATATTTACCCTGCGTAGTATATGCCACCTGTTCATCCGTCCAGACAGGATAGTTGGTCTCCCGAATTTCATTATATACTTCCAGCATTCTTGACATCAGGTCATCCATATAAATATCATCCACATCCTGAGGCTCCACTGCAGAAAAAATTTGCCCTGTATAGGAAGGGACAACAACGTATTCTGTGTTCATCGTACTGAGCCTTTTCGGTTCCTCTCTGCTCCTGTATATCACAATACATCCTCCTGCCACTGCTGCTAACAAAATGGCTGCTTTCCAAGCTCTTTTTATAATTGTTTTATTGTTTTTCATGGTCTTCTCCTTTTCTTCCTGAATATATTGCTGTTATTCTATGTTTAGAGAGCCTGGCAAACATGCCAGGACTCCCCTTCTATTGCTTTCTCACATTTGTCCTCGACACCCCCGAGATATGGGAAGTCATCAGGCGGCTGCTTGCGAGGCTGCCCCATAGGCGTCTAACCTCCCCGCCTTCTTTATGGCCGGGCTGCGAATTACAGAAGTATCATTATTCCCGTATCCCGTCATGGCCGTGCCGGTTGCAGTCCGGTATTTTGGACAAGCAGGAATCGCTCGCCGCCTCCTGGAGGGTGGAGGGTCATGGCGTACTGTCTTGGTGGCTCTGGAATACAGTAATGTACCTGATGAATGGGTATTCAGTTGTCCCGCAGCCGTCATTGCCGTCTGCAGGTTTATTGTAATAAATTATTTGTTAATGCCAGAGTCCCTCGTAGACGCACTTGACTATGTCTTGCAGACGCACTTTTCTGTTTTAAAGAGCTTTTTCAATTCCTTGCAGACATTGAATGATCGTTTTTAGTTTCTCTTTCATCATGTTCAAATCATTCTCATGAGTTTTTCCCATCACCAAATAGTCAAGAGATGTATGATAAGCAACTGAAATATCCATCAAAAGATCAATGGATGCGCCTCTTCTTCCGCTTTCCACAGCACGATAATGCTGAACACTGATGTTCAGTTTTTCTGCAGCCTGTGTCTGGCTCATGCCCAGTTCTGCTCTCAAAGCTGAAATCCGCTTTCCACACTCTACCGATTCAAAACACATAGGTTTCCTTTCTGCCTCAGCAAGTGACAAAGGATACAAACTGTTCTAAAGCCCTGCCGGAAAACAAAAAAGCCACCGGCAGTTTCAGATTCCCGATATGGAAATCCAATCCTGCCAGCGGCCTCTCATGTAAACTCTGGTTTAACCACTGGATAAAACTCTAATGTATGACCTGGAGAAGGATTTATGCAGCCTGTTTCATCTCAACCTTTCCGTCGTTACATCTTAAATGAAATTGTTACTATATGGCGGTAAACTCATCCGTACCAATGTCTTCACCCTTTGGTGCAAAGACGTCAATGCGGTTATGCCGCCGTCCCATAATTCTTCTTACCATTACTGTATGGCATCTTCTGCATTCGGATTTAATTGTACCACTGGCATTCTGATAACCAGCAGTCAGTTCTCCGCAGTTTGGACAATGCCATGAAAATGACTGCCATTTTTCATTTGTCTGCATTTACTTCTGCCCTTTTCTGTAGATTCTTATTTCAAAATTACTACATGTTCCTATGCAAATTATTTTTCTTCATCAGCAGCAATTCATTTCTTCTTACAGAAATCAATACTTGTATTACATGCCTGCAATACTTACATTCCATCCAACCTGAGGTTTCTTCCAGATAAAGATGCGTATTTACCTCTCCGCATATCGGACAACGCACGTCGTAACTTTTCATTTTCAGAACACATCCTTTCACACCCCTTTTTAAGGTCCAAACAACAAACTATCATAGCATGTAAATTACATCCTCTACAACAAGCTGCTTTATTCTGATAACGATCATGTCTTCATTAACATTGCCCGCATTAACTATGAAATCTTTTTGCATATTTTCTCAGAATACAAATTGTTTAAATACAATTTATTCTTCTGATTTTTCTTAACTTATGTT
>ENA-UERZ01001608-UERZ01001608.1-human-gut-metagenome-genome-assembly--contig:-NODE-1608-length-15463-cov-5.551605_pt1 | contig 15463 bp, 18 predicted proteins | sample MGYA00242997_ERZ507998 | MGnify/ENA primary metagenome ERZ507998 (study PRJEB26167, sample SAMN06115470) | human gut metagenome | host: Homo sapiens | place: China:Henan | collected 2016-06-23... | reverse complement strand
TATATGATATTAATAGAAGAGGAGGCCAACTCATGTATCCCGTTGGATCGTTGCTTGTGTACGGCCGGAACGGCGTCTGCCGCGTCCGGGAGATCGCCCCGAGGCCCGGCAATGGAGCGGCGCCTGAGCGGCTCTATTACACGCTCAAGCCGCTCTATACCACCGAGACCATCATCATCCCCGTGGACACCAAGGTCGCGCTGCGCCCTGTACTGACCCGTGGGGAGGCCGAGGAACTGGTGCGCAGCATTCCCTCCATCGAGACTGAGTCCATCCGCATCACCAGTCTCCCCGCCCTGTCCCGCTATTACCAGGACGCCTACCAGACCTCCGACTGTGTGGAGCTCCTGCGGCTCATCAAGAGCATCCATGAAAAGAACCGCTCGGCCACCGACAACGGGCGCAAGCCAGGCAAGCTGGACGAGCGCTATCTCCGCCTGGCCGAGGACCAGCTCTACGGCGAGCTGTGCGTCGCTCTGGACCTGGAGCGGGAGGAGATCCCGTCCTATATCCAGCAGGTGCTCGCCAGCGCCTCCTGACCAGCCAGGCGTGCAGAAAGCCCCGCTCTCTTTTGTGAGGGCGGGGCTTTCTCTTTTCCGGGCTCAGCAGCGCCCGTACTGGAGGGTGGTATCAAACCACGCCTCCAGATTCTCCTCTTTATAGTGGTCCAGCACGATGGAGCAGTCCATCAGAAAGCCGCCGCCGGGGGCGCACTCGTCCAGCAGCCGGCGGGTCTCGTCCACCACCTCGTGGGGCTTGCCGTAGAGCAGGAGGGAGGTGGGCAGGTTGCCGCAGATGCAGGCCGTGTCGCCCAGCACCGCCTTGGCCCGGGCGATATCCACCTGTTCAAACATGTAGATGACCTTACCCCGCGGGACCTCCCGCAGGACCTCCAGCCGGGTGTCATACCTGCCCTCGCAGAACACATAGGGGATCATACCGCAGTTGATGATCTCCTCTATCACCCGCCGGAGGGAGGGCCAGTAGAAGGTACGGTAGTACTCCAGGCTCATAAAGTCGTCCGTGCCGCCGTGGAGGGGCATGAAGCAGTACCTGGAGCCGGTGTCCTTCAGGCGGCGCACGTTCTGGAGGGCGTACTCCGTCATGATGCCGATGGCCGCCGTCACCTTCTCCGGGATCGTATAGAGGTCCATGGGCACATTCAAAAAGCCCCGGATGTTGTCGGCCAGCATGTCATAGGGGGCGTTCTGCCCCGCCAGCGCGCCCAGGGGAGTCTGGCAGGCAAGCGCGGTCTCCCGCAGGAGGGCGGAGTTCCGCTGCCACTCCACCGCCTGCTCTCCGGCAAACATGAGGGTCAGAAGGGCCTGCCGGACCTCCGGGTCGGCAAAGGCCGCCATGGACGCGTAGTGGCCGAACTCCACCACCTCGTGGAAGTTCAGCTTGGCCAGCCCCGCCAGCTTCTTGTGCTTGCGGGGAAAGACTTTGGTCATGCAGAAGTGAGAGGGGTCCCGGAGGAACTCGTCGTACTCGTCCTCCTCCATGTAAGTGCCGTCCACGATCTGGAAGCCCTGGTTCAGCGGCACGCCGCAGGTGGCGCCCGGCCAGCGGATGGCGGTGGTCCCCAGGGTCTCCATCATGGGGATGGGGTAGCCCGACCCGGCCCAGAACAGGTCGCAGGGATAGGTCCGCAGAAATTTCTCCACCCCCGGCCGGAGGAGCCGGGGGTCGTTGAGGGCCTCATACCGGTCGATACCGGCGGTCTGGGCGTAGGCCATGCCGATCTTGGGGGCCATGGGGACCCGGTCGCCCTCCCGCAGGGCGACGGCCGCGTCCACCCGGGCGATGCGCTGTTCCAGGGTGTTTTCCGTTGTCAATGCCATAGCGTGCTCCTCTCAGCCGTCCTTGTGTGTGACCCGGTGCTTGGTGCCGTCCGGCTCCACGATATAGGTGTTCTCCAGCTGGCCCACCAGGTTGGCCCGCACCGAGGCGATATAGGCCCGGCGGAGGGTGTCCCGCTCCTCGGTCTCCGCAGGGGTGAGGCCCTCGGGGGTCTTTGCCTTGCGGGCCAGCTCATTGATCCGGTCGATCTGCGCTTGTGTGATCATGAGGGATGTTCCTTTCTTTGTTGCGTTGCGGCGGGGGATCACAGATAGCGCTCCAGCACCACCATGATCCGCCCCTTCTTGGAGCGGCCGCCCAGCTCCCGGACGGCGGCCCTGCCCAGTCCCCGGCAGGAGAGCACATCCCCCGCCTCCACCAGCTTGTCCGGCTTGGTGCATTCCCGGTGGTTGAGCTGTACCCGCCCGGCGGAAATCAGATCGGCCGCCTTGCTCCGGGAGGTGGAGAAGGCACAGGCCGCCACCGCGTCCAGCCGGGGCGTGGCCACCGTGTCCCGGATGGTCTTGACCCGCACCTCCGGCGGAGAAATCTGGGAGAGGGGAACGGGCCCGGTCTTGAGGCGGGTGCGCCCGGCGCTGTCCAGATGGAGCAGCAGGTAGTCCGCCAGCTCCTCCAGCACCAGCACGTCACAGCGCCCGGGCCCCACCAGCAGGTCGCCCACCTTTTCCCGGGTGATCCCCTGGCCCAGGATGGCTCCCAGGACGTCCCGGTGGGTGAGCCCTCCGTCGGCGCTGTACGTGCAGCGCAGGGCCTTTACCGGCCCCTCGCCGGCCATCGCCAGGGCCAGGGCGTCCTCCGGCTCCTGCCAGTCGGGGAGAAAGAGGCAGATGGTCCGCTCCGCCCCCGGGTAGCCGCCGAAGAACAGGTGGGGCGGATGGCCGCTGGCGGCGATCAGGTTTTCCACACTCACCCGCTCCGATGGGGATAAAAAGCCGGTGGCCGCCGGGATGTTCTTCCGCCGGGCGGTCTCCAGCTTGTCCAGGGCCCGGGCCAGGAGGAGCCGCTCCTCCCCGTCCCGGGCCAGCTTGTCCAGTTGTTCGGTCTTGGTCATGACTCTCTCAGCTCCAGCTCTATGGGGCAGTGGTCACTGCCCATTACCTCGGGCCGGATGCGGCTGTCGGCGATCCGCTCCCGCAGCCGGTCGGAGACGATGAAATAGTCGATTCTCCAACCCGCGTTCTTTTCCCTGGCATGGTACATGTAGGACCACCAGGAGTAGGCCCCCGCCGCCTCGGGATAGAGCCAGCGGAACGTGTCGGTGAAGCCGGCGGAGAGCAGTTCGGTCATCTTGCCCCGCTCCTCGTCGGTAAAGCCGGCGTTGCCCCGGTTGGACTTGAAGTTTTTCAGGTCGATGTCCTGATGGGCCACATTCAGGTCCCCGCAGAGGATGACCGGCTTTTTTCCGTCCAGGCCCTTGAGATAAGCGCGGAAGGCGTCCTCCCATGCCATGCGGTAGGCAAGCCGGGTCAGCTCCCGCTGGGCATTCGGGGTATAGCAGCACACCAGGAAAAAGTCCTCGTACTCGGCGGTGATGACCCGCCCCTCCGTGTCATGCTCCGGCATGCCGATACCGCAGGTGACAGAAAGCGGCTCGGTCCGGGTAAACAGGGCGGTGCCGGAATACCCCTTTTTCTCCGCCGAGTTCCAGTACTGATGGTAGCCGGGCAGCTCCAGCTCGATCTGATGGGGCTGGAGCTTGGTCTCCTGCAGGCAGACCACATCGGCGTCCGCCCGGTGGAAAAAGTCCAGAAAGCCCTTGCCCAGGCAGGCGCGCAGTCCGTTGACGTTCCAGGAAATCAGTTTCAAAGATCAGTCCTCCCGCCCGCTCAGGGCACGGCCCAGGTGGGGCAGAAAGCGCAGCGCCAGGGGAATATAGGTGGTTACAAAGACCGCCGTCGCCCCCAGTACGGCCCACTTGCGCCCCCGCCTGGGAACGGCCAGGCCCAGCAGCATTCCCATGGCGCACAGGCAGAGCTTGACCAGGGCCATGTCTCTCCAGTCCATCTCGGCAATACAGGCATTGCCGGCTTCCAGCAGACGTCTCATCGCGCACCCTCCAGTTCCAGTAATTTCTGTTTCAATTCCAGCCCCCCGCCGTATCCGCTGAGCTTCCCCGATGCGCCGATCACCCGGTGGCAGGGGATGAAAACGGGCAGGGGATTGCGGTGATTGGCCTGCCCCACGGCCCGCGCCGCCCCGGGCTTTCCGATCCCGGCGGCGATCTGGGCATAGGACCGGGTCTCCCCGTAGGGGATGCGCCTCAGCTCGGCCCAGACCGCCCGCTGAAAGGGGGTCCCCGCCGGAGCCAGGGGCAGATCGAAGGAGCGGCGCTCCCCCCGCAGATAGGCCAGGATCTCCCCCCGGCCCCGCGTGAGCAGGGGCGTCTCCCGGCTGGCTATGCGCGGGATAGCCTCACCCGGAAGAAAGAGGCGGGTCAGCGCGCCGCCCTCCTCCGCCAGGGCCATCTGCCCAAAGGGAGTATCAAACACCAACTGCTCCATGGCTCAATACCGCCGCACCACAGCCACCACTTTCCCCAGGATCTGGGCAGAGGCGCCGTCAATGGGGTCATAGTCCGGATTCTCCGGCATGAGCCAGGTCCTTCCGTCCTTCCGGCGGAGGGTCTTGACCGTGGCCTCATCCTCAAAGAGGGCCACCACGATCTCGCCGCTGCGGCACTCCTGCTGCCGGTGGACCACGACCAGGTCGCCGGGGAGGATGCCCGCCCGGAGCATGGATTCTCCCCGCACCCGCAGGGCAAAATGCTCCCCGGCGCGGCCCCCGGTGTCAAAGGTAAGGTAGTCCTCCACACACTCCTCGGCCAGAATCGGCGTGCCGGCCGCCACGTTTCCCACCACCGGCACCTGGTCGGGCCGGGGGTCCAGCTCCTCCAGGACCGGCTGGACCGGACTGCCCACCACGGTGATGGCCCGGGTTTTGCCCTCGGCCTTGGTAATGAGTCCGGCCCCCTCCAGCCCCTTGAGGTGGAAGTGGACGGTAGAGGGGGACTTGAGTCCCACCTTTTCGCCGATCTCCCGCACCGACGGGGGATACCCGTGCTCGGCCTGAAACGCGATGATAAATTCATAGATCTGCTGCTGCTTGGGGGAAAGCGCCTTCATGGCAGGTCCCTCCTGTTCAATTCAACTTCTCCCCGCGTTGCGGCGGGGAGAGAATAGCGCCTTGTCTGGCCTTATTGTACCATACCCACATCCAAAATGCAAACGTTCGTTCTAACTCTCCGCTCCATCCGTCCATTGGTTGTCATAAATTTTTTACAATTTCTTGGTTGACAAATGGACGGCGCATCCGTAAAATAAGTAAGCCCCCTAATCATTAGTATGCTGATGATCTGGGGCGGTTCAACCGGACGGGAGGTGATCTCGATTGAATCCCAACTGTAAAATGCCCGGTATCCTGTTTCACGCCCTGCACCGGGCCCACCAGAAGCAGACACAGGCTCAGCTCAGCGCCGGCGGTCTGGAGGATCTGGGCTCTCCCCCCATGCTCTTCCTGATCCGCCACTGGAGCGGGCGGGGAAAGCTGGCCTCCCAAAAGGAACTGGCCGACGCCCTGCACATTACGCCGGCCACCGTGGCCATGTCCCTCAAATCCCTGGAGCGGAGCGGATATGTGGAAAAGAGGGGAGACCCCTCGGACCAGCGGTGCAAGCGGATCGCGATCACCCCAAAGGGGAGCCGGGCCGTTGAGCAGTGCTTCACGATCCTGGGACAGGTGGATGAGCAGATGTTCGACGGGTTTTCCCCCGAGGAACAGGAGCAGCTCAACAGCTACCACCGCCGAATGCTCCGCAACCTCCGCGGCAGTGATTTTCAGGGCCCGGATGACTTCTGTTAGGAAAGGATGGAACAAGAAAGTATGTTTCGAAAACTGCTTCCATACCTGGGTGAGTACAAAAAATACGCCATACTCACCCCGCTGATGGCGATTCTGGAGGTGGCCTGTGAACTGGCCCTCCCCCGGCTCATGGCCGCCATCGTGGATGTGGGCATTGTCAATCAGGATCTGGCCTACATCCTTCAGACCGGCCTGGGTATGCTGCTCCTGGCCATGTTCAGCATGACCTGCGGCATGTTCTGCGCCAAATTCGCCGCGATCAGCGCCCAGGGCTTTGGCGCCAACCTGCGCCGGAGCCTCTTCAACCAGATCCAGGAATTTTCCTTTGCCGACATCGACCGCTTCTCCTCGGCCTCCCTCATCACCCGCACCACGAATGACGTGAACGCCATTCAGATGATGGTGGCCATGGCGCTGCGGATGCTGGTGCGGGCCGTGGTCATGCTGGTGGCCGCTCTGGCGGTGGCCATCACCATCAACGCCCAGCTCACCCTGGTCATGGCGGTCATCATCCCACTCATGGCGCTGGCCATCGGCCTGCTCATGCGCACATGCAGCAAGCTCTTTGACCGTATGCAGCGGCGCATCGACGCCCTCAACAACACCACCCAGGAAAACCTGGTGGCCATCCGGGTGGTCAAGGCCTTTGTGCGGCAGGTCCATGAGAAGGCCAAGTTCAAGAAATCCAACGACGAGCTGACGGCCGCCACCATGAAGGTGGATATGACCGTGGTCCTCATCCTGCCCATCATGACCCTGAGCATGAACGCGGCCACCACCGCGGTCCTCTACATCGGCGGCGGCCAGGTCATGGGCGGCTCCATGCTCATCGGCGACCTGAGCTCCTTTATCACCTACATCTTCCAGATCCTGATGAGCGTCATGATGCTCTCCATGAGCCTGCTCCAGCTCTCCCGCGCCATTGCCTGCGCCCGGCGCATCGACGAGGTGCTGGAGACCAAGCCCTCCATCCAGGACGGCGCCCGGCGGCCTCTGCCCGCGGGCCATGCGCCCAAGGCGGAGGAGCGGGACCTCTATCTGGAGGCTCCCCGGGGCGAGGTGGAGTTCCGGCACGTCTCCTTCAAGTATCAGGCCCAGGGTTCCGGCGACGATGTGCTGGAGGATCTGAACTTCCTGGTCAAGCCCGGGGAATTCCTGGCCATCGTGGGCGGCACCGGCACCGGCAAGTCCTCTCTGGTCAACCTGATCCCCCGCTTCTACGATGTGACCGAGGGCGCAGTGCTGGTGGACGGTGTGGACGTGCGGGAGTATCCCCTGGACGAGCTGCGCGCCCGGATCGGCATGGTGCTCCAGAAAAATGTGCTCTTCTCAGGCACCATCCGGGAAAATCTCCTGTGGGGCCGCCCGGATGCCACCGAGGAGGAAATGATCCAGGCCGCCAAGAATGCCCAGGCCTACGACTTTGTCATGAACCTGCCCGACAAATTTGACACCATGCTGGACCAGGGCGGCACCAACGTCTCGGGCGGTCAGAAGCAGCGGCTGTGTATTGCCCGGGCCATGCTGCGCCATCCCTCCATCCTGATCCTGGACGACTCCACCTCTGCCGTGGACTCGGCCACCGAGGGTCTCATCCGTGCCTCCTTTAAGGAAAACCTGGCGGGCACCACCGTGATCATCATTGCCCAGCGCATCTCCTCGGTGCAGTATGCCGACCGGATCCTGGTCCTGGACGACGGCCGGATCAACGGTATCGGCACCCATGAGGAGCTCATGGCCACGAACCAGATCTATCAGGAGATCTATCAGTCTCAGCAGGAAGGAGTGAAGGAGTAATGGCCAATACACACGGCGCGCCCCGGCGGGGCCCGGGAGCCCACGGCGGCTTTGAAAAGCCCAAGGACCTGAAGCGGACGGTCTCCCGCCTGCTGGGCTACCTTACCAAGCGGAAGTGGCCTCTTTTTCTGGTGCTGGTGTGCCTGCTGCTCTCGGTAGGCACCAACATTGGCGGCTCCACCTTCATCAACCTCATCATCATCAACAACATCGCCTACGGCGGCTATACCGGCCCCATGGACCTCCTTGTGGATATCCTCAAGCTGGTTGGCATCTATCTGGTGGGCGTGGTGGCGGTCTACGCTCAGTCGGCCATCATGGTCCAGCTGGCCCAGCGGGGCACCAACCGCCTGCGCAAAGACCTCTTTGACCACCTCCAGACCCTTCCGCTGTCCTACTTCGACAAGCACACCCACGGCGAGCTCATGAGCCGCTTCACCAACGACGCCGACTATGTCCAGATGGCTCTGGAGCAGAGTCTGGTCTCCCTGGTCTCCAGCGCTATCATGTTCGTGGGCATCGTGGTGGTCATGCTGGTGGTGAGCCCTCTGCTCTTCCTGGTATCTGTTCTGACTCTGGGCTCCACCTTCCTGGTCTTCAAGGTCTTCGGCGGACGCAGCCGCCGGTATTACAAGAAGCAGCAGGATGCCCTGGGCGATGTCAACGGCAACATCCAGGAGATGATTGAGGGCCTCAAGGTGGTCAAGGCCTTTACCCATGAGGAGCAGGCCAAGGAGCAGTTCCAGGGCCTCAATGAGACCTACCGGGATGCGGCTACCAACGCCAGCTTCTATTCCACCGCAGTCATGCCCATCTCCATGAACATCATGAACGTGGGCTATGCCCTGACCGCCGCTTTCGGCGGCGTACTCTCCCTGCTGGCCGGGTTCAAGCTGGGCTCCTTTACCCTGTATCTGGGCTACTGCCGTCAGGTGGGCCAGCCTCTGAGCCAGATCTCCCAGCAGCTGACCACCATCCTATCCGCCCTGGCGGGCGCCGAGCGCATCTTTGACGCCATGGACACCCAGCCCGAGGAGGACCAGGGCGTGGTCACCCTGGTCCCGGCCGAGAAGGACGCCAACGGCACCCTCTCTGCCCACACCGGCTCCGGCCGGCCCCACGCCTGGGCCTGGAAGACCCCCCGCACCGCCGCCATGTCCCTGGTCCCCGTACTGCGGGAGGGGGACGCTCTCATCGAGCTGGGGCAGGCTGTCCGGGCGGGGGAGGGGCTCAAGCTCCTGTCCCCGCATCAGGATTCGGAGGAGAACCTCTGGGTCCGGGTGGAGGCCGACGGGGCCCTTACCCCAATCTCGGACCTGTCCCTGCTCTCCGCCCACGGCTGGGCCTGGAAATACGCCGATCCCAACGGAAAGTCCACCCTCCATCTCATCCGGGGCGCGGTGCGCAATGTGCCCGGCGAGGACTACTGTCTCACCGAACTCAAGGGCGCGGTCCGCTTTACCGATGTGGACTTCTCCTATGTGCCCGGAAAGCGCATCCTGAAAAAGATCAACGTCTACGCCAATCCCGGCCAGAAGATCGCCTTTGTGGGCTCCACCGGCGCGGGCAAGACCACCATCACCAACCTCATCAACCGCTTTTACGAGATCGAGGGCGGCATGATCACCTTTGACGGCATCAACGTCCAGTCCATCCGGAAGGACGATCTCCGCCACGCCCTGGGCGCGGTGCTCCAGGACACCCACCTCTTCACCGGCACCATCATGGACAACATCCGCTACGGCCGGCTGGACGCCACCGACGAGGAGTGCATCGAGGCCGCCAAGATCGCCAACGCCCACTCCTTCATCCGCCGCCTGCCCGACGGGTACAATACCTTTGTCACCGGCGACGGCGGCAACCTGAGCCAGGGTCAGCGGCAGCTGCTGGCCATTGCCCGGGCGGCGGTGGCCGATCCCCCGGTCATGATCCTGGACGAGGCCACCTCCTCCATCGACACCCGGACCGAGGCCCTCATCGCCCAGGGTATGGACGCCCTGATGGAGGGCCGCACCGTCTTCGTCATCGCCCACCGCCTCTCCACCGTGCGCAACTCCGACTGCATCGTGGTCATCGAGCACGGCGAGATCGAGGAGAAGGGCTCCCACGAGGAGCTTCTGGAGCAGAAGGGACGCTACTACCAGCTCTACACCGGACAGTTCCAGCTCTCCTGAGCACGCATCCCCTCCGGCCCCCGTTTTGGGGGCCGGATTTTTATTTACATGGGCAGCCCTATATGATAAAATGGAGCAAAAGAAGGAGACTTCCCATGCATCCCTGAGATATTCTGCCGCAAAACCATCCTTTTGCCCTGCGAATATCGGCCCAAGGAGGTGGCCCTTGTGCGTAAACGGACCATCGGATATATTGTCTACTATGTCCTCTTTGCACTCTTTGCCATTTACGGAACCGTGAAGCACTGGCCTATGCAGATCTTTGTGGCCATCATCCTGCTGGTGGAGATCCTCTGCTGTTTGGGCGGAGAGCATGCAGTGAGCAGTTTGGGTTATCACACACGTGCTCCCTCCATGACCGCCTCTATGGACCCCAAGCCAAAGCGGGACTTTTCCAGCCTGCCCCTTGTCTCCTCGCTTTTGATCCTCCTGCCGCCCATCCTGTATTTTGTGATCTACACGGTGGTGTGGTGCCTGCTGTAAGGGATTCGGCAGCCCCCGGCTCTTTGAGAGAGCCGGGGGCCTTTTTTGCACGCAGCCTTGTGTTTTGCCCCGGTATCCAGTATAATGGATAGGCTAATTTGGTATTTTCACACCGAAAGGACGTCTTTGATATGAAGCTCGGCATCGTGGGTCTCCCCAACGTGGGAAAATCGACCCTCTTCAACGCCATCACCAACGCCGGCGCGGAGAGCGCCAACTATCCCTTCTGCACCATTGACCCCAACGTGGGCGTGGTGGCCGTGCCCGACGCGCGGCTGGACTGGCTCTCAGACTTCTACAAGCCCAAGAAGACCACCCCTGCCGTCATTGAGTTTGTGGACATCGCCGGCCTCGTGAAGGGCGCCTCCCGGGGCGAGGGCCTGGGCAACAAGTTCCTGGCCAACATCCGGGAGACCAACGCCATCGTCCATGTGGTGCGCTGTTTTGACGACGAGAACGTCATCCACGTGGAGGGCTCCACCGACCCCGTCCGCGACATCGGCATCATCGACATCGAGCTCATCATGGCCGACGTGGAGATGGTGGAGCGGCGCATCGACAAGGCCCAGAAGGCCGCCAAGAGCGACAAGAAATTTCTCCACGAGGTGGAGCTCTTCACCGCCCTGCGGGACTGGATGAACGACGGCAACTCCGCCCGCTCCTTTTCATGCGACGAGGAGGACGCCGCCATCATCGCCACCAGCGAGCTGCTCTCCCTCAAGCCCATCATCTATGCCGCCAACCTGGATGAGGACGGCTTTGCCGACTACCAGAACGTCCCCTACTACCAGCAGGTGGAGGAGATCGCCGCCAAGGAGGGTGCCCAGGTCATCCCCGTGTGCGCCAAGCTGGAGGCCGAGATCGCCGAGCTGGACGGGGAGGAGAAGGCCATGTTCCTGGAGGACCTGGGCATCCAGGAATCCGGCCTGGACCGGCTCATCAAAGCCAGCTACACCCTGCTTGGCCTCATCTCCTTCCTCACCGCCGGCGAGGATGAGTGCCGCGCCTGGACCATCACCAACGGCACCAAGGCCCCCCAGGCGGCCGGTAAGATCCACACCGACTTCGAGCGGGGCTTTATCCGCGCCGAAGTGGTGGCCTTTGAGGACCTGAAGGCCAACGGCTCCATGACCGCCGCCAAGGAGAAGGGACTGGTCCGCTCCGAGGGCAAGGAGTACGTCATGCACGACGGCGACATCGTCCTCTTCCGCTTCAACGTGTAATCGAAAAAAGCAAGCAGCCCCCGGGGTGCGGAGGATCTTCCGTGCCCCGGGGGTTTTTATGTCTGTTTCCGATAAAGGGCGCGCCTGTTCGGCGGAAACCCCTCTTTCTTTTCAAAAAGAAAGAGGGGGGAAAGAAAACGCCGGAGGGGGAACAGGGATGATTCCCCCTCCGGACCACCCCCTCAGTGCGCCCCCGGCGGAGAAGAGGGACCAGCGTCAGCAGAGGTGCGTACCCATATTGGGGGAAGATTTCCGCCGCTGAAGAGAGGTTTTGGTCTGGCGCTTCAGGTAACGCTCAACTTCGATTGCCGTCGGGAGAGAGCGCTCAGTTTACTACCAAGCTCACCAGGTACCTCATAGGCGGAACGCCATTGCCTTTGGCCCGCTGCACCGGTGCAATCGCTGAGACTTCCGAATCAGCCCGTCGGGGCGTACTTTGAGGGGGCGCCGGGGGATGCATCCCCCGGCCCGTTCTTTCCCGCCGGGTAGGCGGTTCCCGCCGAACAGGCGCACTCCCCGCCGGGCAGGCGCAGTTATGACTCTTCCTTCAGCTCAAAGAGGTTTTTATGAAAGTCTAAGATCCCCTCCCGGCGCATCTTCCCCAGTTCGGCGGACAGGGCGCTGCGGTCCACAGCCAGGTAGTCCGCCAGCCCCTGCCGGTCAAAGGGGATGGGGAAGCGGGCCGTCCCCGCCCGCCGGGCCTGCCAGGACAGGTAGGAGAGCACCTTGCTGCGTGTGGTACGCTGGGAGACGTGGTCGATCTTGCTGCTGAGCAGACGGTTTTTCTGGGCCAGAACCCCCACCAGATTGTGGATCAGCCGGGCGTGGAACGGGCAGGAGGAGGGGCACACCGTCAGGATCCGCTCCACATCCAGAAAGACGATCTCACTCTCCTCCACCGCCTGGACACTGACCCCCAGGGGCTCCTCTCCGCAGGCATAGGCCTCCCCGAAGAGGTCGCCGGGGCCGGCCTGGCCCTGAATGCTCCGGTTGCCCCAGAAGTCGTCCCGCAGGATGTGTACCGCCCCCGAGCACACCACGCCCACCTCCCGCACGGCACGGCCCTCCTCCCAGATCATGCGCCCCTTTTCATAGCGCGCCGGCCGGGCCTGGAGACAGTTCCACATGGATGAGAGCTCCCCGGCCGACACCCCCTGGAAGAGGGGACAGGGGAGAAGAGACGCTGCCAATGTTTCCATCGTTACCTCCGTTGGATTTCCAACCGCTTTTTTTCTCTTACCATAGTATACTCAGAGCACAAAGTCAAGAGAAAGACGGCGAAGCCGTCCACTACTGAGGGAGGAAATCACTATGGTCCGCAAGATCATCCACATCGACGAAGAGACCTGCAACGGCTGCGGCGCCTGCGCCAAGGCCTGCCACGAGGGGGCCATCGGCATGGTAAACGGCAAGGCCCGCCTGCTGCGGGATGACTACTGCGACGGCCTGGGGGACTGCCTGCCCGCCTGCCCCGTCAACGCCATCACTTTTGTAGAGCGGGAGGCCGCCCCCTATGACCAGGCCGCTGTGCTGGCCCGTCAGGCGGCCGCCAAGGCCCCTCAGGCCGCGCCCCTGCCCTGCGGCTGTCCCGGCAGCGCCGCCCGGTCCCTCTCCCGTCCGGTCCGGACGGCCGCGTCCGCTCCCGCCGACCAGGAGAGCGAGCTCATGCAGTGGCCGGTCCAGATCAAGCTGGTCCCCACCCGGGCCCCCTGGCTGGACGGCGCAAAGCTCCTGGTGGCCGCCGACTGCACCGCCTACGCCTACGCCAACTTTCACCGGGACTTCATCCGGGGAAAGATCACCCTGGTGGGCTGTCCCAAGCTGGACAGCGTGGATTACAGCGAAAAGCTCACTGAAATTCTGGCCAACAACGACATCCAGAGCGTCACCGTGGTGCGCATGGAGGTCCCCTGCTGCGGCGGGATCGAGCTGGCGGTCAAACAGGCCCTCCAGCGCAGCGGCAAGTTCCTCCCCTGGCAGGTGGTGACCATCTCCACCCGGGGCGAGATCCTGTCCTGATTACCGTCCTTTGACCCAAAAACGCTTCCCTTTTTCCACATACTTCCGCGCCCTGCCACATATAGTTAGCTGTGCATCTGCAAGCGCAGGGGAGTTGTTGCTATGTGAAGGGAAACATGGAAGAGCGGGCCGTACAGCTGGCCTTGTACATCATCGAGCATAAGGCTACCGTCCGTGCCGCCGCCCAGAAGTTTGGCATCAGCAAATCCACCGTACACAAGGACCTGAGCGAACGTCTGCCCGGGTTTAACCGGCCGCTTTACCACCAGGTCAAGCGCGTGCTGGACGAGAACAAGGCCCAGCGGCACATCCGGGGTGGCATCGCCACCCGGGAAAAGTACCGTCACGCCCACGGAGCATGAACACCAGAAAGAACGCCGCCGGCAGATGCCGGCGGCGTTCTCTTGTTCCATATTTCGGGGCTCTTACAGGCAGCACAGCAGCACACCCACCGTCAGACACAGAATGGCCCCGGTGGCGCACCGGTCCAGCACAAGTCCCACCCGCTCGCTCCACGGGCGCTTCCGGGCAGGCGCCTCCTCCCGGGCGGAGCCGGACAGGGAAGGGGGCCCCTTCGGTTCCGCCCGGCTGTCCAACTGACGGCGGTAGGCCTCCAGGTCCACCACTTTTCCGGCAGCGGGCGCCGCACAGGACGCGGTTTGGGACCGCCTGGTAACGCATACCCGGTCCCCGCCGCTGGCCTGCTCCTCCACTCGGCGAAAGACCGTCACATAGCGGGCATCCATATTTAGATAGGTCGTCTCCATACCGATCCCTCCTGCGTGGCCCTTACACGCTGCCCCGGGCCTTCACCTGTCCCGGGCGGGGGGGGGGCCTTTTTCTTTTGGACGCGGTGGGGAAATACTTTGTTCCCCCCTGTCGGAAATGAACTTTTGTTCGAATAAGATTATACAACGTACGTTCGATTCTTGCAAGGGGAATTTTCCGGATTTTGTCCACTTTTTTATGCGCGGATGTGGAAGAGGCGGGACCCGTTTTGGGTCCCGCCTCTTGAGGCTTCTGCTTACCGGTGCTCGCCCCGGCTGTATGCTACCACCGTGCGGCGGTTAGGCTCCGTGCCCACCGAGTAGGTGGCGATGTCGGGATACTCCTGAAGGGCAGTGTGGATCACATGGCGCTCATAGGCATTCATGGGCTCCAGGGTGACGTTGCGGCGGTACTTGACCACCTTGGCGGCCACCTTGTTGGCCAAACGCTCCAGGGATTCCTCCCGCTTGGCGCGGTAGTGTTCGGCATCCAGATGGATGCGCACCCGCTTGTTCAGGCCGCGGTTGACGGCGTAGACAGTGAGCTGCTGAATGGCGTCCAGGGTCTCGCCCCGGCGGCCGATGAGGGTCCCCAGATTTTGGCCCACCAGCTCCACCTGGTAATTGCCGCGCTCATCCAGTTCGATGCGGGGCGCGGCCTCCGCACCCATATGGGCCAGCAGCCCGGTGAGGAAGCTGTATATCCGTTCGGCCGCCTCGTCGCCGCTCAGATCGGCGGCGGACTCTGCCGCGGGGACAGGCTGGGCGGGGACGGAAGCCCGGACCGCCTCTTCCACGGGAGGAGCCAAGACCACAGGGTCCTCCTCCGCCTCGTCCGGGGCCTCATAGGTCACTTTCACCTTGGCAGGGCAGCTGCCGATGCCCAGAAAACCAGACTTGGCCCGCTCCAGGACCTCCACCGAGACATCGTCCCGGTCCAGGCCCAGCTTGGCCAGGGCCGCCTCCACGGCGGCCTCCTCCGTCTTGCCGGTGCTCTCAATCCATTTCAGCACGGCTTATCCCTCCTTGCTGTCGTCTTCCGGGGAAGTCTCCTCCTCGGACTCCGGGGCATAGGGCGCCTCGGCCAGATCGTCTGCGGAGCCGTTTTCCACCACAGGAGTATCCGGTGTGGAAATCTTCTGCTCCTCCACAGGCGTCACAGGTTTTTCCTCTTCCACCACGGGAGTCTGCACCGGCTCCCCGGCCTGCTTTTTCCGGCCGAAGAGGGGCTTCTTTTCCGCCTGGGCATCCTGGGCCTGCTTGGCGTTATCCCAGTCCCGGT
>ENA-UERZ01001602-UERZ01001602.1-human-gut-metagenome-genome-assembly--contig:-NODE-1602-length-15585-cov-5.439709_pt1 | contig 15585 bp, 11 predicted proteins | sample MGYA00242997_ERZ507998 | MGnify/ENA primary metagenome ERZ507998 (study PRJEB26167, sample SAMN06115470) | human gut metagenome | host: Homo sapiens | place: China:Henan | collected 2016-06-23... | reverse complement strand
GCGCGCAGAGGCCTGCATCCCCTCGAAAAAATGCTTGCATTTTTGAGAAGCGTGTCGAAGTTTTTCGACACGCGGAGACTGCGCCGGCCTCCGAAAGAGGCCGGCGCAGTCATTTTTGCGCTATATTATGTTCTGCCGTCCCTGCGGACCTGAAGGTACCGGGTGCGCATCTCGCCCGCCATCTCCCGCAGGCAGTCCATGAGCTCGGGATTGAAGGCCCCGCACTCCCCGTTCAGGATCATGTCCACCGCCTTTTCGTGGGAGAAGGCCCTCTTATAGACCCGCTCGCTCACCAGCGCGTCATAGACGTCGGCCAGAGCCACCACCTGGGCCCAGATGCTGATCTCATCCCCGGCCAGGCCGTCCGGGTATCCGCGGCCGTTCCACCGCTCATGGTGGTGCCGGCAGATGTCGTAGGCATAGTCGTACACCGGGTTGGAGCGGACCTGAGGCACGCTGTCCAGCAGGATGCACCCCTGGGTGGTGTGGGTCTTCATGATCTCAAATTCCTCCGCCGTCAGCTTCCCCGGCTTATTGAGGATGTGATCCGGTATGGCGATCTTGCCCAGGTCGTGCATGACCGCTGCGTCTCCGATCAGGCACAGCTCTTCCTCCTCAAAGTGGTAACGCCGGGGATCGCGCTCCATCATCCCGCGCAGCAGCAGCATGGTCAGCTCCCGGATGCGCAGGACATGCTCGCCCGACTCCTGATCCCGGAACTCGATGGCGGTGGCCAGGGTCTCCAGAATGGAGCTGTTGAGGGAGCGGATCTCCTCAGCCTGCTCCCGAAGCATCTCGTCCTGGGTGCGCACCAGATTGTTGAGCTGGATCACATTCCCGATGCGCCGCTTGATGAAGTAGGGGGTGATGGGCTTCTCAATGATATCCACCGCCCCCAGGTCATACCCCCGCTTGAGCACATTGGGATCGTTCTCCGCCGTGATGAGAAAGACCGGCAGCTGCTCCAGCAGTCCCCGCTTCCCCAGTTCCTCCAGAACCTGAAACCCGTCCATGACCGGCATGACCACATCCAGCAGCACCGCCGCCAGTCCGCCGGGATGCGCGTCGATGGCCGCGAGTGCCTCCGCGCCGTTCCCCGCCTCCAGGATCTGAAATTCCTCTTCAAAGACCATATGGAGAATGGCGCGGTTGAGTTCCACGTCATCAACGATCAATATGGTCTGTCGTTCCTCCCGCATATCACGGCTTCCTCCTCGCTTCCGCTCAGCTTTCCCGCGTTTCCAGTGCAGACAAAATGGCCGCGTGGTCCTCCCGCACCCGGGCAAAGAGCGCGGGGACCGCTTCCGCCTCCCCCGTCCGCACCGCTGTTACAAGGGCGTCGCTGTGCTCCTTCAGCCGCTCCAGGCCCAAATTGGCCGCGACTCCCTTCAGGGTGTGGGCGGCGTGCTCCACCCCCTGCATGTCCCCCTGCTCCACCGCGGCACAGAGCGCCGCAAAGCTTCCATCCTGGGGAAATTTCTTCAAAAACCGCACCAGAAGGGCCTCGCTTCCGCCAAAGCGCGCCAGGGTTCCAGTCAAATCCAGGCCCAGTGTCTGTGCCAACGCCTTCAGATCCATTCCCGTTCCTCCCATGCTCTGTGCGGCTTCTTCCTGTCTCAGTATGGTCCGTACAGAGCCTTTTTCCATGGGACTGTCAATGTTTTTCCTCCTTCCCGCTCTTTTCGTCACATTTTAAACCCAGTTCCGCCGAATCGGGGCGGAACTGGGTTTTTCTTTGTAACTTACATCTTGGATTTAATGAACTCGATGCGCTTCTGGCACTCGTCGATCAGGGCGATCTCATCGATCTTTGTGGACTTCTTGTTGCGCACCACGATCTCGCCGTTGACCATCACGGTGTCCACATCGTTGCCGTTTGCGTTGTTGACCAGGGCGGACTCGGGGTGGTGGACCGGAGCGATGTGGGGCTTCTTCCAGTCCACCAGAATGATGTCGGCCTTCATGCCCGGGACGATCCGGCCCATCTGGCCCTCCATGCCCATGGCCACAGCGCCGTTGCAGGTGGCCATGGTGAGCACATCCTTGTTGGAGATGATGTGGGCGTTCAGGTTGTGGTTCTTGTGCATCAGAGCCGTGTACTTCAGCGTGCCCAGCATATCCTGGGCGTTGTTGCTGCCCGGTCCGTCGGTGCCCAGGGCCACCGGCAGGCCCATCTTCAGCATCTCGGGCACCCGGGCCACGCCGTCGGCCAGATAGGCGTTGGCCACGGGGCAGTGGATGGGCTGGCAGCGGCGCTGCTCCAGGATCTCCATCTCGTGGTCGTCCAGCCAGATGGCGTGGGCCAGCTGGGTATCCTCGTCCAGGATCCCCAGGGAGTCGAAGAATTCCAGATTGCGCATGCCGTCGTACATGGCGGCCGTCTTGGTCACCACATCCTGGTCCTCCGCCGTATGGACCTGGAACTTGATGCCCAGATCCTTGGAGAGCTGCTTGCTCTTCCGGAACAGATCCGGGGACACGCCCCATGGATTCAGGGGCCCCACGCTCAGGGAGAGGCGGCCATTCTCGGCGCCCGCCCACTGGCTGTGCAGGCGCTTGATGTCGTCCAGGATGCGGTCCTGGTCCTCCTCCCGGAACTTCTCATAATAGACGATGTTGGCGAAGCACCGGCACATATTGCCGCGGATGCCGGAGTCCCGCATGGCCTCAAAGATGTGGTCCCCGTTGTTCAGGGAGGTGAAGATGTAGTGCTGGTCGATGCAGCTGGTGGCGCCCGTCTTGAGGTTCTCCAGGCATCCGATGAGGCCCGCGTAATAGAAGTCCTCCTCGGTCATCCGTTCCGAGAAAGGCCACACCTGGGTGGACAGCCAGGGATAGAGCTCCAAATCGTCGGCCAGGCCCCGCATAAAGGTCTGGAAGAGATGGGTGTGGGCGCTCACCATGCCGGGCATCAGGATCTTGTCGGCCGCGTCGATGACCGAATCGGCCTCCAGGCTCAGCTGCGCCATGCGCACCGGGTCGGACCCCACCTCGCTGATCTTGTCCTCCACGACATAGACGTATCCGTTGCGGATCATCTCGAAGTCGTCGTTCATCGTCACGATCCAGGGATTGCGGAAGAGAGTGTTCATACCAATCATTTCCTTTCCATATATTTCGCTTCACGACGGCGCTTATTTACTCATGGCGTGGCCGAGAACGATGCGCTCCAGATTGGCGGGCAGCTCCCGGACCCGCTTTCCGCAGGCGTCGTCGATCGCATTGATAATGGCAGGGGCCACGTTGCAGGTGGCCGGCTCGCCCAGGCCCTTGGCCCCCAGGGGGCCGATCTCGCTGGGGATCTCCAGGGCGATGGCGTGGATCTGGTCGGGCACGTCCAGCGCCGTGGGCACGATGTAGTTTTCCAGGTTCAGGTTCCGGATGCGGCCCTCCTTGAGGTCCACCTCTTCGGTGAGGGCATAGCCGATGCCCATGGCCACGCCGCCCCGGATCTGCCCCTTGACCTCCTCCATGTCCAGCGCATGGCCCACGTCGTGGACGGCAAAGTAGTCGTCCACCGACACGGCCCCTGTCTTCAGGTCCACCGTGACCTCGGCCGCCGCCGCGCCGTAGACCCAGGACCAGTAGGCGTCTCCCACGCCGGTGCTCCGGTCGTAGTCAAAGGGCGGCGCAGCGAAGTAGCCCAGGGAGTTGAGATGGTCGGAGTTGTTGAAGGCGTCCCCGATGACCTCCAGAAGGGCCGCCGTGTTGGCCGGGTCCTTGGCGTCGGTGATCTTCTCATCGGCAAAGACCACATCCCGGGTGCCCAGGCGCTTCTCGGCGTAGCCGGTCAGCTTCTCCCGCACGCTGAGGCAGGCCTTCCACACCGCGCCGCCGGAGAACACAGTGCCGCGGGTGGCCACCGTGGGACCGGCGTCGGTGAGATAGCCGGTGTCCACCGGAGTGACGTGGATCTTCTCCCGCGCCACGCCCAGGGTCTCATGGACCACGCTCACCAGCATGTTGGGGCCGCCCTGGCCCACCTCCGCGATGGAGGAGGCCACGGTGACGCTCCCATCCGGCTGGAGGGCGATCATGCCGCTGGCGGTGTCGATGCCCTGACCGGCGGCGCCGAAGGATTCGCCCCGGTGCAGGAAGGCGATCCCCAGTCCCTTTTTTGTGCCGGTGTGGCTGGCGTTGTAGGCGGCGATGCGCGCCCGCCGCTCCTGGATCCGGGCCGCTTTATCCAGCGCCTCATAGCACTGCTCCAGGGGCACGTTGGTCATGTGCTGGCCGGTGGTGGAGGTGCAGCCCTCGTAGAGCATGTTTTTCCTGCGCAGCTCCACCGGGTCCATATGCAGTTCCTTGGCGATCTCGTCCATCAGGGACTCGGAGCAGAAGTCCACCTGGGGAGAGCCGAAGCCCCGCAGGGCGTCGGAGTAGACGTTGTTGGTGTAGACGCTGGTGGAGATCGTGTCGATGTTGGGCACGATGTAGGGGCCCGCCGCCTCGATGGCCATGCGGGTGGTGACAGGGAAGGTCTTGCTCTTGTAGGCCCCGCCGTCCAGCACCAGCCGGACCTGCATGGCCTGGAGCTTGCCGTCGCCGTTGAAGCCCACCTTGTAATGGGCGTGGATGGGATGGCGCTTGGTCCCCTCCATAATGGACTCCTCCCGGGTGAGCCACACCTTGCAGGGCCGGCCCAGCAGGGTGCTCACCAGCGCCGCCCGGCTGGAGGCCATGGCAATGTCATAGTTCTTGCCGCCGAAGGAGGCGCCGATGGTGGCCAGGATCACCCGCACCTGGGTGTAGGGTACGCCCAGGGTCTCGGCCACCGTCTTGCGGATGACAAAGGGGCTGTTGACCGGACAGCGGACGATAACCTCGTTGGTCACCGGATCGGTGTAGGCCACGGCCGCCTCGGTCTCGATGCAGACGTGCTGGACCCGGGAGGTCACATAGTCCCGCTCCAGAATGTGGTCGCAGTGCCGGAAGGCCTCCTCCACGTCCCCCCGCTGGGTCTTCCAGCGGCAGATGGTGTTTCCCCCCTCATGGATCAGGGGGGCGTCCTCGTCCAGGGCGTGGAGGGGATCGAAGTTGGCGGGGAGCTCCTCATACTCCACCCGCACCAGGGCGGCGGCCTCCTCGGCCTGCTCCCGGGTCTCGGCGGCGATGAGGGCCACCGCATCGCCGATGTAGCGCACCCGGTCGCCGCAGATGACGGGCCGGTCACAGGGCTGGTTGGGGATGCCGGGGATGTCCTTGGCGGTGAACACCCGGAGCACGCCGGGGACCTGCTCGGCCCGGGCCGTGTCGATGGAGCGGATGCGCCCGCTGGCGATGGTGGAGCGCACGACCTTACAGAAGACCATACCCGGCATCTGGATATCATTGGCATAGATGGCCTTGCCGGTGACCTTGGCCAGGACATCCCTGCGGTTGTTGCTCATAAACGATCCCCCTTCTCAGTTCTCTTCCCAATCCCGGTAGGGAGAGCTGTAAATTTCCTTCCCCAGCGCGTCGCACACCGCGTTGAGCACCGCCGGATTGGAGGGTACCACGGCGGACTCGCCGATGCTCTTGGCGCCATAGGGTCCGTTGGGCTCATGGGCCTCAATGAAGTCCACCTGGATGCTGGGCATCTGGTCGGCGGTAAACATCTTGTACTTGCGGAAATTGTTGTACACGTTGCGGCCGTTCTCGTCATACTTGAGCCCCTCGCACAGGGCGTAGCCCAGGCCCATCTGGATGCCGCCGTGGAGCTGGCCCTCGATGCCCATGCGGTTGATCACTTTGCCCACGTCGTGGACGGCCACATAGTCGGTGACGGTCACCTTGCCGGTGGCCTTCTCCACCTTGACCCGGGCGAAGTGGGCGCCGTAGGCGGTGGGGCCGTTTGGCATGGGATAGGTCTCGGAGCAGATGATCTCCCGCTTGGACTTATCCTGGGCATAGACCACCACGTCGCTCAGGGAGACCGTTTTGTCCGTGGCCTTGGAGTGGACGCCGCCAAGGACCAGTTCCAGGTCCTCCTCCTTCTCCTCCAGGAGAAGGGCGGCCTCCTTCACCAGTTCCCGGCCCACCGACTCGGCGCACTTCTTGGCGGCGCTGGCCACCACGAAGATGCCGTGGCTGGAGTAGTCACCCAGCTGCCAGGGGCAGGCGTCGGTATCGGCCTCCATGGTGGTGATGGACTCCAGCGGAATCCGGAGGGTGTTGGAGACTACCTGGGTCTGGGCCGTGACCGAGCCGTTGCCCATGTCGTGGGTGCCGGTGAAGTAGGTGCAGGTTCCGTCCTCATTCATCTTGAGCATGACGCAGGCCTGGTCCCGGTGGGCGCCGAAGCAGCCGCAGCCGTGGGCGCCCACCGCCATGCCCACGCCGACGGCGTATTTCCCGTCCTCATCGGAGAGGGGCTTCCAGTTGGCCGTCAGCTCCACGCCCCGGCGGACGCAGTCCTTGGGATGGGGGTTGCCCAGCTTGAAGCCCATGGGATCGCTGTCCTCCGGGTTGACCAGGTTTTTCATCTGGAAGTCCACCAGGGGCATGCCCAGGGCCTTGGCGATCTTCTGGAACTGGCGCTGCTGGCCGAAGAATGCCTGGGGAGAGCCGTAGCCCCGCATCGCTCCGGCAATGGGGGTGTTGGTATACACCGGGATGCCGGTAAAGCGCATGTTGGGGATCTTGTAGACCTTGAACACCTTATGGCTCAGAGCGCCCAGCACGTTGAGGGCGCTGGTGGCATAGGCGCCGGTATTCGTGATGATGCGGATATCCTGGGCCACAATGGTGCCGTCGTTCTTCACGCCGGTCTTGAGGTAGACCACCGAGGCGTGGCGGGTGCGGGTGGAGTCGATGCAGGCCTGCCGGGAGTAGGTCACCTTCACCGGGCGGCCGGCCTTCATGGAGAGAAGGGCGGCCACCGGCTCCAACGTCATCTCCAGCTTGCCGCCGAAGGCGCCGCCGATGGCGGGGGTCACCACCCGGATGCGGCTCATGGGCAGCTTGAAGATGCGGTGGAGGGCGATGCGGTAGCCGAAGGTGTTCTGGCAGGAGGTATAGACCGTCAGCTTGCCGGAGTAGTCGTAGTCGGCGATGGACACATGGGGCTCAATGGCGCAGTGGTGCACCGCCTGGGTGGTGTAGCGGTCCTCAAAGATGCGGTCGGCCTGGGCAAAGCCCTGCTCCAGGTCGCCGGCGTTGTGGACCATGGTGGTGATGGCGTTCTTGTCGCCGTGGATGGGGTAAGCGCCCTCCTGCATGGCCTCCTCTGGATCCAGATAGACCGGCAGGGGCTCATATTCCACCTTGATGAGTCCCACGGCCTTCTTGGCGATGGCCTGGGTATCGGCGGCCACCGCCGCCACACGGTCCCCCACAAAGCGGACCGTGTCGTCAAAGACCCGCTCGGTATCCGGGATCTGGTGCTCATAGAAGCGCACGGCGCTGTTGTACCGGGTGTCGGGGGAATTCTTGCAGCACACCACGGCCCGCACGCCGGGCAGGGCCTCGGCCTCACTGGTATCAATGGACTTGATCTTGGCATGGGCCGTCTTGCTGAACAGGACCTCGCCGTACAGCATCCCGCGGAGCTTCATGTCACCGACATACATCTTTCGGCCGGTCACCTTCAGCGCCGCGTCCCGAATGGGGGTGCTCTCACCGATCCGGCTGTATTCCTCCATATGTATCATCTCCTCATCCGATTTACGGCCATCTGAGCTGCCCACGGCATCCTTTGACGTAGCCCGTACACGATTCACATAGCCTGGAGCCCGGTGCCGATGCCGCCGGTGCCCGATGCACCGCCCGGTGGTTCCGACACTCAGGTATGCCCGGCGTACAGTAGCCGTTTTGTTTGCCTCGTGCTTGAAACTGAAATATAGAAAAGCAGGCGCTCCATCCTTTTCTTTGGATGGAGGCGCCTGCTTCCCTGTATTCTTCGTGCCAAACAAAGCTGCAGTTCCGCCTCCATCCAAACGGAGTGGTTCACATGCACGTCTTCATACACCCACACCTTACCCGCATAGGCTCTCCCGGCGGCTAGGATAGCAAGCACAATAGCTCTACCGCATGGGAGAGGGTCATACCTCGGTGTTCAGGTCACTTTGTCGGGACTTCGCGCAGCTTCTGGACGCTTAGTGCTCCAGAAGCTTGGGGGACTGCTCCTTGACCAGGGCGTCGAACTCCTTGGAGGCGGCGGCCCGCTTGGCGTTCTCGGCGGACTGCTCCTCCACGAAGCTGGTGAGCGCGTGGGTGGGGCAGACGTCGGCGCACAGGCCGCAGGAGCGGCACAGGGTGCGGTCCAGCTTCATCTCGGGGAACTCCACCTTGCGGGCGTTGTAGCAGCAGACGGTCTCGCAGCGGCCGCACTTGGTGCACTTGCCCGGCTCGTAGTGGAAGCCCATGTCGGTGATGTTCTCCGTGCTGGGGAAGTTGGGCAGGGCCACGCCCATGGCCTCCTGAATGGAGGAGAAGCCCAGCTGAGCCAGGCGCTCGGAGAGCTGATAGCACATCTTCTCCACATAATCCAGGCCCTTCAGGATGCCCACGGAGCAGATGCCCACAGCGTTGCAGCCGATCATCAGATACTCGATGGCGTCGTCGGCCTTCATCACGCCGCCGGTGCCGTACAGGTTCTTGTAGCCGGGGATGTTGCGGGTGATCTGGCTGTTGATGCGCATGGAGATGGGCTTGATGGGCGCGCCGGTCATCCAGCCGTAGCCGTCGTTGCTCAGCATGACGGGGGCGCGCTTCTCCACGTCGATCATCAGGGTGGGACCGATGGAGTCGATGGCGCAGATGCCGTCGGCGCCGTGCTCATAGCACTTCTTGGCGGTGCCCGCCGCGTCGGGCCAGTTGCCGGAGAGCTTGCAGATCACGGGGATGTTCACGTGCGCCTTGGCGTAGTCCAGCATGGGCAGCAGGGTGTCCTCCGTGTAGGAGACCAGCTCGATGATGTGCGCGCCGGCCTTCTCCACGTCCTCCACGATGGCCTGGGCCTCCATGGGGGTGTGGCCCACGGAGCCGATGACGACGGCGCCCGCCTTGACGGCCTCGGGGATCTCCTTCTCATACCACTGGAAGCGGTCGGAGTCGGCCCACTTCTCGCAGTTCAGAATGGCCTCGTTGTTGATCTTGGCCATGTGGTGGGCGGGGTTGATGGCGGCGCCCAGGCGGATTGTCTTGGTGACCACGGCGCCCACGCCGGCCTGATGGGCGCGGATCATGCCCTCGGAGCCATAGGTGAGGGGGCCGGAGCCTACGATAAAGGGACTCTGGAGGTCATAACCACAGAACTTGACGCCAATGGAGGCGCCTTTCACCTTTTCCTTGTCAAACATCTATTTCTCCTCTTTTCTCCGTCAGATTAGCCTTTCTGATACTCTTTGGCCGCGTCCTCAAATGCCTCCACCAGCTGCTGGTAGCCGGTGCAGCGGCACAGGTTGCCGGCAATGGCCGTCTTGATCTCGTCGCGGGTGGGATTGGGCTTCTTGTCCAGCAGCGCCTTGGCGCTCATCAGAAAGCCGGGGGTGCAGAATCCGCACTGGAGGGCGTGGTGGTCCAGCACGGCCTGCTGCACCGGGTCCAGCTTGCCGTTCTTGGCCAGCCCCTCCACGGTGGTGACATGCTTGCCCTCCACCGAGGCGGCCAGGACGATGCAGGAGTCCACTGCCTCCCCCTCCAGGATGACGGTACAGGCGCCGCACTCGCCCACGCCGCAGCCTTCTTTGGTGCCGGTAAGGCCGGCCACGTCGCGGATGACGTCCAGCAGGCGGGCGTTCTCGTCGATCTCCAGGGAGACCGGCTCCTCATTGAGGATAAAATGTAAGGTGATCTTCTTCATATCCATACCCCCCTCAGTCCTCGGGCAGCCCGGCGGCACGGCACAGCGCGCGCTGGATGAGGGCCTCGATGACAGGCTTCTTGTACTCGGTGGACCAGCGGATGCCGGTACGGGCGATCATCTCCTCGGAGACGGCCTTGCCGGCCTCCTCGAAGAGAGCGGCGGAGGGAGCCTTGCCCACGATGAGGGCCTCGGCCTTCTCCACCCGGTCGGGGGTGGAGAACACACAGCCGGGAGCGATGCGGGCGGCGGCGATGACGCCGTTTTCCATCTTCAGAGCCACGGCGGCGTTCATACGGGAGATGGCCAGAGCCTTGCGGCGGCCCAGCTTGATGAACGCGGTGGAGTAGTCGTCGATCCGGTCGATGAGAATGCTGGTGACCATCTCATGGGGAGCCAGCTTGAGCTTGCCGGCCTTCTCCATGGCGTCCTTCACCATCACTTCCCGCTCCCCGTCCACGCTGACCACCACCAGGCGGGCGTTCAGCGCCACAAAGGGAGAGAGGGTGTCGGCCGCGGGGGAGGCGTTGCAGATGTTGCCGCCCACGGTGCCCTTGTTGCGGATCTGGGTGGAACCCACGGTGGAGGAGGCGATGGAGAGGAAGGGCACATGCTTGCGCAGGACCTCCGACTCGTTGACCTCGGTGTGGCTGGTCATGGCGCCGATGCGGATGGAGTCCTCCCGGACCTCGATGCCGCGCAGCTCGGGCAGCGCCTGCACATCCATCAGGTATTCCACGTCCTTCAGGCGGGAGGAACCCTCCCGCAGCTGCACCATCAGATCGGTGCCGCCGGCGTAAGGTCTGACCTTCTCGCCGTATTCCTTCAGATAGCCCAGAGCTTCCTTCAGGGTCTGGGGCTTCAGATAACTCAGCTTCTGCATGGTATCCCCCTTATCTCAGCTTCTTGCCCAGCAGTACCCGCTCCAGGTTGGCGGGATTCTCACGGATGCGCTTTCCGGTGGCGTTGTAGATGGCGTTGGCGATGGCGGCGCCCACCACCTCGGTGGCCGGCTCGCCGATGCTCTTGGCGCCAAAGGTGCCGCGGGGGTCGTCACACTCGAAGATGTTCACGTCCATCTCGGGCATATCGGCCGCAGTGGGCACGATGTAGTTCTCAAAGTTCTGGTTGCGGACCTTGCCGTTGCTCACTTCCACCTCCTCGGTGGTGGCGTAGCCCTGGCCCATCAGAATGCCGCCGTAGATCTGACCCAGCACCAGCGCGGGGTTGACGGCGGTGCCCACGTCGTGGCTGGCGGTGACCTTCTGCACATCCACATAGCCGGTCTCCATGTCCACTTCGATCTCAGCCACCACGCAGCCGTAGGCGTAGTTGGGGAAGGCGACGCCCTGTCCGGTGTGGTGATCCTGAATGCAGGCGGGGGGCATGAACCACTCATAGGCAGCCATCTGGCGGCCGGACCAAAGGGACGCGTTGCACACATCCTTGAAGGGGACCTTCACATCGGGCTTTTCAGTGGTGTGGAAGAAACCGCCCTCCAGCACGATCTGCTCGATGCCCGTCACATTCTCCTGGTCCTTGAAGAAGCCCAGGGCCAGGGCGTTGGCGCGCATGATCTCGTTGAGCTTGTAGCCCACCTTGCGGGTGGACTGGGAGCCCATCACGGTACCGCGGGAGGCCACGGTCATGCCGGAGTCGGCGATCGCCTGGGTGTCGGTGCCGTAGAAGCGGACGGCCTCGTAGGGCACGCCGATGGCCTCGGCGGCGATCTGGGCAAAGGCGGTCTTCAGTCCCTGGCCGTTCTCGGCAAGGCCGGTGTTGATGAGAACGGTGCCGTCCTCATTGGCGATGGCCATGGCGCCGGAGGCGTCGGGAGACTCGGCGCCCAGGCCGCAGCCGCGGTGGCCGATGGCGATGCCGATGCCCTTGCGCTTCCTGGCGGCGGTCTGGTGCTTATACGCCTCGTGCTTGCGCTGGTAGTCGGTCTTTTCGGCGGTATAGTCCATGACCTCCTGCATGTTCACGTGGTCCAGCACGGTTCCGGTGGCGTTGGTGGTGCCGTCCTTGAGGCAGTTGATGCGGCGGAACTCCAGGGGGTCCATGCCCAGCTCCTCGGCGATCTCCTCAATGAGCTGCTCCTGGCCCCAGATGAGCTGGGGAGAGCTGTAACCGCGCATGGCGCCGCCGTGGATATTGTTGGTGAACACGCCGTAGGTGTCGGTCTTGACGTTGGGGATGGTGTAAGCGCCGCAGCTGTGGATGCTGGCGCGGGAGTTCATGAACTGGGTCTGGTTGTTGTAGGCGCCGCAGTTGTCGATCTGGGTGCCCTCCCAGGCCACGATATGTCCGTCCTTCTTCACGCCAACCTTGTAGCGCAGCAGGAAGGGGTGGCGCTTGGCACTCTCCAGGAAGGATTCCTCCCGGGAGAAGGTCATCTTGACGGGGCGGCCCACCAGGCGGCACAGGTAGGCGCAGCGGGCGGCCAGCATGCCGACGCCCTCCTCCTTGCCGCCGAAGCTTCCGCCCAGGGTCTCCTGGAACACGCGCACGTCGTGCATGCCCACACCCAGGATGTCGGCCACATAGCGGCGGGTAAAGAAGGGGTTCTGGCTGGAGGAGTCACGCCGTCAGCGGGATTCTGGATGCAGACCACGGCCTCGGGCTCGATGTAGGAGTGCTCGATGTACTGAGTCTCGTACTCCCGCTCGATGATGAGGTCGGCCTCAGCGAAGCCCTTCTCCACATCGCCCTTGCGGATGGGGTAGATGGACTCGGTAAATACATTGTCGGGATACCGCTCATGCACCGCGGGTGCGCCGGGCTTGATGGCGTCGCGGATGGTGTAGACGCCGGGCAGATCCTCATACTCCACCTCGATGGCCTTGAGGGCCTCGTCCACCAGGGCCTTGGTCTCGGCACACACGATGGCCACCACGTCGCCGGCATATTTGACCTCTTTGGTCAGGTACATGTAGGGGGCGTTGCCCGCGCAGCTCCCGGGCTTGGGCATATCGTCCGCCGTCACCACCGCCAGCACGCCGGGGATGGCCTTGGCCTTCCCGGTATCGATCCGTGTCACCTTGGCGTGGGAGCGGCCGCTGCGCAGGCAGCCGCCGTATGCCATACCGACAAATTTCAGGTCCGCGGCGTAGTGCGCGCGTCCGGTCACCTTGTCGATGCCGTCGATACGGGGGACCGAGTGGTTGACAATTTTATAATTCTTCTTCAGCTCGCCTAACAGGGGCATGAAATCACCTTCCTCTTGCATGGAAATCCCATCCGGAACGGGACCTTTTCTCCAGTGTCAAACGTACAGCCGGGTCGAAAAGGTCCGGATTACTTGAACTTCCAGAACTCCGCACAGGCCTGACGCATGTCGGCGCGGGCCTTCTCAACGTCCAGCGCCGTGATGACGCCGTCCTTCTTGAGCTGCTTTCCGCTGACAAAGACGTTTTTCACGTCGGCGGGGTTCCGGTACAGGATCAGTTGGTCGTAAATATTCTTTTCGTTGATGGGCGTGGGCGTATCGTTCATGCTGACCGTGATCACGTCCGCCAGCATTCCCGGGGCAATACACCCCGTATTTTCCATGCCGAGGGCTTTTGCCCCCATATCCGTGGCCATCTGGTAGACCTGCCGGGCGCCCATCGCCTGTGGGTCCTGCCGATGCGCCTTGTGGATAAGAAATGCGCCGCGCATAACCTCGAAGAAATTATTGATGTAGCCGTCGGTGCCGATCCCAACCTTGACCCCTGCCTCCAGAAGCTCCGTGACCGGCGCGATCCCGCCGCCCACCTCGCAGTTGGACAGGGGCATGGTCACAGCACTGGCGCCGCAGCGTCCCAGGATGTCGATCTCCTCCTGGTTGACCTGCACCACCTGGGAGGCCAGGACATCGCCGTCCAGGCATCCCAGCTCATCATAGATGCAAACCGGCTGCCTGCCGTAGTGCTCCTGGGTCCAGTTGGGTTCAAACACGCTCTCAGAGAGGTGCATATGGAATTTGGAGCCCAGCTCCTTTGCCATGGCGCGGGCCTTCTGCACATATTCCTTGGAGCAGGTAAAGAGGGTATGGATGCTCATCGCGCCCTTTACCAGAGGATCGGCGGCATGATTCCGGATGAAATCCGCGTTCTCCTTCAGTCCAAGCTCTGCATTCTCGCTGCTCATCCGCTCGCAGGCCTCGAAGGTGAGGATGCCACGCAGACCGGCCTCACGGATGACCTGGGCCTCCCGCTCCAGCGCGCCCGGAATGGCATTGGGCGCCTCCAGGATATCAAAAAAGGTGGTCACGCCGCTGTCGATCATCTCGACACTGGCCCAGCGGGTGGTGATCTCCGCCAGCTCCGGAGTGATCCGGTTCTCGATGTAGGGCCACCAGAAGTCGTCCAGGAAGCTGGAGAACTCGGTCACCACCGCATCGGTGCTGATGCCGCGGGAGAATACATTATACATATGGTTGTGCCCGTTGATGAAACCGGGCAGGATGACCTGGTCGGTAGCCTCAATCACCGTATCCTGCGCCTGAGCGCTCAGGGTCTCGTTGGGCCCCACTTCTGCAATGAGACCGTCCCTGAGCTTGACGCCCCATCCGGTCTTGAGACCTTCCTTCAGGAGCACTGCTCCGCCACGGATGATAGTTGCCGCTTCCATACATACACCCTTCCCGGCAGTCCCGGCGCCGAAACGTGTTCCGTTCTCTGGTAAACTCTCTGGTTTTCCCCAGACCGGTGAAAAAATGGCGACACATCTTGTCGCATGTGCCGCCATGTTTCGTTTCAGCGCACAGGCGCCTGTTTTTGAGTTCCTGCATCGCAGGGGAATGTTCCCCCCGCCCGCCGGCGCCGGGCCGGCGGGCGGAGTGGGTCAGTTGTGATTTGCCGAGGCTTAGCGGCGGCTGGCCACGTTGCCCATGGTCAGAGCCATCAGGGCCTTGATGGTGTGCATGCGGTTCTCGGCCTCGTCATAGATGACGGACTGGGCGCTGTCGGCGACCTCGTCGGTGACCTCGATGCCGCGGTCAGCGGGCATGCAGTGCATGTAGATGGCGGTGTTCTTGGCCAGGCTCATGCGGCGGCTGTCGACGCACCAGCCGGGATTGGCGTTGATCATCTCGACGCCGGTCTTCTCGTCGTCGCCCACAGCCATGATGGGGCCCCAGCCCTTGGCGTAGACCACGTCGGCACCCTCGCAGGCAGCGTCCATGTCGTTGCAGACCTCGAACTTGGAGCCGTAGAACTCGGCGTTCTTGCGGGCGGTCTCCATGGCCTCGGGCATCAGCTCGAAGTCCTTGTTGGGCACAGCCAGGGTCACATCCATGCCGAAGCGGGGCATCAGGGTGATCAGGGACTGAGCCATGGACAGGGGACGCATGTAGTTGCCGGCGGAGGTCCAGGAGATGACGAACTTGCGGCCCTTCAGCTCATTGTGGAACTTCTCCTTGATGGTGAACAGGTCGGCAATGGACTGGGTGGGGTGCCACAGGTCGCACTGCATGTTGTAGATGGGAATCTTGGAGTACTTGGCCAGCTTCTGCATGTAAGCGTGGCCGCCCACCAGGGTGTTGCGCACGCCGATGCCGTGGCCCATGCGGGAGAGGACCTCGATGGTGTCCTGGGGGGTCTCGCCGTGGTCGATCTGAGTGGCCTTGGGGGTCAGGTAATTGCCGTGGCCGCCCAGCTGGGTGATGCCGCACTCAAACGCGTTGCGGGTACGGGTGGACTCCTCGAAGAACAGCATGAACAGAGACTTGTTCTTCAGCAGCTCATCATACTTGTGGGTGTCCAGCAGGTTGTCCATCTTCAGAGCGGACGCCACGTTCATGAGGGTTTCCAGCT
>ENA-UERZ01001590-UERZ01001590.1-human-gut-metagenome-genome-assembly--contig:-NODE-1590-length-15670-cov-7.947669_pt1 | contig 15670 bp, 10 predicted proteins | sample MGYA00242997_ERZ507998 | MGnify/ENA primary metagenome ERZ507998 (study PRJEB26167, sample SAMN06115470) | human gut metagenome | host: Homo sapiens | place: China:Henan | collected 2016-06-23... | reverse complement strand
ATACTTATTTCTTTTTCCACTCCTGATAGGAAATCAGCAGTCCCACTACTTCCGAGTAGTTCTGCCGTCCGCTTTCTATCTTATTCCCTTTCAGATAAAGATCGTATATCCAATCCTGCACAGCACCAACTACAGGGCTATACTTGGCAGCCCAATACGCCTGGTTATTCTTAGCCAATTCGATAATTTCCGGTCGGATGCGTTTAAACAGTCGGGTGTATTTTTCTTCCGGGAGTAATCTTTGCGCATTTCCCAATACATGTCCCAATATAGAAAAATATCCGGAAAAACGGATTCCCATCGCTTCTGAACGGGTGCAAATCTGATAAGCATAGAAATTAGCTTCCGCTTCGCTGGTGATACCTAATAAATGGGCTAGTTCGTGAGCATAAGTGGCCGGATAATTAACGGGAAGCAAATCTCCGTTGAGTGTAAACTCGCAGAAGAAAGGCCCCATGCTACCCGTTACCCCTACCATCGAAATGAAGGGAGTGAATAACATTGTTTTTACCCTCGGATGCTCGTGTGGAGGGCGATTTACGCCCAGGCTATCACTGATCAGGTTATATTGTCGGACTGCCTCTTTGCGGATTACTTCTTTATCGATCCGATTGACCGGCACATACGATTCGTTCAGTTTTGAGATATAGTTGTCTACAAATTCATTGAAAATCTCAGGAGTGTAGGCAGTATATGGAATTCCGGTTCGTTCATAAAAATTCTTTTGTGAATAGTTGAGTCCCCATGCCAGATAGAACCAAACATAGATCCATAGCAAATATTCCACATCCCTTCTCAGTATTTTTTTCCAGCTTAATTTCAGTCGGATTCGTGCATAAAACGGATAGGCGATCATTCCTCCAATGCTCAGTGCTATAAATAAGTCACCCAATGCAAAGGGGATAATGTTCGAAAAACCGGACAAGATATATGAAATGACCGGATAGGCCGTACGGGCATACCCTTCGCCCAATGCCGGGAGCATCTGAGTGAGCCAGACAAGGGCTATTAAAGTCCCTAAAACAGAGTACCGTATGATTCGTTTCCTGTTTTTCATTGCTTCTTCTTCCTTTCGGGGAACAAAAGTACATATTCCTGCCCCTATATTCTACTTATTTTTATTAATTTTGCGCCAATCTTTCGCAATAAACTAATAAAATAGATAGATATAACATGGAATTAGCAAGTAAGTACAACCCTGCTGACGTGGAGGGGAAGTGGTATCAGTATTGGCTGGACCATAAATTATTCAGTTCGAAACCCGATGGACGTGAACCTTACACCATCGTCATTCCGCCCCCTAACGTCACCGGTGTGTTGCACATGGGACATATGCTTAATAATACCATTCAGGATATTCTTGTTCGTCGTGCACGTATGGAAGGTAAGAATGCTTGCTGGGTGCCGGGAACCGACCATGCCTCTATTGCTACCGAAGCCAAGGTAGTGAATAAGTTGGCCGCACAGGGTATTAAGAAAACCGATCTGAGCCGTGACGAGTTTCTGAAGCATGCCTGGGCATGGACAGACGAACACGGTGGTATCATCCTGAAGCAGCTTCGTAAGTTAGGTGCATCGTGTGACTGGGACCGTACGGCTTTTACTATGGATGAAAAGCGCAGTGAAAGTGTGCTGAAGGTATTTGTCGATCTCTATAATAAGGGACTTATCTACCGGGGAGTACGTATGGTTAACTGGGACCCGAAAGCACTGACAGCCCTGTCGGACGAGGAGGTGATTTATAAAGAAGAACATGGAAAGCTGTTTTACCTGAGATACAAGATTGAAGGAGAAGACGGATATGCAGTGGTTGCCACTACCCGTCCGGAAACGATTATGGGTGACACGGCCATGTGTATCAACCCGAACGATCCGAAGAATCAGCATCTCAAAGGAAAGAAAGTAATAGTTCCCTTGGTAGGCCGTGTGATTCCTGTTATCGAAGATGACTATGTGGATATCGAATTTGGTACCGGTTGCCTGAAAGTGACTCCGGCACATGACGTAAACGACTATATGCTGGGCGAAAAATATAATTTGCCGAGTATCGATATATTCAATGATAACGGTACGATCAGCGAAGCTGCCGGAATGTATATCGGTATGGATCGCTTTGACGTCCGTAAGCAGATTGAGAAGGATCTTGAAGCAGCCGGACTGCTGGAGAAGACAGAGGCTTACACCAACAAAGTGGGATATTCAGAGCGTACCAACGTGGTCATCGAACCGAAGTTGTCTATGCAATGGTTCCTCAAGATGGAACATCTGGCCCAGATCGCTCTTGAACCGGTGATGAAGGATGATATTAAATTCTATCCTGCCAAGTATAAGAATACCTACCGTCATTGGATGGAGAATATCAAGGATTGGTGTATCAGCCGTCAATTGTGGTGGGGACACCGCATCCCGGCATATTTCCTGCCCGAAGGCGGATATGTGGTAGCTGTGACGGATGAGGAAGCCTTGAAGCTGGCTCGGGAAAAGACTGGCAATCCTAACTTGAAGATGACCGATCTTCGTCAGGATGAAGACTGCCTGGACACTTGGTTCTCTTCCTGGTTATGGCCTATCTCTCTGTTCGACGGCATCAATAATCCGGGTAATGAAGAAATCAATTATTACTATCCGACAAGCGATCTGGTGACCGGACCGGATATCATCTTCTTCTGGGTAGCCCGTATGATTATGGCCGGTTACGAATATGAAGGAAAAATGCCGTTCAAGAATGTATATTTCACGGGTATCGTTCGCGATAAACTGGGACGTAAAATGTCTAAGTCACTCGGTAACTCGCCCGATCCGTTGGAATTGATTGAAAAGTACGGAGCAGATGGTGTACGTATGGGCATGATGCTCTCGGCTCCTGCCGGAAATGACATTCTCTTTGATGACGCGCTTTGCGAGCAGGGACGAAATTTCTGCAATAAGATATGGAATGCTTTCCGATTGGTGAAAGGTTGGGAGAACGGAATGGGAACAATCGATATTCCGGCAGATGCTCACCTGGCTGTACAGTGGTTTGACCAGAGACTGGATGCCGCTGCTGTCGAAGTTGCCGATTTGTTTAGCAAATATCGTCTGAGCGAAGCATTGATGCTGATTTATAAACTGTTCTGGGACGAATTCTCTTCATGGTTGCTCGAGATTGTGAAGCCGGCTTACGGACAGCCCGTTAACGGATTCATTTACTCGATGACGTTAAGTGCTTTCGAACGTCTGCTGGCTATGCTCCATCCTTTCATGCCGTTTATTACGGAAGAGTTGTGGCAGCAGTTGCGCGAGCGTGAACCGGGTGCAAGCCTGATGGTACAGCCTTTGGGAGAACCGGGAGAGGTAAACGAAGAATTTCTCCAGCAGTTCGAAACAGCCAAAGAAATCATCAGCAGTGTACGTACCATTCGTTTGCAGAAGAATATCGCATTGAAAGAACCGCTTGAATTGCAGGTAGTCGGAGCCAATCCGGTAGAAAAGATGAATCCTGTCATTCGTAAAATGTGTAATCTGTCTGCCATCGAGGTAGTGGACGCAAAGGCCGACGGAGCTTCTTCGTTCATGATAGGAACCACTGAATTTGCGGTGCCTCTGGGCAATATGATCGATGTCGATGCCGAGATAGCACGCATGGAAGCCGAGCTGAAACACAAAGAAGGTTTCTTGCAGGGAGTTTTAAAGAAATTGAGCAATGAAAAGTTTGTAAATAACGCTCCGGCAGCCGTTATCGAGATGGAGCGCAAGAAACAGGCGGATGCCGAAAGCATCATCCAGTCGCTCAAGGAAAGTATTGCTTCCCTGAAAAATGTATAAGATCCACTTCTTACGAAGATAAAAACAGAAAGGTACTCTAAAAATAACAGAGTACCTTTTTTCGTATACGGAGAAATAGTCATACCTTTGTTTCCGCTCAAAAGAAACGAACATACAAATGAAACAGACACCATTCAGATGCCTTTGCCTCCTTCTTATATTGTTGGGAGCTGTTCATTCCCGGCTATCTGCCCATGCAGATAAAACAAGGGAAGACGTATTGTTTCTAAATTCTATCAATTTCAACCTTCCATGGGCAAAGGATGTGTTCTGGTATACGCACCAAGCCCTGCAAAAGAAGAATATCTCCGTAAAGGCCGAGTCCCTTTCGGTGCCCGCTTTGTGTAACCGTAAAGAAGCAGCAGCCGTAGTAGAGCAGTTACGGCGGAAATACGATGTGCCTCCCCGACTGATCGTCTTTATCGGCGATCCGGGATGGATTGTTTGCCGTGAACTTTTTGATGATGTCTGGAAAGATGTACCGGTCATCATTACCAACACCCGCGACCGTCTGCCGGCTACACTCGACATCTTACTTTCACACGAAGAGCTGACCGAATCGAATACTGTTCCCGCTTATGAATGGCGGAAAGGATATAACGTGACTACTCTGGGGCAAGTATATTATGTGAAAGAAACCATCGGACTGATGCGGCAGCTGATGCCGGATATGAAGCGTCTGGCTTTCATCTCAGACGACAGATACATCAGTGAGGCAGTTCGCGGAGATGTAGAGCAGGCAATGACCGGATCTTTTCCGGAGTTGGCCTTTGAACAGCTGTCCACCAGGAATATTTCTACCGAGATGTTACTCGATACCTTGAAGAGTTATGATAAAACCACGGGACTCATTTATTATTCCTGGTTCGAGACTCATAACCAGGATGATAACAATTATCTGTTCGATCATATTCAGGAGATTATTACTCGCTTCGTACATTCCCCTCTGTTTTTGTTGGCTCCCGAGGATCTGTCCAACAATACTTTCGCCGGAGGATATTATGTTTCAGTGGAGTCCTTCGGCGATTCATTGTTACAGCTGATTCATCGTGTCCTGGAAGGTGAGTTTCCGCGAGACATTCCTCCCGCTCTCGGAGGAAAACCTGCTGCTTACCTCTGTTATCCGGCTTTGCAGTCGTATGACATACCGGTTTCCCTTTATCCGAAAGAGGCTGTGTACATCAATCTGCCTGTCAGCTTCTTCGAGCAGTATAAGAAGGAGATTCTGATGACTGTTGTCTTGCTGCTGGTGGTGGTCAGTGCCGTAGGCTATTATATTCATATTCTTAAAAGAGCCCATCAGCGAATGAAAGAAGCGCAGCTGAAAGCCGAGGAAGCCAATCAGCTTAAGTCGGCCTTTCTGGCTAATATGAGTCATGAGATACGTACTCCTCTCAATGCCATTGTCGGTTTCTCGAATCTGCTTTCTATGGTAGAAGATAAAGAAGAAATGCTGGAGTATGCCGGTATTATCGAAACCAATACCGAACTTTTGCTTCAACTGATTAACGATATTCTGGATATGTCGAAGATAGAATCCGGAATGTATGACTTTCATGTGACTCAGGTGGATGCCAATCAGTTGATGTCGGAAGTCGAACAGGTAGCCCGTTTGCGTATCAGGACAGACGAAGTCTCCCTCTCGTTTGCCGAACGTTTACCCCAATGTGTTTTCCATACTGATAAGAACCGCTTGATACAGGTTCTTACCAATTTGGTTGTCAATGCCATAAAGTTCACTTCGCAGGGAGAGATTCAGATCGGGTATCGGCTGCAAGATGCCCATACGTTATACTTCTATGTATCCGATACCGGTTGTGGTATGTCCGCCGAGCAATGCGAACATGTTTTTGAGCGTTTTGTCAAATACAACACTTTTATACAAGGCACCGGATTGGGACTGTCTATCTGCAAAATGATTATTGAGAAGTTGGGGGGCGAGATCGGGGTTCAGTCCGAGTCCGGAAAAGGTTCTGTCTTTTGGTTCACTCTTCCTTACCGGGCTTCGGCCTCTTTGTAAATCGCAGTTGCATGCTTTCGAATTCGCAATGTTTCACGTCGTAGGTGAACGCAGTATCGGCCCGGAAGCAAATGCGTGTCAATCTGACTTTGTTGGGCGTACATTCTTCGGGAGTTTCGCAGCCCTCGCTGCTTAAGGCCGGGTAGAAAGTTCCCAATCCGCGGATAGTGACGGTTCTTCCTTCTTTCATATGTCGTGCGATGGCTTTCGGGAGTTGTTCGAGTACAGACAGTACGTCGCCTGCCGAGAGTGAACTGTTGTCGTGCAGGTCCTCCGCTAATTGTTTTTCACTGACTCCTTTGTTCTGAATGGCACTGGGCACGGCATAGTAGAGCTCTTTAACTTCATTACCGCTCTGATCTTTTTTCTTCCTGACTACATAGTTTATAGGCATATACTTTTATCTTTAAGGTTAGTTATCGTTTTCTCTGTACTCTCTGTACGGGAAGCATAGACTTTAGGAGTGCTGACATGGGGGTGTCGCAGTGTGTGACACCCCCATGTCAGACTATCCGACACCCGGGTGTCAGATATCGTATGCTACTGCCAAATGTACGTAAAGATAAGGAGATCTGCAACGAAACTAAGAACTGTTTCGTCCTTTCAATGCAGGAGGAAAGGAAGTAATAAGGGGAGATACTCCTTCAGGTCGATGCGCAACTGTTTTAAGGCCTGTTGAATCCGGTAATCGATTGTTTTGGGAGACACTCCCAGTCGTTCGGCTATTTCATTGTATGTCAGATTCTGAAAGCGGTTGAGTTCGAATGCTTCGCGTACATTCTCGGGAAGTCGTGCCAGAGCTTCTTCTATTTTTTCGGTTAACTCCTGTATAGCGTAGAAGTCGGGATCATCATACTGCGATTGGAGATTATCGAATATCATTTTTTCGATCCGTTGTTTCACTTCGTTCCGGTTGATGAGAGTCAGGCAGCGGTTTTTAACAGCCTTGAACAAATAACTTTTTAAGGAACTCTCGAATGCCTGCATTTCTTTATTTTCCCAAAGCCAGACCATGACGTCCGATACGATCTCCTGGCCGTCATCCGGTTCGACAAAGAGCCGGGCATAGGCACAAAGAGCCGGGTAATGCCTGAGAAACAATGCTTCGAATGCGCCTTCGTTTCCCTGCTGAACCTGGAAGAACAGAGTTTCATCGCTTACTGTGCGCGAGGTGTCGTTATACATGTAGACCTTCGTTTTGGGCAAAAATAATATTATTTTCAAAAAAAATACGTTTTTTGGTTAGGAGATTTCTATTTTGGTTCGTCTTATCTATAAAAGCACGAATTATGGATGAATCCTGTTACATTAATGAGTCGGTTCTTTTAAATTATTTTGCGGGGGAGCTCCCAGCCGATCGCCGGAAAGAGGTGGAGGAATGGATAGCGGCTTCGGAAGATAACGAGAAGATGGCACGAGATATTTTCCGGCTCTACCGCGCGGCAGACACACTGGACTATATGAATCGGGTGGATGCTTCCGCAGCCTTACAGCAGGTGAAGGGCAGAATACACAAACATCGACATAGAATCTCCTGGATGGTTTGGGGGCAGCGTATTGCTGCTTGTATGGCGTTACCGCTGCTTGCCACCACCCTTTATTTAATTCTGAAAAATCCGCCGCAAGAATATGTGGAGATACGGACCAATCCCGGTATGGTGGCTGAGGCAAATTTACCGGACGGTACCAAAGTCTGGCTTAACTCCGGATCTTCACTGAAACATCCTGTTAAGTTTACAGGGGATACGCGTACGGTGGAACTTGACGGGGAGGCTTACTTCTCTGTCCGTAAAGACAGGAGTAAACGGTTTGTGGTCAATACTCCTTTCAATATACAGACCGAAGTATTGGGTACGGAGTTCAATATGGAAGCATACCGGACGGATAGTGTAGTCAGGACAACGTTGGTATCGGGATCGGTCAGGTTGTCATTTTTGGGGAAAGGCGATACAAAAGAAACATTCGTCATGAAGCCCGATGAAGAATTTGTATATAATACGGCGACACACGAGGCACGTGCCGAAAAATCGTATGTGGAGATCTATACAGCCTGGAAGAACGGTCAGGTAGTGCTTAAAAATACATCATTGGCCGAAACGCTGAAGATACTCAGCAAGAGGTTTAATGTAGAGTTTATCGTGAAAGATTCCACACTATATGCCAATTCTTTCACCGGTGTGTTCAGCAGGCAGTATTTGCAGTTGATCCTTGAACACTTCAGATATGCATCCGGAATACAGTATAAATACCTTGATCTGGAGTATGATGCCACACACAAGGCAATACAGGAAAAAACAAAGATAGAATTATATTAACCGTTTGAGTATGAAACTTTAAAATCATTTTTATTACTACTATGACAGCACGCTCTCCCTAAAACAAAAAAACATACAGGAAGATATTGGCGTATCTACCTGTATGAAAGTCCACCGTCAGTTTGTTTGGCGACAAACTGTGCGGCAAATAGAATTTTTTAAATCAAAATCACTACAAATCTATGACAATTTACTTAAACTTCCAATTTTTCGGGAGGCAGAATACATTTTCGCTCTTGAAAAAAATACCTTTGTGTATGAAACTATCAGCAATAATGTTGTTTGTCTTTGCCAGCATGGCATTTGCGGCTAAAGGTTATAGCCAGTCAGTACGTGTGACTTTAAATGTCAACAACAGTAGTCTTCAGAAAGTGCTGGATGAAATAGAAAAGCAGTCGGAGTTTCACTTCTTCTATAACAACAAGCAAGTGGATATCTCCCGGAATGTGACTATCAAAAGTAACCAGAAAGAGATCAGTCAGGTTCTGAACCAATTGTTTGCCGGAACGAATATCGGGTATAAGATATTGGAGAACAGCATAATCCTGTCTCCAAAACAGATTTTGGAAACAACCGCTGCACAACAGCAGACCACTAAAAAGATAAAGGGGCTGGTGACTGATGAAACCGGGTCGCCCGTTATCGGAGCCAATATTAAGGAGAAAGAAACCGGAAACGGAACGATTACCGACATCAACGGTAATTTCAGCCTTTCTGTAGGAACTAAGAGTACGATTATCATTTCATATATCGGATATATCACTAAAGAAGTTCCGGTAGGTAATAATACCTCACTTACTGTTCAGTTGGCCGAAAATACGAAACAACTCGACGAAGTTGTGGTGACGGCCTTGGGTATCAAGCGCGAGGAAAAAGCTCTGGGCTATGCCGTGCAAAAGGTAGACGGTGACAAACTGGCTGCTGTCAAGACCGTGAATGTAGCTACATCGCTGACCGGTAAGATTGCCGGATTGAATGTAAAAAACAGTACGGAGTTCAATACTTCACCTTCACTTTCGTTGCGTGCATCTGCTCCTTTGCTGGTTATCGACGGAGTGCCTTATGGTAACGTAGGATTAAATGATATAGCTGCTGATGATATCGAGTCGGTCGATGTCTTGAAAGGAGCTACGGCTTCGGCCCTATATGGTGCACGTGGAGGAGCCGGTGCGGTGATGATTACTACCAAAAAAGGAAAAGAAGAGGGACTGAATGTGACTGTGAATAGCAGTACGATGTTTGCGGCCGGATATCTGAGAAAGCCGGAAGTGCAAACGTCATACAGTTCCGGATCACAGGGTACCTATTCTACCGGAGGATATGTATGGGGAGATAAGCTGGACATCGGGCGTACGGCATTGCAGTATGATCCGTATACGCACGAATGGGTAGACATGCCTTTGGTATCGAAAGGCAAAAACAATCTGAAGAACTTCCAGGAGTTGAGTATGGTGACAAACAACAACGTAAGTGTCTCTCAGAAAGGTAAATATGGAAGTGTACGCACTTCATTGACCCATGTGTATAATAAAGGACAGTATCCGAACCAGAAACTGAATAAGATCACTTATTCGGTGTCGGGTGATATGAAGTGGAAGAAATTCTCTTTTGACGGAGGATTGACTTATAATAAGCGCTTTTATCCCAATGACATGGGAGCCGGATACGGTGGTAGCGGATTCCTTTATAACCTGTTGGTGTGGTCGGGTGCCGAATATGATATACGCGACTATAAGAACTACTGGATCAAGCAGGACGAACAGCAGAACTGGATGGATACCAAGTGGTATGACAACCCTTATTTCATAGCAAATGAAATTGTCCGTTCGAGTGATTACGATTTGATTAACGGATATCTTTCTGCCAACTATGATTTTACTCCCTGGTTGAACCTGTCGCTGCGTTCGGGTCTGGATTCATACTCGCAGAAGAAAGAGTGGCGGAATGCCGTCAGTGCCGTAGGTGGCTGGCATAAACAAGGTTATTACGGGCTGCAACGTTTAGGAGGATACAGCTTAAACAATGACCTGATCTTGTCTGCCGATCACAAATTCGGTGATTTTAATGTCGATGGTTTTATTGGTGGAAACGTTTATTATTGGAAGAGTGACAATATCCTGGGCGAAACGCAGAATGGGTTGAAAATTCCGGGGTATTATTCATTGAAGTCATCGATTGATCCGGTGAAGACAACCAGCGGTATTACCAAAAAACTGGTGACCAGTGTATATGCCAAAGCCTCTGTTTCCTGGAAAAGTACACTGTTTCTGGATGTGACAGGACGTAATGACTGGTCTTCTTCATTGCCGTCGGAGACACGTTCTTATTTCTATCCTTCTGTAGCCGGTAGTGTGGTTCTTTCACAGTTCATCCCAATGCCCGAAGTGATTGACTTCTGGAAAGTGAGGGGGGCATGGACGCAGACCAAGAGTGACTTGGGAGTATACGATACCAACAATACTTACAGTGTTTCTACCGATTTGTGGAACGGTGAGAGCGCCGCATATTATCCGACATCTATCCGTGGTGTAGCGGTGAAACCCTCGGCCACGCGTTCTTATGAAATCGGTACGGCAATTCACATGTTTAAGAATCGCCTGAAACTGGATTTTACATATTATAATAAACTCTATTACAACTTGACCCGCAGTGCAGGTATCAGTAACTCTTCCGGATTTACGTCTACATTGATCAATATCGATGAAGAATATGTGGGACGGGGAGTAGAGTTGACTTTATCGGGCGATATTATCAGGACGAGAGACCTGAAATGGGAGTCGTCCTTCAACTGGTCGCGTGACCGTTGGTATTATACCAAAATAGACCCGGTGTATTCTACACAAAAACCTTGGGTAGCCGTCGGGAAACGTTGGGACTGGTACGGTATTTACGATTGGGAGCGTGATTCACAGGGAAATTTAGTTAATTATAATGGTTATCCCAAACAGAGCGACTACCAGTCGGTTATCGGCTATGAATATCCCGATTGGATATGGGGCTGGACCAATACGGTAACTTATAAGAACTTTACTCTTTCTTTTACACTTGACGGACGAGTGGGAGGTATGGCACATTCGAAGACCAATCAGGCCATGTGGAATTCGGGAGCACATATCGATTCGGACAACCAGTGGCGGTATGACGAGGTAGTGAACAAGAAGACCAACTTTGTGGGCAGTGGAGTAAAAGTAGTTTCGGGAAGTGTAGATTATGACTCGAATGGAAAAATCATCCATGACAACCGTGTGTTTGCTCCGAATGATGTACAGGTATCCTACGAATCGTATATGAAGAGTACCAATCCATATATAGGCACCGTCACCCGTCAGAATGTATTTGATGAAACTTTCTTTAAATTGCGTGACCTCTCACTGAGCTATCAAATGCCTAAATCGGTTTGTGACAAGCTTCATATGAAAGGGCTGACACTGGCTTTTGTCGGACAAAACCTGTTTGTCTGGACCAAAGAGTTCCGTTTTACCGATCCCGACAGTGACTCGGATAACCTGAGCTCTCCTTCCACCCGTTATTTAGGTTTTAATGTAAAATTGGATTTTTAAAAGATAGAATAATATGAAACGAATTAATAAATACATATCGCTGTTGCTGGCAACCGCTTTGTTGGCGTCTTGTGATAAGTTCGATGAAATCAATACAGATCCCGATGCAACCACTAAGGTGACCTCTTCATTGCTGGCAACCGGATTACTGCTGGACATTACCTCTTCCAGTGCCAGTAAATCCTTTATATACGACGAATTGCTTGCCAAGCAGATGGCATGGGGTGAAAGTATGGAAGATTACCAGTATAATGTCTTCGGGCGTTCCGGTTTTGGCGGGTATACTACCCTGATCAATGCCCAGAAGATGGTCGAATCCGTTTCGGACGATAACGTAAATGCATACGACGGACTGGCACATTTCATCAAGGCCTATAAGATATTTTATATGTCGATGGAGATGGGAGATCTTCCTTATGAAGAAGCTTTGCAAGGCGAATTAGGATTGGTACGTCCTAAGTACAATACCCAGAAGGAAGTGATGAACTTTATTCTGAGCGATCTGGAAACAGCTTATGAACTGTTTTCGACAGCTAAAGATTTTGATGGCGATCCGATCCTGGGAGGAAGTATCAGCAAGTGGAAGAAAGCGACTACGGCTTTTCAACTGAAAGTGCTGATGCACCTCTCGAAGAAAGAGAGCGATGCCGACCTGAAGGTGAAGGAACGTTTTGCACGGATCGTAGCATCGGGCAGCCTGATGGAATCGAATGAAGATAATCTGCAGATGAAATATGCGGATAAAGCGAATACAGTGTATCCTTTCCATAACACGAATACCAAGCATGCGGGTTATGCCATGCTGTCTACCATGCTGATTGATAAATTCAAGGCGACAGGAGATATTCGCATGTTCTATTATGCAAAGCCGGCAAAGGCCAAACTTAATGAAGGGGTGACAGCCGACAGTTGGGATGCTTATATCGGTACAGACCCTTCACTGCCTTTCGAGCAGATAGAAAAAGCTTATGCCACTGAACAATACTCCGGATTTAATGCACGTTATACCGATTATCCTTCCGGAGAACCGGTCGTTCGATTAGGATATGCCGAGCAGAATTTTATTCTGGCCGAAGCAGCCGTGCGGGGATGGATTTCGGGAGATGCGTCTGCTTACTATAAAAAGGCGATCAGAGCCCATATGGAGTTTATAGCTTCCAATACTCCGGATGAAGAGGTATATCATCATGGACATCCGATTACAGAGGAAGCGATTGCAGCTTTCCTTGAAACACCCGCTATCCAATTGAGTGGTGAGAAAGAAGCGGATATTGAGAAGATATTGACGCAACGTTATCTGGCTTCGTTCATGCAGCATCCGTATGATGTTTATTATGATTATCGACGTACAGGTTATCCGGTATTGCCGATTAATCCTGCAACCAACCGTAATACGATGAATGACAGGTTGCCGATGCGCTGGATGTATCCCAAATCAGAGTCCGATTATAACCTGGAACATCAGAACGAGGCTCTTGAACGTCAGTTCGGAGGAGTGGACGATGTAAATAAACTGATGTGGATTTTGCAATAAAATAAAAATAGGAGAGGTGAGTGCAGAATGGAGAGAAACGCTCCCTGTTCTCACCTCTGTTGATTAGAATATATTGATATGTTAAGATATAGTTTATTAAATATAACTTTATGGCTGTTTGCCGTAATGGCCTATGGCAAAGGGAGCGAACTCAAAGTGCTCCAAATGAATATCTGGCAGGAGGGCACCATGGTGAAAGGGGGCTTTGAAGCCATAGCGGATGAAGTGGCCCGCCTGGAACCAGATATTGTGTTGTTCAGTGAGGTGAGAAATTATCATGGGAAACAATTCATTTCGCGTATATTGCAGGCTTTGGAAGAGCGTGGAAAGAAGTATTATGGTGAAAACAGTAAGTTGGATGTAGGTATTTTATCAAAATATAAAATTGAAGAACAAGCCCCTAATTGCCCTTTGGAAGATGATGCCGGTTCGGTGCTGAAAGCCCGTATTCGTATTAATGGAAGAGATGTGGTTGTTTATTCTGCCCATCTGGATTATACGCATTATGCTTGTTATTTGCCGAGAGGCTATAGCGGGGTTACCTGGAAAAAACTGGATGCTCCGGTGCTGGATGCGGTAGCCATTGAAAAGGCTAATAATGAATCTATGCGTGATGAAGCTATTTGCCATGTCATAGAAGATGCCCGAAAGGAAAAAGGAAATATCATTTTGCTGGGAGGTGATTTCAACGAACCTTCACATCTGGATTGGAAAGAAAATACAAAGAATTTGTGGGATCATAATGGGACGGTAGTTCGGTGGGATTGCTCCGTATTACTTGAAAATGCCGGATTTAAAGATGCTTACCGGACGAAATACCCTAATCCGGTTACACATCCGGGCTTTACATTCCCGTCTGATAATGAAGGAGTGCCGGTGCAGAAACTGTCGTGGGCACCCGATGCTGACGAACGGGATCGTATCGACTTTATTTATTTCATGCCGGACAGGAAATTGAAATTAAAAGATGTATCGGTGGTAGGTCCTTCAAAATCGATCGTCCGTAGTGAACGTGTGGAGGAGAGTGGTAAAGATTCGTTTATAACTCCGCTAGGCGTATGGCCGACAGACCATAAAGCCGTAATGGCTACTTTTTCCCTGAAATAATTCGGAGAATACAGGGGCTGTTGCCGACAAGTATTTATATCTTTGCTACTTAATTTTTATTTGAGATATTTAAATGTAATACTTATGAACAGGAAAAACTACTTATTAGCTTTCATTCTTTGTGTGCAGACGCTGTTTGTTTCTGCGCAAGTCTATCCGGTCCGCGCAAAGTTGACCGATGAAAAGTCTTTTTCAATGATTCTTTTACCCGATCCGCAGAGTTATACAAAGTTCGATGCCAATCAGCCACTTTTTGAGTTACAGACAGCATGGGTAGCCAATAGCATTGAATCTCTGAATATAAAAGGTGTGCTTTGTACCGGTGATTTGGTGGAGCAAAATGAAATTCGCATTCCGGATGGGGTGAACGGCAACCAGACAAGTGAGGAGCAATGGCGTGCTGCTTCGCGTGCGTTTGAGCGACTGGATGGAAAATTGCCTTATGTGATTTGTACCGGTAATCATGATTATGGATATCAGAAAGCGGAAAATCGTTTGTGTCATTTCCCTGATTACTTTCCTGCGGAGAGAAACTCCTGTTGGCGCAAGAGCCTGGTTGCCGTAGGCAACAATTATCAGGGTATACCGACACTGGAAAATGCTGCCTATGAATTTATAACCGATACCTGGGGCAAAATTCTGGTTGTTTCTCTGGAATTTGCTCCACGTGATGAGGCTTTGGCGTGGGCTAAGAAAGTGGTCGATGCTCCCCGCTATAAAGACCATAAAGTGATATTGCTGACACATTCATATCTGGCATGGACAGGAAAAGTCATTGAAAGCGAGAACTACAAAGTGACTCCTGCCAATTATGGAAAAGCTATTTGGGATAAGTTGGTCTATCCGGCAAAGAATATTTGTATGGTGATTTGCGGTCACGAATGTGAGATTGCCGATTATAAGGATAATGTCAGTTTCCGGATTGATAAAAATGCTTCAGGCAAGAATGTTCCTCAGATGATGTTTAATGCGCAGACTGCCGATAAGCAATGGTTCGGTAACGGTGGAGACGGATGGTTGAGGATTATGGAATTCATGCCTGATGGAAAAACGATTAAAATCAAAACATTCTCTCCTCTCTTTGCACTTTCTCCTCTTACTTGTGATAAATCGTGGAGAACAGATTCTTATGATCAGTTCGACATTACGATAGAGTAAGTCCGGTATATATTATAGAGGGGATACATCAAAAGTCGTCTTCATCGCAGATTACACAGATAGATATTATTAGTTATCAATAGATTAAGCTCACTCTGTGGCCTCTATGTTATTCTGTGGTGAAGACGTTTTTTAATGTATCTTCTCTTTTTTGGTCCCTCCCCACTGCTTA
>ENA-UERZ01001577-UERZ01001577.1-human-gut-metagenome-genome-assembly--contig:-NODE-1577-length-15803-cov-8.687715_pt1 | contig 15803 bp, 10 predicted proteins | sample MGYA00242997_ERZ507998 | MGnify/ENA primary metagenome ERZ507998 (study PRJEB26167, sample SAMN06115470) | human gut metagenome | host: Homo sapiens | place: China:Henan | collected 2016-06-23... | reverse complement strand
TATCTCCGGTACACAGACTGAAGATGATACTTACGGAGCTGATCTCTTCTTTTATACTTCATTTTTTAAATGTGGTGATTTTAATTGTTTACTGCAAATATGTACTTCAGATGGAATTTCAGGGAAGTATGGGAAAAATGCTGCTGATTGTGGCGGCAGGCTGTGTAATCGGAGTGAGTATGGGAATTCTGGTGTGCAGTATCGGCAAGTTCAGCGAGGGGATCAAGGTTGGAATCATGCTTGGGATTTCTATGACAACCAGTGTGCTGGCTGGTCTTGTGAATGTACAGATAAAACATGCCGTTGACCGTGCATTGCCCCTTGTAAACAAACTGAATCCGGCGGCAGTAATCTCAGATGCTTTTTACTGTATTAATGTGTATGACGATCCGGTACGGTTCAGAAATGACATTCTTACACTATTTATCATGTGCGCAGTAATTCTTGCAGTTTCATTTGTGGTTGTCAGGAGGGAACGTTATGACAGTATTTAAAGGATACATGAAGATTATCGGTCAGAACAGAATGTTGATACTGCTATATGTTGCTATTTTTTTCGGATGTACGCTTCTGTTTCAGTTCACAGCGGGAAAGTCAGAAACAAGTTATCAGGCGGAAAAGCTGAATATTGGAATTGTCGATGAGGATGGAGGAAGTCTTGCAGAGTCTCTGACAGAGTATCTTGGAAATCTGCATCATCTGATTCCTGTAGAAAATGACGTTTCTGAGATACAGGAAAAGCTGTATTACAGAGAAGTGTATTATGTGGTCAGAATTCCGGAGAATTTTTATGAGAAATGTATCAAGGGAGACGAAAAACTTTCTGTGACAAAAATTCCGGATACATATTCGGGCAGTTATGTGGATCAGCAGATCAACAGCTTTCTGAATAATGCCAGAACGTATCAGGCAGCAGGATTTACGGAGGCGGAAGCAGCGAGTGCTCTTGAGAGGACACAAAGCGTGAAGGTAACCTTTTTAAAGGATGGGAAAAACACAGAAGATGCTCCGTATGTATATTATTTTCGGTATATGCCGTATCTGTTTCTGGCATTATCTGGATTTGTGATGGGTAATATTCTGATTGTTTTTCATAATCCAGATCTGAAAAAAAGGATGGCGGCATCTCCTGTTTCCGGAAGAAGACAAAGTCTGGAGGGGATTTTGTGCATGAGCCTGGCAGGGATTGCGCTGTGGATCTTTGTAATTGTAATTGCGATTGTATTTTTTGGAAAAGATTTTTATACATCAGGAAATTTTGCATATTACCTGTTGAATTCGGTATTCATGCTTTTCGTAGCGATTGCGCTGGCATATCTGATGGGAACAATTGCACCGAACAGAGACGCGTTGACCGGAATTGCGAATATCATTTCTCTGGGAATGTGCTTTCTGGGAGGTGCGTTTGTGCCTCTTGAGTTCATGGGAAATGATGTAAAAGCTGTGAGTCAGTTCCTTCCGGTATACTGGTATGAGAAAGCAAATGATATTCTTGCTGATTTCGGACATCTGACAGCTTCTGCAAAAGGACAGTTCTTGCGGGCGATTATGATACAGCTTGTTTTCGCAGCAGCATTTGTCTGCCTGGTACTGGTGGTTGAAAAATATAAAAGAGTGGATTCATAGCAGAATGCGAAGCGTGACGGTGGTGGAGCGACTGCGGGAAGTGGAGAATTAGGAAAAAACCAACTTGACAAACAGGAATTGTCAGTGTAAAATGCAAAACATATCAGACAAAGGCGTCTTTTACGTATATTTTTACGTGAAGGGGGCCTTTTTTTGTTGTGATAAGAGAATCTGATTACAGGAGGGGCTTGATTATGTGTTCAATTATAGGATATTGCGGTATTTGCGATGATCTGGATGAGTTTCAGAAAGGATTTGATAAAACGATTTCCAGAGGACCGGATGACAGCAGGATTGTAGATACCGGAAATGGTCTGCTTGGATTCCACAGACTTGCGATCATGGGGCTTACGGCATCCGGGATGCAGCCGTTTTCACTGGGTGGCAGTTATGTGGTATGCAATGGAGAGATTTTCGGATTTGAGCGTTTGAGAGAAAGCCTTTCCGACAGATATACGTTTCAGAGTGATTCGGACTGCGAAGTACTTCTGCCGCTCTATGAGACATATGGTACAGAAATGTTTCGTATTCTGGATGCGGAGTTTGCCTGCATCATCTATGACGGAAAAACACAGGAATATATTGCGGCAAGAGATCCGATCGGTATCCGCCCGCTCTATTATGGATATGATAAGAAGGGAACCATCGTATTTGCAAGTGAAGCCAAAAATCTGATCGGGCTGTGTGAAAAAATCCATCCGTTCCCGCCGGGGCATTATTATAAAGACGGAGAATTTGTCTGCTACTGCGAGATTACAAAGGTGGATGAGATCTGTCAGGATGATCTGGAGCAGGTGTGTGCCAATATTCGGGAAAAACTGGTGATAGGGATCGAAAAGCGGCTGATGGCAGATGCGAAAGTCGGATTTCTTCTCTCCGGAGGGCTGGATTCGTCGCTTGTGTGCGCAGTGGCAGCGAGAAAGAGTAAAACTCCGATCCGTACATTTGCAATTGGGATGCAAAAAGATGCCATCGATTTGAAATACGCAAAAGAGGTGGCAGATTACATCGGAAGTGAGCATACAGAAGTAATCATTACAAAAGAGGACGTGCTCTCGGCACTGGAGGATGTGATCGGACTTTTGGGAACGTTTGATATTACAACAATCCGTGCCAGCATAGGGATGTATCTTATCTGCAAAGCCATTCATGAGCAGACGGATATCCGGGTTCTTCTGACTGGAGAAATTTCAGATGAACTGTTTGGATACAAATATACGGATTTTGCACCGTCGGCACAGGCATTTCAGAAAGAATCAGAAAAGCGGGTCAGAGAGCTGCATATGTACGATGTCCTTCGGGCAGACCGGTGTATTTCCGTAAATTCTCTGGAAGCCAGAGTGCCATTTGGAGATTTGGACTTTGTCCGGTATGTGATGGCGATCGATCCCGGAAAAAAACAGAATGTGTATCAAAAGGGAAAATACCTGCTCCGCCATGCGTTTGAGACAGGGGACTACCTGCCGGAACACATTCTCTGGAGAGAAAAGGCAGCATTTTCGGATGCGGTGGGACATTCTATGGTAGACGACCTGAAAGAGTACGCTGATACCTGCTACACAGAGGAAGCGTTTGAAAAGGAACGTCAAAAATATACTTATGCACAGCCGTTTACAAAAGAGTCTCTTTTGTATCTGGAGATTTTTGAAAAATATTATCCGGGACAGGCGGAAATGATCGCAGGCTTCTGGATGCCGAATCAGGAGTGGGAGGGCTGTGATGTGACAGATCCATCTGCACGCGTACTGGCGAACTATGGCGCCAGCGGAGAGTAAAAGGTGTGAACAGAAAAATAAACAGAGAGGAATAGGATAGAATGAAAAATTACATGGAACAAGAGACAAAAAGTCTGTATCGGGAACAATTTGAGCATGATAACTGTGGAATCGGCGCGGTAGTAAACAGCAAAGGGATCAAAAGCCACAAAACCGTGGAAAACGCGCTGAAGATTGTAGAAAACCTGGAACACAGAGCGGGAAAGGATGCCGAAGGGAAAACCGGAGATGGTGTCGGAATTCTGCTTCAGATCTCTCATAAGTTTTTTCAGAAGGTCTGTAAAGAGCTGGGGATCAGCCTGGGAGAAGAAAGAGAGTACGGGATCGCGCAGTTTTTCTTCCCGCAGGAAGAATTACAGCGCAATCAGGCAAAGAAGATGTTTGAGATCATTGTAGAAAAAGAAGGGCTGGAACTTCTTGGATTTCGTGAGGTTCCGGTGCATCCGGAGGTGCTGGGAGAAAAGGCAAGAAGTTGTATGCCGCACATTGTTCAGGCATTCATCAAAAAGCCGGAGCATGTGGAGAAAGGACTGGAGTTCGAGAGGAAGCTTTATATTGCCCGCCGGGTGTTTGAGCAGAGTAATGACAACACCTATGTGGTATCCATGTCCAGCAGAACGATCGTATACAAAGGAATGTTTTTAGTGGGACAGCTTCGGACATTTTTTGCGGATCTTCAGGATCCGGATTATGAGTCTGCGATCGCACTGGTACATTCCCGTTTCAGTACGAATACAAATCCAAGCTGGGAGAGAGCGCATCCGAACCGTTTTATGGTACACAATGGAGAGATCAATACGATCCGCGGAAATGCAGACAAGATGCTGGCAAGAGAGGAAACTATGGAATCCGGTGCCTTGAAAGGAGAGCTTCACAAGATTCTTCCGGTTGTAGATACCAGAGGATCTGACTCTTCCATGCTGGATAACACGCTGGAATTCCTGGTGATGAGCGGAATGGAGCTTCCGCTGGCGATGATGATCGCAATTCCGGAGCCATGGAGCAAAAATGCCACACTTTCTCAGGATGTCAGGGATTTTTATCAGTACTATGCGACTATGATGGAGCCATGGGACGGTCCTGCTTCCATCGTGTTCTCAGACGGAGATATCATGGGAGCGGTTCTGGATCGAAACGGTCTGCGTCCGTCCCGTTATTATGTGATGAAAAACGGAGATTTGATCCTGGCTTCCGAAGTCGGAGTTCTGGATGTGCCGGAGGAAGAGGTCGTGTTAAAAGAACGTCTCCATCCGGGAAAAATGCTGTTGGTCGATACAGTAAAAGGCAAAATATATCAGGACGAAGAGCTGAAGGAAATGTATACAACAAAGCAGCCTTACGGAGAATGGCTGGACAGCAATCTGGTGGAACTCAAAGACTTGAAAATTCCGAATATGCGTGTAGAAGAGTACGAGCCGGTAAAGAGAAAACAGCTTCAGAAAGCATTTGGATACACATACGAAGAATATCGCAATTCCATCCGGAACATGGCATTAAACGGAGGCGAATCCATTGCGGCGATGGGTGTGGACACACCGCTTGCAGTGCTTTCTGATAAGAGACGTCCGCTGTTTGATTATTTTAAACAGCTCTTTGCGCAGGTGACCAATCCGCCGATCGATGCGATCCGTGAGGAAATCGTGACCTGTACGACTGTCTATGCAGGAAAACAGGGAAATCTTCTGGAAGAAAAAGAAGAAAACTGCCGGGTATTAAAGATCAACAATCCGATCCTGACAAATACAGATATGTTGAAGATCAAAAAAATGAAAAAAGAAGGATTCCGGGTTGCAGTTGTTCCGATTACTTATTATAAAAGCACGAAGCTGGAGAGAGCTCTGGAGCGCCTGTTCGTGGAAGTTGACAAGGCATATAAAGACGGAGCAGACATTCTGGTACTGTCTGACCGGGATGTGGATGAAAACCATATGGCGATCCCGTCTCTTCTGGCAGTTTCTGCAGTGCATCAGCATCTGGTGGCAACGAAGAAACAGACCTCACTTTCTCTGATCCTGGAGTCGGGAGAACCAAGGGAGGTTCATCACTTTGCGACACTGCTCGGATATGGAGCGTGCGCAGTGAATCCGTATCTTGCATTGGATACGATCCATGAGCTGATCGAAGAGGAGATGCTGGACAAGGACTACTATGCGGCAGTGGAGGATTATACACTGGCGATCCTGCACGGAATCGTGAAGATTTCATCCAAGATGGGAATTTCCACGATCCAGTCTTATCAGGGAGCGAAGATCTTTGAAGCGATCGGAATTTCAAAAGAAGTGACAGACAAATATTTCGCAGGTACAGTCAGCCGTGTGGGCGGTATCACCATGGAGGATATCGAGAAGCAGGTAGATGAATACCATACAAAAGCATTTGATCCGCTGGGACTGACAACGAATCTGGCGCTGGAGAGTATGGGAAAACACAAGAGACGTGCAGATGGTGAAGAACACCGCTATAATCCGGAGACGATCCATTTGCTGCAGCAGGCGACCTGGACCGGGAATTATGAATTGTTTAAAGAGTATACGAAAAAGATCGATGCAGAGGAGACGGGATATCTGAGAAGCCTCATGGATTTTGCCTATGCAGAAAAAGAGATTCCGCTGGATGAAGTGGAGAGTGTGGAAGATATTGTGAAGCGATTTAAGACAGGAGCCATGTCCTACGGATCCATTTCACAGGAAGCGCATGAGACACTGGCAATCGCGATGAATCATCTGCATGGAAAATCCAACTCCGGAGAAGGCGGAGAGAGTGACGAGCGCCTGGATTCCGCAAATACAGAAACAGACAGATGTTCTGCCATCAAACAGGTTGCATCCGGAAGATTTGGTGTGACAAGCCGTTATCTGGTCAGCGCAAAGGAAATCCAGATTAAACTGGCACAGGGCGCGAAACCGGGTGAAGGTGGTCATCTGCCGGGGAAAAAGGTGTATCCGTGGGTGGCAAAGACAAGACATTCCACACCGGGAGTGAGTCTGATTTCTCCGCCGCCGCATCACGACATTTATTCGATCGAAGATCTGGCACAGTTGATCTATGATTTGAAAAATGCAAATAAATACTCCAGAATCTCTGTGAAACTGGTATCAGAAGCAGGCGTCGGAACCGTAGCAGCAGGTGTGGCAAAAGCAGGAGCACAGGTAATTCTGATTTCCGGTTACGACGGCGGTACCGGTGCTGCTCCGGAAAGTTCCATCCACAATGCGGGACTTCCGTGGGAACTTGGTCTGGCTGAGACTCATCAGACACTGATCCAGAACGGACTGCGTGAACGTGTGAAGATCGAAACAGACGGAAAACTGATGAGCGGAAGAGATGTGGCGATCGCGGCACTTCTGGGAGCGGAAGAATTCGGATTTGCGACAGCTCCGCTTGTAACGCTTGGCTGCGTGATGATGCGCGTATGTAATTTGGATACCTGTCCGGTGGGAATTGCTACACAGAATCCGGAACTTCGCAAACGTTTCCAGGGAAAACCGGAGTATGTAGAGAACTTCATGCGGTTTGTTGCCCAGGAGCTCAGAGAATATATGGCGAAACTCGGAGTTCGTACGGTAGATGAGATGGTAGGAAGAACAGACCTCTTAAAGAGAAATGAAACGAAGCATTCCCGGATGGCAGACAAGATGGATCTGGGTGAGATTCTGTATCATCCGGCAAAAGAAAATGTGACATTTAAAGAAGGAAAAGCCTATGACTTCCAGCTGGAAAAAACACTGGATGAGAGAGTTCTGTTAAAGAAACTGAAAACTGCGGTAGAAAAAGGAAACAAAGCAGTTCTGGAAACAGAGGTGAAAAATATCGACCGTTCTGCAGGTACGATCCTCGGCGCGGAGATTACCCGTTTCCACAAAGAAGGACTGCCGGAAGATACCATTGTTGTAAACTGCAAGGGAGTCGGCGGACAGAGCTTCGGAGCATTTATTCCGAAGGGACTGACCATGACACTCTGCGGAGATACCAACGACTATTATGGAAAAGGACTTTCCGGTGGAAAACTGGTTGTATATCCGCCGAAGAACAGAGGATATAAAGCCGAGGAAAATATCATTGTCGGAAACGTGGCGCTTTACGGCGCAACGGCAGGAAAAGTGTTCATCAACGGTGTTGCAGGAGAGCGTTTCGCAGTCCGCAATTCCGGAGCGTATGCCGTTGTAGAAGGGGTAGGTGAGCACGGATGTGAATATATGACCGGCGGACGTGTGGCAGTGCTTGGAAAAACAGGAAAGAACTTTGCTGCGGGAATGAGCGGAGGAATCGCCTACGTTCTGGATGAAAACAGTCATCTTTACCGCAATCTGAACAAGGCCATGATCGCAATTGAAAAAGTGGAGAACAAATATGACATCCAGGAGCTTCGCGCAATGATCGAGGAGCATGTGGAAAATACAGGTTCTGCGCGCGGAAAAGAGATTCTTGCCGACTTTGATGCGTATCTGCAGAAATTTAAAAAGATTATTCCTCATGATTATAAGAAGATGATCGCACTGGCTTCCAAGTGGGAAGAACGGGGAATGAGCAGCGAACAGGCACAGATGGAAGCCTTTAATGAGAGTTTTCAGATGAAAGAAAGTGAGGTATAGAAACAATGGGAAAACCAACAGGATTTTTAGATTACGAAAGAAAAAATACAAAGGCAGAAACACCGCTTCAGAGAATCCGTCATTTTCATGAGTTTAAAACTTCACTGCCTGTAAAAGAACAACAGAAACAGGGCGGACGCTGCATGGACTGCGGCGTGCCGTTCTGCCAGAACGGCAGCCTGCTCGCAGGCATGACATCCGGATGTCCGCTTCACAATCTGGTGCCGGAGACCAATGATCTGATCTATCGCGGGAACTGGAAACAGGCATATGAGCGTCTCGAAAAGACACATTGTTTTCCGGAATTTACCGGAAGAGTCTGCCCGGCGCTCTGTGAGGCGGCATGTACCTGTGCCTTGAACGGAGATCCGGTGGCAATTAAGGACAACGAGAAAATGATCATTGAACATGCATTCCAGAACGGATGGGTGACAGCACAGCCGCCGAAGGTGCGTACCGGAAAGACGGTGGCAGTGATCGGAAGCGGACCGGCAGGTCTTGCTGCGGCATTACTGCTCAACCGAAGAGGGCATCAGGTGACTGTATTTGAGCGAAGCGACAGAATCGGAGGACTTCTGTGCTATGGAATTCCGAATATGAAACTGGAAAAAGACATTGTAGAGAGAAGAGTCCGGCTGATGAAAGAAGAAGGCGTTCTTTTTAAAACCGGAGTGAATGTAGGAAAAGATGTGACTGCAGCAGAGCTTCAAAAACAGTTCGACCGGGTGATCTTAGCCTGCGGAGCATCGAATCCGAGAGATATCGAGGTGCCGGGAAGAGACAGTAAAAATATTTATTTTGCTGTGGATTTCCTGTCTTCGGTAACAAAGAGTCTCCTGGATCAGGATCTGAAAGAGGGCACTTTTATCCCGGCAAAAGGGAAACATGTGCTGGTGATTGGAGGCGGTGATACAGGAAATGACTGCGTGGGGACCGCGATCCGACTGGGGGCCAAATCGGTTACACAGCTGGAGATGATGCCCAAGCCTTCCAAAGAGAGAACAAAGTCCAATCCATGGCCGCAGTGGCCGCGCACGGAGAAGACGGACTATGGTCAGGAAGAGGCCATTGCAGTCTTTGGAAAAGATCCGAGAATGTATCAGACAACGGTAAAGGAATTCCAGAAGGACAAAAACGGAAATGTCAAAAAAGCAGTTCTGGTCAGCCTGGAGCCTCAAAAAGATAAAAAGACAGGCAGAATGCAGATGGTTCCCGTTCCGGGCAGTGAAAAAGTGGTGGATGCTAATCTGGTACTGATCGCCGCAGGGTTTACGGGCAGCCAGAAATATGTAACAGATGCATTTGGGGTATCTGTAGATGCAAGAACAAATGTAGCGACAAAAGAAGAAACGTATGAGACCAATGTACCGGGGGTATTTGCAGCAGGAGATGTGCGCAGAGGTCAGTCGCTGGTCGTATGGGCGATCCAGGAAGGAAAACAGGCTGCAAAAGCAGTCGATTATTCTTTGATGGGGTATACAAATCTGTAAGAGAGAAATATAATAGGATCATAGTGTAAGACAAGGAGAGGATGTTATGGAGAAGTATAGAAAAACAGAAATTCTGCAGATCGTGGAGGAAGAAGGCGTTGAGTTTATCCGTCTGCAGTTTACGGATATGTTCGGAACCTTGAAAAATGTCGCAGTTCCGGTCAGCTGCCTGGAAAAAGCAATGGATGACCGCTGCACGATCGACCTGGCTTCTTTGAACGGATTTGCAAAAGAAGAGGAGACAGAGTTGTATCTCAAGCCGGATTTTTCTACGTTTACCATACTGCCATGGCGTCCTCAGAATGGAAAAGTTGCCCGTTTTCTGTGTGATGTATGCACAGAGGATGGCAGCGAATACGAACTGAGCCCGCGGCTGATCCTGAAACGGGCACTGGAAAAAGCAGAAAAACAGGGCTATACACTGGAAGTGAATCCGGAGTGTGAATTTTTCCTGTTCCATACAGATGACGATGGAATGCCGACTACCGTTTCGCACGAAAGAGCAGGGTATCTGGATACGTCGCCGATCGATCTGGGCGAGAATACAAGAAGGGACATTATTCTGACACTGGAGGAGATGGGATATCAGATTACATCTTCTCATCATGAGATTGCGCCGGCACAGCATGAGATCGACTTTGCGTTTGAAGATGCGCTTTCCACTGCAGATAAGGTGATGACATTTAAAATGGCAGTCCGTACGATTGCAAAGCGCTACGGTCTTCATGCCACATTTATGCCGAAACCACGGCAGGATGTAAATGGTTCCGGTCTGCATCTGCACATGCGGCTTCTTAAGAACGGCAGAAATGTGTTTACCGGTGAAAACGGTGAATTGAGCACAGACGGCGAAGCATTTCTGGCGGGAATTCTGGGACATGTTGTGGGGATGACAGCAGTGTTTAATCCATTGGTCAATTCTTATAAGCGTCTGGTTCCGGGATTTGAGGCACCTTCCGATGTGACCTGGTCCAGAACACAGAGAAATGCGCTGCTCCATGTCAGAAAACGCAGAGGAGAAGGCGTGGATCTGGAACTGAGAAGTCCGGATTGTGCGGCAAATCCATATCTGCTTCTGGCACTTTGTCTGGAAGCAGGACTGGATGGAATCAGGAAACAGCAGAAAGCGCCAAAGGAACTGACAGAAGATATCTGCAGACTGTCCGATGAGGAGAAAAAGCAACGAAAAATTCAGAGCCTTCCGGAAAATCTGGGAGTGGCACTGGATGCAATGGGGCAGGATCTGTTGGTGCGGGAAGTGCTTGGAGAATCCTATGTTGCGGAATATCAGAAAATGAAACGCCGAGAATGGAAAAACTATCTGGAACAGGTAACAAAGTGGGAACTGGAGCAGTATCTGTATCTGGTTTAAGAAAATCAATGGAGGCCGCAGATGGGAGTCATCGTTGTCGTATTACCAAAGCTTGAGAATGCGAAAAAAGTGAAGAAAATACTGCTTGAACACGGATTTCAGACGGTGTTTGCGTGTTCTTCTGCCTCTTCGGCTCTTCAGATGGTTGGTGAATATTCGTATGGTCTTGTCATCAGCGGGTACCGGATGCCGGATATGTATTATCTGGATCTGGTAGATTGCCTGCCGCGGGATTTTGAATCCATTCTGTTAGGATCCGAGGAGACGGTGGCACAAGTCGGTGCAGGGATTTTATCCCTGACCATGCCGATCAAAGCCTATGATCTGGTCAATACCGCAGATATGGTGCTTCGTCAGCTGGAGCGGCGGATCAAAAAGAAAACCCGGACACCCAAAAAACGGAGTGAGAAGGAACAGAATTATATCCGTAATGCAAAATTTCTGTTGATGGAGAGAAACTATCTGACAGAGGAGGAAGCTCACAAATATCTGCAGAAATGCAGTATGGATAATGGAACCAATATGGTGGAGACAGCACAGATGATCCTGACGCTACTGTTTGATGAGACATAACTGGAAAATAGTGAGGAAAATAGAATGCCGAATTTAAATGAAAATTATTTGAAACTGCAGGAAAATTATCTTTTTTCGGAGATTGCACACCGTGTTGCTGCGTATACGAAGCAGCATCCGGAAAAAAATGTGATACGTCTGGGAATCGGAGATGTCACACGTCCTCTGTGTCAGTGTGCCGGAGAGGCACTTCTTGAAGGGGCAAAAGAGATGATGTCTGCGGATACGTTTAAAGGATATGGCCCGGAGCAAGGGTATGAAGATATCAGAAAAGCCATTGTGGACTATTACAAAAGAAGTGGTGTAGAGATCGATGCGTCTGCCGTATTTGTGTCAGACGGGGCAAAGAGTGATACAGGAAATATCATGGATCTGTTTGCACACGACAATGTGATCCTGATCCCGACACCGGTTTATCCTGTCTATGTGGACTCCAATGTTATGTGCGGAAATAAAGTGGAGTATATTGAGGGAAATGCAGACAATGACTTCCTTCCGATGCCGGACTGGGATCAGCATGCGGATATCATTTATATCTGTTCGCCAAACAATCCGACCGGCGCATGCTATAACAAAAGCCAGTTAAAAGAGTGGGTGGATTATGCGCTGAAGAATCAGGCAGTGATCCTTTTTGATGCGGCTTATGAGGCGTTTGTGTCTGATCCGGAACTTCCGAGAAGTATCTATGCCGTAGAAGGGGCAAAACAGTGCGCGATTGAGTTCTGTTCACTTTCCAAAACAGCGGGATTTACCGGAACCAGATGTGGATATACGATCGTTCCGCAGGAACTGGTATTTACAGCGTCCGCAGGAGAAGAGATGTCACTGAATGCCATGTGGAACAGACGTCAGTGCACAAAATACAATGGTACTTCCTATATTGTACAGAAAGCGGCAGCGGCAGTGTTCAGTGAGGAAGGTATCCATCAGTGTCAGGAGAATCTGGAATACTACAGGGAGAATGCGCGTGTCATTACAGATACACTTTCAGATCTTGGCATCCGGTTTTATGGAGGGGTACATTCCCCGTATGTCTGGTTTGAATGCCCGAAGGACATGGATTCCTGGACGTTTTTTGACTATCTGCTGCATGAGATCCAGGTAGTCGGAACGCCCGGAGCCGGATTTGGAGAGAATGGAAAACGCTATTTCCGTCTGACTTCATTTGGTACTTACGAGAATACAGTAGAGGCAATGACGCGCTTCCAGGATCTTCTGGAAACAAAATAAAAAACGGAAGTTAGTATTCTCTGATAGGAAAAGTTTTCTTTCTTAAAAAAACATGAAGTTTATGACAGTAAGAGCCAAATATGGTATACTAATAGAGACTAAGTGAGAAGGGAGATTTTCCAAGTTGAGAGGAGAACACCAGATGGAAGACGCGATCAAGAATTATGAAGACGTGGACAGTTGGAAGACCGTCATTTTCTTATATAATGCAGCAATGAAAGAGGTAGGGACGAAGCTGGAAATCCTCAATGATGAGTTTCAGCACGTACATAAATATAACCCGATTGAGCATATCAAGACAAGGATCAAGACGCCGGAGAGTATCGTAAAAAAGCTCAAACGATACGGCTATGAGACTTCAATTGAGAATATGCTCCGCTATATCAATGACATTGCAGGCGTACGGCTGATCTGTTCATTTACTTCCGATATTTACCGCCTGGCGGAGATGATCGGGAATCAAAGTGACTTAAAAGTGCTGGCAATTAAGGATTACATCAAAAAGCCGAAAGAGAGCGGATATAAGAGTTACCATATGCTGGTTTCCGTGCCGATCTTTCTGTCGGACAGTGTGGTAGATACCAAGGTAGAGATTCAGATCCGCACCATTGCGATGGATTTCTGGGCCAGTCTTGAGCACAAGATCTATTATAAGTTTGAAGGTGACGCACCGGATTATATCAGTCGTGAGCTGCAGGAGTGTGCGCAGATGGTGTCCGAGCTGGATGATAAGATGCTCTCTCTGAATGAGGCAATACAGGCATGTCTGGAAGTGGAGAATACGCCGGTACCTGTTGAGCTGGTAAAGGAGAATCAGGAACAGGAGAAGAAGCAGGAAGATATCGTAGAGCATATTTTGGGAAAAGAATCGTGATAGAAAAACAGCCGTGGCTGCCATGAAAAGTGGCAGCTACGGCTGTTTTTTTTGAGTCTGCTTTAAGATTTTTTCGTGCATTACGAACATAAGAACCAAGATGAAAAGCAGATATACCGGGAATAAGGCTGGGCTGATCGTATTTACGATCCATCCGAATACAGGCGGCATAAGGCAGGTTCCGATATAGGCAGACGCCATTTGTACGCCGATCATTGCCTGGGATCGATGTGCACCGAAATGCTCCGGTGTGGAGTGGATGATGCACGGATAAACCGGGGCGCATCCAAGTCCGATAAAAAGCAGTCCTAAAAGGGCAGTTACTTCTCCGATCGGTAATAGCAACAATATGATACCTGATAATATCACACATTGTCCCAGCCGTATCATCTGAGTGTCATTGAGTTTTAGGGTTAAAAATCCGCTGAGTGCCCTTCCTGCAGTGATTCCAATGAAAAACAGGCTGGCAAATCTGGCGGCAGTTTCAGAAGTCAGCCCCCAGTGTAAAACCAGATAGCTGCTGCCCCAAAGTCCGGTTGTCTGTTCCAGAGCACAGTAACAGAAAAACGTGATCATAATTTCTTTTGCACCTGAAATCCGAACAATCTGAGAGAGAGAAAGCGCCTGTTCGTGATATGACGCAGCAGTATGACTGCTTTTGGCAGGAACAGTTGGCTTTTTCCAAAGGGGTAGGCTGAACAGCAGTACGGCCGTCAGCAGGATCTGAAGAATGGAAATATAGCGGTATCCCATATTCCAGCTGTGTCCGTTTGATAATGCGTATCCCATAATATAGGGACCAAGGGAAGCTCCGACTCCCCACATACAATGCAGCCAGCTCATATGGCGGCTTGTATAATGAAGCGCAACATAATTGTTGAGTGCCGCATCTACGCATCCGGCACCGAGACCATAAGGAACGGCCCACAGACAAAGCGCGATAAATGTATGGCTTGTGGAAAATCCGAATAGTGCAGCTGCAGTCATGAAAACACTGACAGCGGTGATCTTTCCTGCACCGAAACGTTTAGTCAGACGGTCGCTTAGCAGGCTGGAGATGATGGTTCCGACTGCAATGATCATGGAAATCCCGCCGGCATAGGAAACAGGTACAGAAAATTCACGATACATCGTGGGCCAGGCTGAGCCTAAAAGAGAATCCGGCAATCCAAGACTAATAAATGCCAGATAAATAACAGCTAACAATAGTTGAAACATATATAACCTCCTGCTTGAATGTTCTTGTGTAATAATATCGACATAGCAAGCTTGATACAACTTAATTTCCGACATATAATATAAAAAAAACGCCAAGTTTGAAAAGGAGATGTGAATATGGCACTGCAGGAGTGCAGATTGAATCTGAATCAGAAATTAAAAGAACTCCGGCCGCATGGAACGCTGGAATTTCCATGTGCGGGGTATTCTTCATACTATACAGGGCGGCAGGAGGACAGCATTCCGTGGCACTGGCATGAAGAGATTGAGATGGTATATGTTGCAGAAGGCAGGTTGGAATTAAAAATACCATCGGAATCGTTTTATGTTGAAACAGGAGATGCGTTTGTAATCAATTCCAATGTGCTCCACTATGCGATCGCTGCGGATTATTGTAAACTACATTCTCTGGTGTTTCATCCTACGCTTATTTCAGGAAATGAAGATTCGGTTTTTGCAAAAAAGTATGTACGTCCGCTCGTATCCTGTCACGCATTTTCCGGCTGTGCGGTTTCCCGGTTTGAGAATGCACATGTGATTCAGTGGTTTTGCAGTGCGTTTGACGCGATCGTACAGGAACCTCCGGGATTTGAATTTGTCGTTAGGGAGAATTTATCTAGAGTTTGTTTTTTCCTGACAGAAAAATTTAAAGATGAGCTGGAGGTACCGGAGACACTTCAAAGTCAGGACAATTTGCGGATACGAAAAATGTTGGAGTATATCCAGAGATATTATTTTGATGATATTAAGCTGGCGGATATTGCGAAGGCGGCAGACATCGGAGAAAGAGAATGTTTGCGCTGTTTTCAGAAGACAATACAGCTTTCGCCCATCCAGTATGTTTTGAAGTACAGGATCATACGGGGAGCGGAAATGCTTTTGCATAATCCGGAAAACAGCATTTCTGAAATAGCAACTGCCTGTGGTTTTGAAAGTCCCAGTAATTTTTCTAAGATATTCAAACGGTTTTATAAGTGTACGCCGAGAGAGTATCGGAAAAAAGAAATTTCTGCCTGAGATGGAACAAACCTCTTTTCTCATTTTGGAATCTAT
>ENA-UERZ01001574-UERZ01001574.1-human-gut-metagenome-genome-assembly--contig:-NODE-1574-length-15819-cov-12.125079_pt1 | contig 15819 bp, 10 predicted proteins | sample MGYA00242997_ERZ507998 | MGnify/ENA primary metagenome ERZ507998 (study PRJEB26167, sample SAMN06115470) | human gut metagenome | host: Homo sapiens | place: China:Henan | collected 2016-06-23... | reverse complement strand
TAAAATGAATTATGAGCTATCTGATATGTGCCAATCTGACATAAAAGTGTTACCTTTGCTGCGTTTTTTGGCAAAACGGCCAACTTGGCAAAGTTTTTGCAGACGAAATCTGTGACATCCGGTCAGTCCGGTATGTTTATAAGCGGTATCTTGCATAGATAACGTGTGTTTCTAAATAGTAAATAATAAAATAGTAAATACCAAGATGGATCCGAAAGAAAAAAAAGTGAAGGAAGAGGAACTGAATGTGGAGGAAACTCACAATCCTGCGGAAGACCAACCGCAAAACGAACAAGCAGAGGGAACCGCTCCGCTGACTCATGAAGATGAGTTGGAAAAGGAACTGGAAAAGGCTCAAGAAGCGCTTGAAGAGCAAAAGGATAAATATCTGCGCTTGTCTGCCGAGTTCGACAATTATCGTAAACGCACTTTAAAGGAGAAGGCCGAACTGATCCTGAATGGTGGCGAAAAGAGTCTTGGCAGTATTCTTCCGGTAGTGGACGATTTCGAACGTGCCATCAAGACGATGGAAACGGCAACGGATGTCAATGCCGTAAAAGAAGGGGTGGAACTGATTTACAATAAATTTATGGCTGTTCTGGCTCAAAATGGTGTGAAAGTCATCGAGACGAAAGACCAACCGCTGGATACTGATTTCCATGAAGCCATCGCGGTAATCCCCGCACCGTCGGAAGCACAGAAAGGTAAGATTCTGGATTGTGTGCAGACGGGGTATACATTGAACGACAAAGTGTTGCGCCACGCCAAAGTGGTAGTAGGGGAATAAGGATTCGCAACCCATAAAACTCATAATTTTTAAAGAAGCATGGCAGAAAAAAGAGACTATTACGAAATATTGGAGGTGACGAAGACAGCCACAGTAGAGGAGATTAAGAAAGCGTACCGTAAGAAAGCAATCCAGTATCACCCTGACAAGAATCCGGGGGATAAGGAGGCGGAAGAGAAATTTAAGGAGGCGGCCGAGGCTTATGACGTGTTGAGTAACCCGGAAAAGCGTTCGCGTTACGATCAGTTCGGTCATGCGGGAGTGAGCGGTGCGGCAGGCAATGGCGGTCCGTTCGGTGGTTTCGGTGGCGAGGGGATGTCGATGGATGACATTTTCTCTATGTTTGGCGACATCTTCGGTGGCCGCGGCGGCGGTTTCGGGGGAGGGTTTAGCGGATTTGGCGGTGGCGGTTCACAGCAACGCCGGTATCGCGGCAGTGACCTTCGTGTGAAAGTGAAGCTGACGTTGAAGGAGATTTCTACCGGAGTAGAAAAGAAATTTAAACTCAAAAAATATGTGCCGTGTGACCAGTGTCATGGCACGGGTGCCGAAGGTGACGGCGGTTCGGAGACTTGTCCTACTTGTAAGGGTAGCGGCTCCGTGATCCGTAACCAGCAGACTATTCTGGGCACTATGCAGACTCGCGTCACTTGTTCTACTTGTGGCGGTGAGGGTAAGATTATCAAGAACAAATGTAAGAAGTGTGGTGGCGACGGAATCATTTACGGTGAAGAAGTGGTGTCGGTGAAAATCCCTGCCGGAGTGGCAGAGGGTATGCAGCTTTCTATGGGTGGCAAAGGAAATGCCGGCAAACACAATGGTGTGGCAGGCGACTTGCTGATTCTCGTAGAGGAAGAACCGCATCAGGACTTGATTCGCGACGAGAATGATTTGATTTATAATCTGTTGCTTAGTTTCCCGACTGCTGCTCTGGGCGGAGCTGTGGAAATTCCGACTATCGACGGCAAAGTGAAAGTGAAGATTGATTCGGGTACTCAACCAGGTAAGGTGCTTCGTTTGCGCGGCAAGGGATTGCCGAATGTGAACGGGTACGGAACGGGGGATTTACTCGTCAACATCAGTATCTATGTGCCGGAAGCGCTCAATAAAGAGGAAAAGAGCACGCTCGAAAAGATGGAGGCTTCGGACAACTTCAAACCTAACACGTCGGTGAAGGAGAAGATTTTCAAGAAGTTCAAGAGTTTCTTCGATTAATTTTTTGCTATAATATATAAGGTATAAGTGAGCCGCAATCTTTTTTGTGGCTCACTTCTGTTTTTAGGGCTTGTCCTTTTAAAAAAAAGACATATATTTGTGTAGCAAATAAATAGATACTAAATATAGACTTCAAGTATGGCAGAACCTTTTAAGAATATGTACAACAAGCAATTTTTCGATCTGTTTACGAAAGATTTGAGACTTGTTATCGATGATTTTGATGCTCACGGTTTTGTTTCTCAAATAATGGATGATGAATGGGAAGGCAGGGAACTAAAACAGCGCTGGATACATATCACTAGCATTCTGAAAAAGTTTTTGCCGGCAGATTACAAAGAGGCGATCGCTAAGATTCTTGAGTTGTTGGATCATGTAAAAAGTACGCGGCCTGATTTTTCGGTGATAGACGATACGAAGTTTGGATTGATGCTGGAGTATGGGGTGATTCTGAATAATTATGTCGAGCAATATGGGTTGGATGATTATGAAACGTCTGTCAAGGCGATAGAGAAAATCACACAGTTCACAAGTTGCGAATTTGTGACTCATCCTTTTATAATAAAATATCCGGATAAAATGATGAAGCAGATGTTGGTTTGGTCGAAACATGAGCATTGGGGAGTAAGGCGGCTTGCGTCAGAAGGTTGCCGTCCGCGTTTGCCTTGGGCGATGGCTTTGCCGAATCTGAAGAAAGATCCGACACCTATTATTCCTATTTTGGAGAATCTTAAAAATGATCCGGCAAGATTTGTACGGTTGAGCGTTGCCAATAATTTGAATGATATTGCGAAAGATAATCCGGAAATTGTCATTGATTTGGCAAAGAAATGGAAGGGGGAATCGAAAGAGGTAGACTGGATTATTAAACACGGTTGCCGGACGCTCTTAAAACAAGGGATTCCAGAGGTGATGGAGTTGTTTGGCTTTGATTCTATCAGAAATAATATTAGTGTGGAGGATTTTCAGATTTCAAGTCTTAAGGTTAAAGTCGGTGATTCGTTGGAGTTTGGTTTTAACTTGTTGAATCATAGCAATAAGACAATCAAAATACGGCTTGAATATGGTATTTATTACCAAAAAGCAAATGGAACGCTGACGAAGAAAGTTCATAAAACCAGCGAAAAAGAATATGCCGGGAATTCTACCACACGAATAACGCGAAAACACTCTTTCCGTGTGGTTACGACGAGAAAATTCCATCTCGGGCTTCATCAAATTGCTATAATAATCAATGGGAGTGAATTTGAAAAATATGATTTCGATTTGATTGAGTAATTCGATTTAATTGAGTCATTCGATTGGATCGGGTAATAACCACTACATATAATATGGATTTCTGCATTAGCTATTATCTATACAAGTGCTGCAACAGAAAATATAAATCCTCGATTCTCCGGATGAAAATCGAGGATTTTTTATTTGGGTTCGTCTTTATCTCACACTAGCTGGAAGTTGAATATATAGCACTCTATGTATTACAATAAATTGATTGCCGATAACTCCTTTGATAAAGCCTGAATACCTTTTTGTATTTTTTCAAGTTGTTGCCTGCGAGGCTTATGCACTCCGGCAGCATAATGCCATAATTGCCGTTCATTAATACCCGTAATCCGACTCAATGCAGCTTTAGTGAAGATGTTGCTATAATAGTTTATAAATGTAGCAGCATCAATCTTGAATTTTAATTCAAACTCTCCGGACAATACTTCACAGGGATTGGAATTATCTTCCAAATACAATTCAATCGCCTCTCGCATGTTGTCCTCAATCTCTCTCATGTCATTGCCAACAGTGATAACCGGAGCATCTTCAATATAAGCACTCAAGTTCTTTCCTGCGTGTTCCACAATTACTTCTACTGTTTTCATATCTCCTCCTATATTAAATTACAGAAAACAAGGGGGCTACTTTAGCCCCGCTTGTTTCAAAATGCTGTAATAAGTGCCTTTCTCAACGCCTTTGCTATTATGATTCGGTACAATAACTACCCTACCGTTCTTCTCAAACTTCATGTGGCTACCTTTCTGACCTTTTAGAACAAAACCGTTTTCCAGCAACATAGTTACAACGTCTTTAACTGATTTGTAACTCATAACGCTTTGGACTTAATTACTGCACAAATATAGTAATTATATGAACACTACCAAAAGAAGTATTCATATTTTCACTATGATTTCTTCCTAATACCCCGGATTCTGTTTCAACCTCTCATTCATCACCCGTATTTTCTCCGGTATAGGGAATACAGTTGTATATCCACTTGCCTCATCCGGTAGTTGCGGACGGCTGCTGTAAGCTCTTGTAAACTTCCCGAAGCGGACTAAGTCCTGTCGTCTCCATCCTTCCCAAGCCAGTTCCAGCTGACGTTCGGCAAGGATATTCTCTAAAGTGGCAGTGCGGGGAGAAGCGTTGACACGGCTACGAACTTCATTGAGTTCTTCATCTCCGTTTGCTCCGTTCCGGACTTTCGCTTCACTCTTCATCAACAAAGCGTCTGCATAGCGGAACAATACAATGTCATTCTCCATCAACTTACCGTCTTTTGTGGCAGTCGGATCGACTTCATACTTTTTCATGCGGGCTCCTGCGGTTTGTTCGTATGGGGTATCTGTTATATCCAGAGATACTTTCCAGGGCAGATATTCCAGTACCGTTCCATTATCCAGTTTGATTATGTTTCCTTTCAGGTCGTGGACAATTCCTGCAAAATAGCAAATATCAAAACGGGGATCTTGTTCCGCGGTTTCATAACCGAAAGTTTCGAGGGCTTCAATGGTGGCGCTGGGACCGTTCTCACCGCTTAGTCCGTAAGCCTTGGCGTGATTATAGTGGCGGGAACGGAAGAGATATTGCATCTGGTTGGTGTACAGAGTTTTATTCATCGGGATAGTGAAGACATTCTCTACGGACGGTTCGTTGAATATAGAGAAATTCGTTTCGTATTCCGGTTCCAGTTTGTAGCCCATAGTCTTGAGTTGGTCACAATAGTAGATGACTGTTTCCCAGGCATTTAGTTCGCTTCCATTCACTATAAACTTTATATTTTTTCCATCCGGGCGTTGTCCGTCCGTCCAATCATTGTCTGTATAAACTTCGGAGTTCAAAGCCAGTTTGGCCAGTAGGAAAGTTACCACGGGGCGAGTGATACGGCCATAGTAAGGGCCGGACTGGTTGCTATGTGCATCGCTCAACAAAGGAGCCGCCTCTTGCAATTCCTTGACAACAAAGTCAAAGACCGTTTTTCGTTCACTTTGCACTACATCTTTCATTGCTACGGAAGAGGATTGAACTAGCGGGATGCGTCCGAACAAATCCATCAGGTAATAATAATACATAGCCCGCATGGCACGTACTTCGGCACGGTATGCCGGCAGTTCCGTAGCGGAATGAGTTTCGGCGAATTTGTCTATCCGTTCCAGTGATTTGTTACTTAACATGACGACTTTATAGAGATATTCCCATGTAGCCTGAATGGCATCATTCTCTATTCCCCAATCGTGCAGGTAAAGTCCTTGCCAAAAACCACCGTCATACCAGTCACCTCCACGGGTGGGGATAATGGCTTCGTCGGAGGTAAAGGTGTTCAGGTCGTAGACTCCCCTACCCGTTCCCTGCAATCCCTGACTATCACTATAACCGCCTACGTATGTATAAAGCGAAGCTACTGCATTGAGATATACTTCCGAGATTGTATTGTAAACGTCATCTTCGGGTAACTTATCTTTCGGATTTTCCTCCAAAAACTTACTACATGAGAATAAACCCAGGCACGTTATAAGAAGGAATACCAGCACTCCCGAAGGACGTAAGATCTTCTTTGAAAACAGTTCCGCTATCCTTGAAAGCAGTTCTTCTTTCTGCAAAAAAAGACTTTTATTTTTCATATATTGTTTCATCATCTCCTCCTCCATTAAAAGTTAATACTCAATCCCAGTGTGTACGTCCGCGCCAACGGATATCCCCGTTTATCATCCACGCCTAAAGTGGAGTTCACTGTTGAACTGTTAATCATGGGTGAAAGTCCCGAATAACCGGAAATGGTTGCCAGGTTGTTGACTGTAAATGCCAGACGCAGGGAGCGGACATATTTCTTCAGTTTCTGCACTTTCTCAATCGGCACGTTCCAACCCAGCGTCACATAGTCGAAGTTGACATAATCTCCCTTTTCCAACCAATAGTCGGTGGCGGTTTGATCCTTGATGTTCTGTTTCGGGGCTTTCTTCATTACGTTATAGTCGGGAAATATATTCATGTTCATATAGGTCAGGGAGGTTCCGTTGTAAATTTTATGTCCGAAAGCTCCGTTAACCTGCAAAGACAGGTCGAAACGCTTGTAGCGGAAACTGATGTTGGAGCCAAGAATCGTTTTAGGTACGGCTTGTCCTGCCACGTAGCGGTCTTCACCATCTTCAAGGCTGACACCTCCGCCATTCAGATCGGCGATGCCATAGGTGTATCCGCCGTTTCCGTCGGATTCCAGTCCCGTACTGTGGGGAAGATAGAACACGCCCAACGGTTGACCCACCATCTGATATACGATGTGGTTGTATCCTCCATGAAAGCCGGCTCCGTCGAGGCCAGAAAGACTTTTATATTCGGGAGCAGAAAGCATTTCGCCGTTGTACATACCGCTTAATGAGAGCAGTTTGTTGCGCTGGAAAGTGATATTGGCATTGATATTCAGTTCCATATCCTTGGTCTTCAAGGGGGTGATGCCGATGGCGATTTCCGTACCCCAGTTGCGCATGGAACCGATGTTGGCAAGCAAGGTGTTATAGGTGAAAGGCGGTACGCTTACGTTGTAAAGGTAAAGCATGTCTGTGGTTCGGGAGTTGTAATAGTTGGCGGAAAGCAGCAGGCGGTTGCCGAAAAGAGCTACGTCGATACCGGTATTAAAGGTATGTTTCACTTCCCATTTCAGGTCGGGATTCGTGTTCCGTAAGTCTCCTAAAGATACGACGGCGGAGTTTCCGACGGGGACTACACCGTTCGGCTTTACAAGGTTCAATGTAGTGTATGAGTCAATCCCACTCTGATTACCTGCCAGACCGTAGCCAATACGGAATTTCAGATTATCCACCATCGGTAACTGCTTCATAAATTCTTCTTCACTAATCACCCATGCGGCAGATGCGGAGGGGAAGAATCCCCATTTATGGTTCGCTCCGAATTTGGAGGAAGCATCTGTACGGGCGTTCAGCGTCAGTACGTAGCGGTCGGCGTATGTATAGTTGAAACGTCCCATGAAAGATGCCAGACGGGGTTGGTCGTAGTAAGAATTAGTGCCTTCCCACAAGCGGAGTGCACCTGCCTGAAGATTATTATACCCGAATTTGTCGGTGCTGAAATTGCTTACTGTTGTATAATATCCCGTGTAGGTTTCTTTTTGAAGTTCGGCAAGTGCCAACACGTCAAAGAAATGTTTTTTCCAGTTTTTCTTATAGGTCAGCATCATGTTGCCCAGCAAGGACTCTCGCTTTTTGGTTCCTTTGTAAGCCTGACCGTTCGCCCAGACGGAGGTGGGGAGGTATTGCGAATTTTCCACGATATTATAGGTATAGGCGCCGAAGAGGTTTAGTTTCAGTCCTTCCAGCAGATTGAAAGTCAGACGGGCGTGCGTGCTGATGTGCGAAGTGGCATCATCATCCTGCACTTCCATCCATGCCAATGGATTGGTAATTTGGCTGGCAGTCGTTATTCCGTCCCAGGAATTGGTGACGGGGTCTTTATGGTTGGGATAGGTGGGGTTGAATGTGGCTGCCGAATAGAACGTTTTCTGATAATCCACCAGATTATGATTCTTCTGAATGGAACCGAACATTCCCAGCTCGCAGTTCAGGAAGCCGTCGAACATTTTCTGATTCATGTTCATATTCGAAGTGAAGTTTTTCATGTCTTCATTCAAAATCACTCCCTGACGATCCATGAAACCAAGAGAAACGCGATAGCTGGACTCACTGGAACCACCATAAAAGGCGATGTGATGGTTTTGTTGTAGTCCTGTCTGTTCAATCTCTTTCTGAAAATCGGTATTATATCCTTTGTCCAGAATGGAAATCCCGCGTTCCGAAGCGATACGGCGGTACTCATCGCCGGACAGCATTTTCAGATTCTTGTAGACGGTGGAAATTCCGAAGCTACCGTTGTAGGCTACTTGTGTTCTGCCGCTCATTCCTTTTTTAGTGGTGACCTCGATCACACCGGAAGCTCCTCGTGAACCGTATTGTGCGGTTTCGGAAGCGTCTTTCAGAATGGTGAAGCTCTCAATATCCGTAGGGTAAATGGAGGTGAGCATACTCAAGTCACCAAATACTCCGTCGACGATTATCAAAGGGTCATTGCCACTGGTCAGTGAGGTAGTTCCCCGCAGGCGTACTGCATCCAAGGCTGCCGGACCATTTGACCCGCGTTGGATAGTCAAGCCTGGCACACGTCCGCGGATTGCTTCCAAAGGGTTCGTTATCTGGTCTTTATTCATCTGTGTCTCCGTAATCTTCTCTACGGAACCGGAGAGGGTTTTCAAACTTCCGGTGGCATATCCAACTGTTATCAATGAGTCTATGGGCGTGACGGGAATCTTCTGCGCCAAGGTGCTCTCGCACGGGATTACCAGAAGAAGAAGGCTGTAGAAAATGAGTCTAGCGTGTTGTACCATATTCTTAGTTTTTAAGGTAATAATACAAATATAACAAAAAAAGAGCGAATCTGGTTGAGTAGATTCCCTCTTTTATTCATAAATGATATTGACAATGTCTATTTCACGATTATCTCATCCGTAAATATCCAACCTCCGAATTCGCTTCCGGCCTGTGCCTGGTAACGTACGTATCTTCCTTTGGCTTCTCCCTGCCATGAAATATCCGTAAACCGGATAGGGGTTTCTTTGCTCACTTCAAAGTGTTGTTTTTGCAACTCCGTGAAGTTAATTCCATCATCGGAAATGGAAATAATCACTGTCTCCGGCAGGAATACTTCCGCGCCGACCACTTGCATAAAAGCAGCGGTGATGGAATGGATAGGGGTTTCTTTTTCCATATCAATCGTCACATCGAGACGGTTGTCCGAGATAAATCCTTGCCATGAACCATCACCGTAAGTCCAGTCACCACGTATGCCGTCTGTCAGGGCTGTGTTGCCTTGTGCGGGATAATGGGGGCTATAGGAGGAGTTATAGGTCACTTTTTTACCGAGCGCCAAATGGCTGACTGGTTGAAGAGATTCGGGACGGCTGCCGATTTCTTTGCTCAAATCGAAAGGATGATATCCTTTTTTCTGTAAATCGGCCACTGCTGACAGTGCGCGGGTATGGAAATCGGGCCACGACTTACGTTCCGGAGCCGACCAGGCTACTTCCGCCAATGCCAGCATACGGGGATAAATCATATATTCCACGTGTTCGGGAGTGGGGATATATTCCACCCATAGGTTACCCTGCACACCATAGACTAACTTTGCCTGCTCCGCAGTTAAGGAAGCGGGGACAGGATCGTAGGCATATACTTTCTTCAATGGCAGGTAGCCACCGATAGCTTCCGGCTGGGAGTACGGGGCGTCCTGATAGCTGTCCAGATAACAGTATGCACCCGGTGTCATGATGGCATGATGGCCGGAGGTGACGGCAGCAATACCACCCTCTTCTCCACGCCACGACATAACGGTTGCATTGGGCGCGATACCTCCTTGCAGAATCTCGTCCCATCCCAAGAGACGGCGTCCGTGATTGTTGAGGAACTTTTCGATACGGTGTATCAGATAGCTTTGCAGCTCGTCTACATTGGCCAGATGCTCGTCTTTCATTCTCTTCTGACATTTCGGACAGGTCTTCCAAGCCGATTTGCCGGCCTCATCACCTCCTACATGAATGTATTCGGAAGGGAAAAGTTCCATGACTTCCGTCAGTACATTCTCCAGAAAGGTGAAAGTTTCTTCATTACCGACACAGAAATCGGAGTTCTTGTAAGGTTCTCCCGAACAGGATAGCTGCGGGTAGGCAGCCAGCACTTCTTCCGAATGGGAAGGCATTTCAATCTCCGGAATCACCGTGATGTAATGCTGACGGGCATATTCCAGTATTTCACGAATATCGTCCTGGGTGTAATAGCCGCCGGAAGCTCCGGGTTCATCATAACGGAGGTATTTACGTCCGCCGTTCCACCATTTCTTCCAGGTGGGGTCTGTACGCCAGGCTGCAAAATCGGTCAGTAAAGGGTATTTCTTGATTTCAAGCCGCCAGCCTGCCGCATCGGTCAGGTGCAGGTGCAAACGGTTGATTTTGTAATATGCCAATGCGTCTATCTGCTTCTTTATAAACTCTTTGGTAGAGAAATGACGGGATACGTCCAGCATCAGTCCGCGATAAGCAAAACGAGGGGTGTCTTCTATCTCGACAGAGGGTACGGAATAGCTGCCTGTGCTTGCCGGTTGCATCAGCTGTAACAGGGTTTGCATTCCATAGAATAATCCGGCTCCCGAAGTTGCCCGGATCTCAATTCGTTGAGAGGTGACGGAGAGTGTATAGCTTTCCGGTGATGGCAATTGGGGGGTCTTGGGGGTTATCAATAAGAAAAGCATCTGTTTCCTGTCTTTCATTCTCGCTTCTTTCAGCTGAACAGGTAATGCTTTCAGGTAATTCTCCCAGAGTTCCGCTTCTCCACCTTGCAGGTTTGTATAAAGTTTAGTCTTTTCTGACAGTAAAAAAGAGCCCGTCCCCTGCTCCATTTTTAATGGGACAGGTATGACGGACTGTGCCAAAATGGGATGTGCATGGAAGCACATCCCCAATATCCATAAGAAAAGACAAACTTTAGTGTATTCTTTTCTTATATTCATTAATCAATTTTGATTTCGTCTACAAATAAAAATGCGTTTTTGCCTTTTCCACCATGCCATTCCGGAAGCGTTTTCTCCGGTGAAGCAATGACTCTCACGTATTGGGTAGTCACAGGAGCAAATGTAAGTTGATGGTCAACAACTCCGTCTTTGTCTGTTTCTTTCATTGCCGGATATTCTTCGGAAGCAATCTTTTTGAAGGTCTTTCCGTCATCTGAAACTTCTACGGACAGGTTTCTGGCGTCAAACACCCAGTCGCCCTTTGCAATATTGACAGAGATGGCCACACTCGAAATTTCAGTGGGTTGCTGAAGGTCGATCGTCATGTCCATGTCGTTTCCGTTGAAGGCGATCCAACGGCCTGACCGGTAACTGCTATTTCCTTTCAAACCATCGTTTAACGTGGAAGCTCCTTTGAAGAGGTATTGTTCATTGATAGGTTGATTGGCTACAATCGGCTTCATGCTGGATTTGCTGAAGTCAATCTTCTCTGTCAATGTCTGGCTCTCGCCGGTAGGACGAATGGCTTTGGCGGACAGAGTGGCATTTTCTTTAATTTTCAACACTCCTTCGTAAACGGGAGAAGCAGTAGTGGGTTCTGTGCCGTCCAAAGTGTAGTGAACAGGGGCATTGTCGATAGTAGACAAAGTAACGTCCATCGTTCCTTCTGCCGGATTCGGTTCAAACTCGGCTTGTACGCCGAACGCGTGTTTAGCGTAGTTGTATCCTTCGGCATCATACCACTTAATCAGTTGAGGGAGACGAGACAAGAAGTCGGCATAGTTTTTCTTTTCAGGGCTGGACCACTGAATTTCACACAATGCAGCCCAACGAGGCAATACCATGTACTGCGCGTGAGGGAAAGTAGCGATGTATTCTGTCCAGAGGTTGGCTTGCACACCCTTGATATATTTCTGTTCTTCCGGAGTCAGAGAAGCTGGCATCGGTTCGTAGCTGTACACTCTTTCCAACGGCAGGTAACCACCGATACCAAATGGTTCGTTATCTACGTCTTTAGCTTGGTAATAGTCGAAATACAGGTATGTGTTCGGTGTCATGATGACATCGTGTTTCTGTTTCGCTGCTTCGATACCGCCCTTTTCACCACGCCATGACATAACAGTAGCGTTCGGAGCAAGTCCGCCTTCGAGGATTTCGTCCCAACCGATGATCTGACGTCCGTGGTCGTTGAGGAATTTTTCGATATGATTGATAACAAAGCTCTGCAAACGTTCTTCTTTGCTATGTTTATCATCCGACTTCAAGCCCAGCGCCTTGATACGTGCCTGACATTTCGGGCAGGTTTCCCATGTGACTTTCGGGCATGCGTCACCACCGAGATGGATATGTTCTGAAGTGAAGATTTCAATCAGTTCGCTATATACATCTTCGAGGAATTTCAAGACTTGATCGTTTCCGGCACAAAGCACATCTTCAGATACTCCCCATTGTCTCCATACTTCGTACGGGCCACCGGTACATCCCAATTCGGGATAAGCGGCAAGGGCAGCTTGCATGTGTCCCGGAAGATCGATTTCGGGAATAACTGTGATATAACGTTCGGCAGCATAAGCTACTATTTCTTTCGCCTGCTCCTGGGTATAGAAGCCACCGTAAGGTTTGCCGTCGTATTCACCGGAGTTACGTCCGATGACTGTTTCTGTCCTCTTGGAACCGATTTCTGTCAGCTTCGGATATTTCTTGATTTCCAGACGCCAGCCCTGGTCTTCGGTAATATGCCAGTGAAAACGGTTCATATTGTGCAAAGCCATCATATCGATATATGTCTTCACTTCATCTACGGTAAAGAAATGGCGGCTGGTGTCGAAGTGGGCGCCACGATAGCCAAAGCGGGGAGCGTCATTGATTTCTACAGCGGGCATGGAAATGTCTGCACCGACAGCCACAGGCAATGATTTGCGCAGGGACTGGATGCCATAGAATACGCCGGCCTCGGTAGGACCAGTAATCGTGATTCCGTCACCGGCAACTTTCAACTGATAGGATTCCGGATTTTCGTTTGCCGTGCCCAATGTCAGTACGATTGCATTCTTACCTTCCGTTCCGGCTTCGATAGCGAAATCTTTTCCGGTAGCGGTTTTCAGATAGTCGGCCAGGAATTGTGCGTTGCGTTGCATCTTCTCGTTTCCTTCCGGATAGAGGATTTTCACACCGCTCTTCAGAATGAAGGGATTTCCTTGAGCTGTTACAATTTCTTGTGGCATGGGGATGATCTGGTAGTTGGCTTCCTGTTGCGCCGATTGGCAAGAGGCAAAAAGTCCTGCTAGTGCCAGACATCCGGTTAACTTTAAGAGTTGTTTCATAAACTAAAAAATTAAGTGTTAAGTTATTAATAAATTAATTATAGGTTTCACGAATATGTTTGATTGTCAAAGGCAACTCCTCTCCTTTCTTTATTTGGGGAGAAGTGATGACAACTGTCTTACGCTCTCCGGGAAGGAGGTCGAAAAAGTTGTCGCTGAAACGGGCTCCCTGCAAAGTGATTTCAATAAAGACGTCTTTGGCAAGACAGGGAGAAAGCAGGGTCAATTCGCACACGCCGTCTTTCTGTTTTATCTTGCAGGAAACAGTTGTCTTGGGCAGAAGCAGGTCTTTCGTCTTTCTAAAGAAGTAGACTGTTTCGGCTACCGTATGCCCGGACTTGTCTTTCAAGGTCAGTTGCATGAAGCAATGGCGCAGGTCATCCGCAAGCGGGCGCTTTGCAGGAAAAAACAAAGTGGTAAGCGAAGTGCGATATACACATTGGGAAGTGTTGGCTGGAAGAGTCAAAGAAGGAAGGACAACCGTTCTTCCGGCTTTCTTTCCTGCAAAATTCGTCAGTCTCATTTCCAGCGTCAGTTTCTCCCGGGTGTCAAGATGATCGGAAAGCAGGTAAACACACAGGTTGTCACCTTCCAGCAAAGGGTTGATATGAACGGGGGCAAATGCACGCTTTGCCTGATAATGCAAGGCTTTCCAGTTACCGTAGTAATCAATACCCGACCATGACACTACCGGCCAACTGTCATTCAATTGCCAATATAATGTACCCATACAATAGGGACGGTTGCGGCGGTGCGCTTCCAGACCGTGACGTATGCCATGTCCCTGCAATACTAGTCCGACATAGACAAAGTCTTCAAATTTTTCGGGAATGATATAGTCACGTTCCATATAGGTGCGAATCAGGGCATTGCCGATGCTGCTTTTCTGATGGGCATTCATCACCTCCGATTCGATTTGATAATCTTCAGGAGCCGCAAAGGTGGCAATAGTCTTCATCTCCGGGAAGGACTGGAAACCGAATTCGCTCATGAAACGAGGAAGATCTGTATCTAGTGATTCGAAAGTTTTTTGTCCATACCATACTCCCCAGTTGTGGCTGTCTCCTATCCCCCATGATTCGGGGCGTCCCCAATTGGCTAAATATGGGGAGCTGTGTATATAAAAACGGTCGGCATCCAGCTCTTTTACCTTGGTAGGAAGGAGTTGGTGGAACAGTTTGTCATAGCCTTGGAACATTTCCTGATAGATTTCCGGCGTGAATTTCTTGTCGAATCCCCAATATTTCAAGGCTTCCAGTATTTCATTATTGCCACACCACATCGCCAGGGAAGCATGATTGCGAAGACGGCGAATGTTGTAGCAAGCTTCTGCTTCTACTCTTTTCAGGAAGGTTGGATCGGACGGATAGGGAGTGCAGGCAAACATAAAGTCCTGCCATATCAGTATTCCGTTTTCATCTGCCAGGTCATAGAAACGGTCGTCTTCGTAGGTTCCGCCTCCCCACACACGAATGACATTCATGTTGGCTTCTTTGATGTCCCTAAATAAGGTTTGGTAGCGTTCGGTAGTAACGTTAGTCAATAGAGCATCCTGGGGAATATAGTTGGCTCCTTTGGCAAACATCGGAACGCCGTTTACTTCAAAATAGAAGGATTCTCCGTCCTGATCTTTTTCATTGACGAGGCGAACGGTACGCAGTCCTATCCGGTGGGATTGTTGAGCTACGACTTTATCTTCTACGATTATTTGAGCAGAGAAATCATACAAGGCGGGCTTTCCCCAGCCATTCGGCATCCAACGTACCGGAGACAGCACTTCGGAAGGAATAGATATATGATTGATTCCGGGCTGTAGGGTGATTGCCTGGCTAATGCCTTTTTCTGTGTTTCCTTCGAAAGAGGTATTGATTCTCACCTCTGCTTGAAGTGCTTGAGGGAGGATATTATTTATTTCCAATTCGTTGGATAGTTTTGCCAGTTGGTCGGTCAGCGAGAGTTGCTTTACGTGGTAGTCGCTGATAGAGGCTGCGTCGTAATAACGGATGGTTACCGGACGCCAGATACCACTAGTCACCATGCGGATTCCCCAGTCCCAGCCATAACTGTAAGGGGCTTTACGGGAGAATACGCTTACATGTTTTTCGTGATGGTCGTTGTCTGCCGGATAGTTGAATCCGTTAGAGTTATATTGAGGCATTGTCTGCCGGATGGGTGAATGAAAATAGATGTGAAGAAGGTTTTCTCCGAGACGGAGTTGTGACTTGACGGGTATCGTATAGCCGACGAACATGTTATCGGCTTTCAACAACAGTGCTCCGTTGAGGTATACATCGGCGTATGTATCAAGACCTTCAAAGACTAATTGGGCGTCGTCCCGTTTCAGTTGCTCGGGGGTAACTGTAAAAGCAGTCCGGTATTCCCAGTCTTCATTTTCCACCCACTGAATCTTCTGTTCATTGATACCGTAAAAAGGATCGGGAATTTGTTTATGATAGATAAGATCCTGATGAACGGTGCCGGGAACCTGTGCCGGTCGCCATAGCTCCGTGCCTGCCTGGGAAAATTCCCAACCTGTATTTAAAACCACAACTTCGGAATTGTCATTGCTCTGTGCATATGCCATACTGCAACAGCATAGTAGTCCACATGCTATTTGAGTCTTTTTTCCGATTAAATTAATCATCATAGTGGGGGCATTAG
>ENA-UERZ01001573-UERZ01001573.1-human-gut-metagenome-genome-assembly--contig:-NODE-1573-length-15832-cov-24.186100_pt1 | contig 15832 bp, 19 predicted proteins | sample MGYA00242997_ERZ507998 | MGnify/ENA primary metagenome ERZ507998 (study PRJEB26167, sample SAMN06115470) | human gut metagenome | host: Homo sapiens | place: China:Henan | collected 2016-06-23... | reverse complement strand
AGAACGTAGAATAATACCAAAAGGTAATTCAAGTGACATAGCAGATTCTGTTATAGAAGCAAGTAATGATATTTCTGTAACATATGAAAATTTAAGAAATGAATTTTATAAAGCTGCATAAATGATTGTTTCAATTCATTGATATAAATAATAGATGCACCGAGTAAAAACTATAGAAACCATATTTGGCTATGCTTCCCTGTATAAATCCCCTTGTTTCATTATACAGATATTGAAACATGCAAGCCATTATAGCACCAATTACACCATAGTGCATCATCAAAACAAATATGCTAAAAAATTGCATACCTCTACTATATGGGAAAAATTTGTCATATCCATTATAAAGATAAGAGATAACAATAACAAAAATCCCTCTCCACTCATAATCCACTCCAAGCCATGAAGCAAGTCCGGCCATACCAAGTGTCCAAAAAAATCCCAGCGCCAGACTACGTTGCAGAAGATATTCAAGAACCATGAGTGTGGCCACTCCTAAGGCGAGTGTAAACATCACATTATGTGTTCCGTCAGTTCCATTCAGCAGATACCAGGGTATTTCACTGATTACGGCAAAGCCCAACAGGGTAAAGAAATACCTGTACCTGCTTCTTGTATGAATAAATCCTTCAGCAATCAGGAAGGCAAACACCGGAAAAGCGATGCGCCCTATACAGCGCATCGTTTCGTATAATACTGTACCGTACTCCATCAGATAAAGAGCAACATGGTCTATCACCATGGAAATCATGGCAATGACTTTCAGGGCACTGCCGCTAAGTCCAAATGCCGGTTTTAAGGTCATATTTATAAATTATATATTTAACTGATACCGAGAAGTTCCTTTACCATATCCTCCACTTCCTGATTCACACGCTTGAAGTTTCGGTTGAGCAGGATTTCCTTCTCTTTGTCGTTTTTGAACTCATAGATTTTAGGAAGAGGAACATAGTGCTTTTCCTCGTCCTTAATCTTCTTCATATCAAAGTGAGTCTTGCAGAAATACTTGGTAGTCTTGAACTCTTCCGACTGTTCGATGTCAAAATGGTCAAGCATACTGTCATCGGTAGCCGTAAAGTCACGTGCCGCCTGTCCGGCCAGCCAGCCTGTTGCCATATCCGCAATCTTGGCTGCAGGAACCAGAAAGTCCATCTTCTCAGAGATTGTGGTTGATACCTTGTGATCATTGATGGAAATGGAGCGTGAAGTCTGCTTTGCCTTTCCGAACACATCATTCTGTGCCCACTCCAGCGTCTCCTTGTTGCGTGCCGCACCCATGAAGATATTACCGCAGGTGGTAATAATCTTCTGCATACCGACCTTGCCGTAGTCAGCTTCCAGCTGTGGAAGCTCCTGGAAACCTAAAGTTACGGCAACCTTGTTGGAACGAGCCGTACCGATAAGACGGTCTATCTTGTGAAAGTACAGTGTAGGAAGCTCGTCCACGATGATGCTTACCGGGATATTGCCCTTTGAGTTCACCCTTGTAATCAGTCGGTTTAGAACCAAGGCATTGAGCGAGCCGATAACCTGTTCCTTTTCCGGGTCATTAGCAATCACCAGATAGCTCGGATTTGCCCTGTCAGAAATCTTCAGGTCGAAATCATCCCCTGTGAATACCCAGTAGGCTTCCGGAGACACAAGACGTGCGGCATTCACACGTAGCGTACCGACCATACCTTCCAGCTGGTCATTCGCCTTGTTTTCGTAAGCACTCTTGAACGGAGCCATCAGTGAAGCAATCCTGTCATCCTGCATCAAGATATTGAATACCTGGTCGTATGGCCTTCCCAAGAATGAAAGCACATGCGGCATGTCCGAAAACTCGCCGGTTACGGTATCCGGTTCCACCTCATTGCCATGCTCGTCCTCATACCAACATCTTTGAATCAGAATCTTCCTGCCGGTCCTGTCATTATAACTGTATCCGTTCAGGTCAACAAACATACGGTCCTCGTCAGTCGATACGTCGTTGCCGTTCTCATTCACGAAATCAAGCACCACATTGCCGTCCTTGTCGATGGCATTGAAGTCATCCCAGTTGCGTATGACAATCTCCAGTTTCTTCCCCTCCAGTGATATGAAACGCTTCAGTTTCCTGCCGTTCCTGAATCCGACCGGATGGAAGTTTACAAAGAAATAGATGATCGCAGCCAGGAAGTTTTCCGCAGAGTTGGTAAAGAAGGCTTCCGAGCCGCCCTTCTTCTCTCCACCTCCCTTATTGAGTGAGGCCAGCAGGGTAGCCGCCGTTTCAGAAGCTGCAGCCAGATCCGGGATATATTTCCGCTGAATCGGATTGATACGGTTGGAGTATTCCACATCGGTAAAATTTACTATACGGAATCCGCAGTTCTGAGGCAGTTTACCGGCTTTCCTGTTCTTGCAGTACTGATAGAAAAGCGTTTGTGCAAGTGTCGGAAACTTGAAGTCATATACCATCATGGCAAATCCCTTTGCTGAATGCTGCCTGATGAACGGGTCAATGATACCGAAAGACTTACCCGAACCCGGCGTACCCAGTACAATCGTGCCACGGAACGGATTGATGATATTGATCCATCCTTTGTGCATCTTCTTTTTCCAGTAGTATATCATCGGAATGTTCACCGAATAATCATTGCTGACCAGTGTTTCAGACTGCTGGAACGATTCGTTCTCAAAGTTGAAACGGTCCTCACCAACCTTGTAGTTGTAATACTTGGCAATACCGTCCAGTCCCTGATGCACCAGCATGGTACCCACCACCGAACATACTGCATACAGAAGACGGTTGGCCGGAAATCCCAGCCAGCTGAACCCGAAACTCATGCCGTGGAATACAAAACAAAGCCCTACAAGTGTCAGACCGGCCAGCACCGGATAGATGACCATTGTCCTTACATTGAACTTCAGGGACTTTTCAGCCTTTGTGCCGATACAGACAATACAGATGCATATCAGTTCAGCCACCTTGCATCCCGATACGGAATTGAATACCTTGAAGCGTGCCAGCAGGTCGAGTACGAACTGCGTAACCCTGTTGTCTGCCATAACAGGCAGGTTCATGATGATTTCAATAATAAGAAAGATATAGATGCAGCTCCTGAAGTAGTTGTACATCTGCTGCTGTTCCCTTGTTTCTTCAAATGCCATACGCTCTAACTGTATATGAATTTACTAAAATGGAACCTTTATACCCAACAGCAGACCGTTGCGGAAGGTATCCCCATGCAGGAAGTTCACATTGTTTTTCTGGATTATTGAAAACTCCATTCCGCTGCGGAACACATAGCTGTATTCAAATCCGGCCTCCAGCCCGAAGAAGAATTTTTTCTGTACCGCACCGAACTGTGGCCCCAGACGAAGACGCATCATGCCATTCTTGTACCGTGCCAGACGGTGCTTGTAAACCATACCGCCATCCCAGAAATATCCTTTCCAGAAATTGTGACATACCGGTTTCTGCCAGTGATTCCCGACCTCACCATATACTTCTACCGCATTTCCGTATGAAAGCGGATACTCATAACCCAAAGTGGCATTCAGCGTACTTGGAAAAAGGAATCCGGCATTGACGGAAACCTTTCCGGTCTGTGCCGATGCACCGATGAATGCAACCGAGCAAAACAGAATGAACAGAATCTTCTTCATGGCTTATCTTTTTATGGAATGATCAATATAATAGTAGGGATAGTAGTCGGCACCGTCCAGAATATCCGAGTCGAAGCCGTCCGCATTGAGAATGTCCTCATACTCGATGGTGAGTACCACTACACGTCCGCTAATCTGGTTCTCGGAAATCTCCAGACGGAGTACCTTCTCTTCAGGGAAAGTCAGCTTCGGAAGTACAAGCACGTTCCTGTAGTCTTTCCTGAACTTACGGGTGTTGTTCATGGAGAATACCGGAGTAAGCTCTATGGTCTGTGAGTTGGTTGCCTTTGCTTCCTTTTTGTCAGTAAGTTTTACCCTTATTTCCTCAATGTCGTATGCAATCCTGGTCCTGTTCTTCAGCGTATAGTCCAGAAAGAAATAGTCACCGATGGAATAGATATTGTTGATGTATGCCCTGATTCCGTTTTTGTCGGATACAATCTGGTTGAACTTTCTTCTGCTTCCATAGACAGCCCAGGCATATCGTGCAATCTCGGCCATAGGCATGGAAACTTCCGGATTGATATAGGACTGTGTCTCATTGTAGGATACATTGTAGATGGTAGAAGCATATTTGGGTGATTCGGTATAGAGGATGTCATACTGGGCGATATGACGCTCACCGATAATGGTGAGTGTACCCAGCAGTTCGTTTTCCTTGTAACCTTCAGATGATATGGAATCATTCTCCAGATAAGGCTTGATGCGGACGATATTGTCTGTACACTGGTTGCCAATAATTTTAGTAGTGGAAATATCCACCATTTTGATGTTCTCGGGCATGACAATGTGCGTGGTCACTTCCCTGTTGATGTATATCTTCTCGTTGGCCGACAAATCTACGGCTATGCCTGTGATAAGGCATATTATCAGAAAAATTCTGGTTTTCATATTGAGTAATCTTTATAGTTTATGAATGGTACTGTTATAATCGGATATAAACGCAATATTAAGTATCGGTATCTTAGCGTGCATTCTCCGAGTTTATCAGATAAACGATGGTATTGTACTTGATTTTCGCCTTGTTCTTTTTGATATTGGAAGATATGGCAGAAGTTGCAGAGTTATACATGTTCTGCAGTGACTGGAGAGCAATGGCCTCCGTAGAAATACCTGTACCGTAACCGTCACTGGATTCAAAATTTATATTCTGCTGTACCGTATTGGAACCTGCATCCTTCATGAAATCTCTGAAAGCCGATTCAGGAACATAGAAACCTTCCATACCGTCATTGTCAAAGACAGACAGCTTGACCTTGATGAACCTGTCGCCGATAAGGATACTGGTTATGGAAGCCCTGACACGCTGCTGTCCGAAACCGGTTACCGTACCATAGAGGTAAGTACCCTTTTTCAGCTTTGTGCCGCTTACCGTCACATCGTCCAGAAGCTTGAACCGCAGACGTGTGCCTTCATGCGCCTTTGTAGTCTGGTCAATCATGGCACGTATCAGCTTGTTCTCGGCAAATTCATCCGGAGCAGTAACTGTATTGAACCTGTCGGCATTGGTGTCATCAGACTTGATTACCAGACTCGGACGGTTGCGTTCCCTTTCCTCCTGACGTACTCTGGCTATGGAATCAGCCCTGTGCTTTCTTTCCGCTTCCTCTGCTTCCGGTTCTTTGATACCAAGTCCGCTTTCAATGGCTTTCTGCCGTTCATAGCTCCTTCGCTGAATCTCTTCAAGGTCACGTGCAAACTCGTCCTGTAAGGAATATCCCATACCTCCGTAACCCGTTTCACTGTTTTCCGAAGGACCGTTTCCGTAAGCATATGCATTGATATGCTTTCTTGATTCGGCAAGGGAACGCTCCAGTTCTTCAAGTTCCCTCTGCTGCCGCTGTCTTTCAGCTTCAGCTGCATCCAGACGGTTCAGCTCTTCCTCGCTGTAGCCGTGTTCCAGTTCCTCCTTCTTCTGTTCTTCCTCCCCGATACCGCTTACGGCTGTGAAGGCATCCTCGTCACCGAAACGTCTGGACATCTCATACATCTTGTCTCCGGCTTCCTCGGCATTAGCTTGGGGAAGTTCCATGTTGATACGGTCTGTAGCTACCGTTCCGGCAGTCTCCTCACCACCGGAGAAGGTCTGCATCACAAAGTATACCAGTGCGCACAGCGGAACGAATATGACCAGCGGAAAGATATACTTGGGCTGTTTGAAATTAATCTTAATCATGGGTTATCATTGTTTTTAATGGATTTGACTATATTTTCCAGCTGCCGGTATTTGAGGATGATCCGCAAGGAATCCTCACGGCTCTTTACAGGTATGGCAATCATGGAGTCCAGTTCATGACGCAGTAACTGTCCCTTCACCGTCATGTCCGTCAATACACTGCGGTGAATGTCCTTGTTTGCCTGGATGGTACGGAATCCCTGAAACACCGGTTCCATACCAGCAATCGAACTGACATCCGGTTCACTCTGTTTTCCGTTGCCGGAATCTATGGCTACGGTACTTACAAGTAGCAGAAGCAGCGTTCCCGCTACACCTGCGAATGTCGTTTTCGGATGTTTAGCCGCCCATCTGTTGACCAGTCTGATTCTTGCGGACAGACGGTATCTTGTACCGATGACACCCAGTTTGGGCTGCAACCACGACCTGACAAGCAGATGCGTTTTCAGACAGCTTTCCTGTATCTTTTTTCTGAATGATTTCATAATATCAGTATATCAATAGTCCAAATCCTTGTTTTCAAGAGTCCTCCAGCCGGTAATGAGCAGACCGTGGGGATTGTTCCTTGTCCTCGGTACGGACTCGATGTAACCTGTTGTCACCATCGAGCGTCTGATGTCCTTGGTCCTGCGCTTGATAAGCTGCGTACCGTAATAGGTAAACTTCCGTTCATGTTCGTCAAACTGAATGGAGTCACACATGATGGTACAGACAGCCGAAGAGGAAATGATGTCCGAGTAGAAACCGTTCTCGTCCATGGCCTGTTTCTGTTTCAGTGCAGTCCCGTCAGCCATATACATCGCTTTCCCTACCGTCCATTTGATATAGTCGTTGTCGGGCGGCAGATTGAAGAAATACTGGTGGAACAGCTGTATGTGCGCCTTGGCCTCCATGGTGAAGTTGGCTTCCAGCCGTGCACGCTCGGCAAGAAACGGAATGTCTCCGTCAAGTACATAAATCTGCTGCCTTTCCTCGTTGACAAGGGAAATGCAGCACCAGACCGTAAAGGCACAGATGACGGTGCAGCCTCCGATTACCGCAAAGACCGTCATCATGGCCAGTCTGGTTTTCTGTGCAAGGGATTCAATAAGCATATTGTAAAAAGATTTGAAGTTATTTGACTAATGACTTGACAGCCGAACCTGTTCCTCTCATGGCAGAACCTGCCGCACCTCCGGCCATGGCACCTGCAGTAGTGGTGATACCCATTGCAGCCGAACCGGCAACGGAACCTGTACCCGAACTTACACCTCCCGGAATCAGCCATGAAGCCACTTCAGGAACGAAGCGTATGATATAGGCACCCACGAGCATACCCATGGCATACATACAGTTGGAACCTATTCCCTGCAGTCCCAGTGCACCAATCTGTTCCCAGGAATTTACCGAGCCGTGCAGCAGGTGGTCATATGCCACCAGATCCTGCTGCAGGTTATAAAGAAGGATGAAGTCTATATAATAGATACACATATAGGTCACGAATCCCCATAATGAGAGGGAAAGGAACTTGGACATCCACTGGCTCCAGGCCGAGTTCCATGGCGGTGCCAGCGAGAGGGCAAACATGATCGGACAGAATATCATCATGATGGCCATGAAAATCCTCTGTGCCACGAGCATCCCGTAATACGACATTTGGAAAATCAGTTCGCCGACAAAGCGTATTACATCGTTTATCCATTCACTGACCTTCGTCTCAGCCGCCACGGCAGCCCTCTGGGCGTAGTTGTTGATGGTCGAGCCCAGATTCTCCACATTATATATCAGCTTGTCCCACCAGGCTGCATCCTGACCGATTTCGGCCACCTGCTTTGCCGTGGCTATGGAGTCCTGCACGGTTCTCAGCCTGTCGAGATATTCACTCTGTTTCTGTGCCACCTTCAGCTCGAAGGCCGCCACTTCCTTGTTCTTTGCCTTGGCCATAGCCCATGTAGCGGACTCCAGACTCTTTCCCGGAACCTGCAGAGCCGAGCATATCCATGAAGAGGATGAAATACACAGGGAAATGCCGATGATGCGCAACAGCTTCATGACATCCATACCACGCCTTCCGAGCATCATCATCCAGCATTCGTATGAACCGACACACAGGGCTAGGCACAGACCGAGAGCCTTTGCCATTGAAACGGCATCACCGAGAACGGCCACATTGGGAAATGTCTCCATGGCCGTCAGCAGCTTTTCCAGACTTTCGTCAATGGCCGGAAGTCCTATTGTCAGCGGAATAAACAATAAATCCATATCTTAAAATGTTATTTGTTTTTACTTGTATTTCAATAATGCGTAGCGGCAACGGCACAAAGGTGTGCAGTCCTGTTGACCAGTTCTGCCATCTTGGATTTGGCTTCTTCGTATGCCTTCTGCCGCTTGGCGTTCTCCAGCCCATAGCCGATACCGGTTTTATGTATATAGGCTATATCCGCACAGAGTATTTCATTCTGACGGTTCAGCTCGTCCACCTGATAGCGGAGCTTGCCGTCACTCTTCTGCATACAGTAGAGCAGTCCGTCCGTGATACAGTCCTGCATACGATTGAACTCGTCCTTGTAGGTGGCATACATCAGGTCAACGTTCCTGTCAGCCTCCCTTGCCAGTTCTTCCTTATACAGTTCCTCGATATATTTGCGCTCACTCTCCACTTTCTTGATTTTCTGCCTCTGCGTCTCTTCGGCAGTCACACGCACCGGCATGATACGTTTCACATCAGACTTGGGTTCCTTGAAACGGACACGGAATCCGGAGTTGAACCAGTCCCATTTCCAGTACATTTCCGCACCGGAATATTTCTTATGCAGGAAAAAGTAATACCAGTCCGGAGCAAAATCCCATGGACCGTTCTCCATTGACTTCCACTGCTTCTGCTTTTCACTGTCACTGACTATGCTTTGGGCATTGGCAACAGTAACTGTACCTGAAACTGACATGCAGAACAAGCATAATAATATAATTCTAACCTGCATATCCCTGATTCCATTTATTGATTACACGCTCAGCTATCTCATTCTTCACATTGGAGTTCAGTATTTCCCAGATATAGTCCGGTTTCCATCCGCAGTCCGTAACAAGGAAACAGTACAGATTAGCATTGTCTATGATGTACCTTGCCCTGTCGATGGAAGCCTTCAGTGTCATTACCAGATTCAGCTTCTCATCCATGGAAGCCTTCATCAGGTTTATACCCGAAGCGGCTACGGATGCATACAGTCTGTAGCAGTGTTGTATCTCCCTTGATATTGCCACGTTGGCATCGGCATAATACCATGCTACGAAAGACTTTTTTGATACATGACTGAAAGTATTGCCGATAAAGTCCTTGTATTCCGTTACCAACTGATACAGTGAGTTGGCCGTTGAAGAAATGGCACCGGCCAGTACCAAGTACGAATAGGCATTGTTCAGCCTTGTATCCAGAGTGGTCCGGACATCATTGAACTTTTCCGCACCCTTTTCAATGAGCGACTGCTCGCCATAGCTTGTGGCCACTCTTGTAAGAGCCTTGTCCTCGTCCTTCTTTATGGCCTTGTGCAGGGCAATGAGTGCTTCGATAGTCGGCAGGTCTTTGGGTATTATGAAAGCGGAAGCCTTTATAGGCAGCAACAGCATTATAATACCGGCTGATATGATACTTATATTCCTGATTCTCATGACAGACACATACATATTAAGGGTTAATAATTTGAAGCAACCAGTCCGTTCCAGTCCTGTACAAGATTCCCCACATGATTCTTCATGGTCACCACATTTGCCCATCCTTCCGGGTCTATGGCAAAGAAGAGGTCGTTTGCAGTGGCATACTGTGCCATCAGAACCATCCCTTCCACCTTGTAGCGTATCCTGTTCAGGTCAGTATAGATGCTGTTGGCCAGTGTCAGCCTTTCATACCTGTCCAGCAGGTTGTAGCCGTCATCCTTTTTCTCGGCAGTGGCCTGTCCCTGCAACGGATTGGGAATCCTGGCATTGTTCACGATATTGACGAAGTTGCCGACCAGCTGCTGGGTTTCCGCTACAAGATTGCCGAGCTCGTTCAGACAGAGCAGCTTGTTTGAAAATTTAGCCTTGTTTACCGTGCTGACAAGTACCGGAACATTTCGCAGAATATCCAGAGCACACAGGCCTATTTCCTTATAATAAAGACTTTCAGTACCAAAGCCGGATATGTTCTCCATGCTCAGTTTGTAGAGTTCTTTCATGGTAGCCATGCTTACCGTATAGAGTTCCACCTTCTGTTTCTTGGCAGCGATGGTATCCACACGCTGGTTGTGCTGTTCCTCGATAAGTTTCTGTGAAGCGGTATTGGCCATGACAATCTTCAGACAGTTGCGGTCGAATACGATTCTCCAGGCAGCATGTGCATTAATACAGACAAATGCAGAAAGCATTATAACCGATATGATTCTTAATACTGTTCTTACCATAGTGACATAACTTTTTGATGTTGATTGACTTTTCTTGCAAACTCCAGATACAGAAGCCCTCCATCCGCCTTGCGGTCTTCCTCGATACGGGTGATGGCCTCCTGCAGCGTACCGTACCGGGCAAGATAAATCTTCAGTGCCTCCTTCTCGGTACGTTCTGTAGTATATGCCCAGTAGCATTCCGGTGCTTCCTCCACGCCGTACACATCCGAGTGCTGTCCCCGGCAAATCCACACCTCCTTGAAGTAGCTTCTTCCCTCATGGTTGTTCAGCGCATTGATGGTGAAAATCTGCTGACGCTGTATGTCAGTGAGTCCCAGAATGGCTGCAATATCCTCATACCTGTCCTTGAACTTGGTCTGGTCAAGCAGAATCTTCACATCCGAGTTGTTGATGATGGCCTCCTTCACGATAGGGGAATCAATCACGTCATTAAGCTCCTGTGTGACCACACCGGCTATTCCGTGGAACTTTCGGACGGTCTTATACAAATACTTTATATATTCTGCCATGGTAGGTGAAGCGATTGCCTTCCATGCCTCTTCGATGATAAGCGCCTTCCGTCCCTTCTTGATACGCATCTTCTGCAGGAACACATCCATGATAATCAGCACCACAATCGGAAAAAGCACCGGATCATCCTTTATTTTATCTATTTCGAACACAATGAAACGCTCGTCAAACAGATTAATGTCCAAGTCGGAGTTCAGCGTCATCTCCAGCTCGCCGCCACGGTAGAACTGTTTCAGTATGGCCGCAAAGTCATGTATATTGAAATTGATTTTCTCCAGCTGTGTAATTTGCGGTATGCGCTCCAGGGCAAACTCATAATAGGAGTTGAACGATAGCTCCTGAACCTTCAGCCTGCGCTTCTGTTCCTCCATGTGGTCAATCTGCCTGTCTATCTTAATCAGCATGGAATTGTTATAAAGTTCCCTCTTATATTTTTCTATGATGGCAAGTGCACGTTCCTTTTCCGATTCTGTGGCCGCTTCATCATTGATCAGGGCAGTCAGTGAACGGCACTGTCGTATCAGCTTCAGACGGCGTACTTCGGAAGGCAGCAGCAGGGCACGGCTTTCAGCCTTCCCCTGAACCTCTTCAGTGTTTATCTGCCTGTCGATGTCCTCCATGCTGTGCGTGTACTGTTCATAGTCATCCTCCATCTTGGCGGCTACCAGCAGTTTCTGCCTCAATGCCTCACGCTCACTGTCGCTGAATCCTTCAAAAGGATTGAAATAGGCCTCGTAATACTCCACAATGGTCTGGTTTATCAGCATATCCTCAATCTTTGTAGGAAATGCGTTACCCTTGAATATCAGGAATATCAGCGATTTGAGGAAGTTCTTTTTCTCACCGAAATTAAGCTCATATTCCTCCTTCGTGACCTTGAACGGATTCATGGAAATGGGTTTCTCCTTCGAGTAGGCTATGTGTGTACCCTTGTAATATCCGCATATGCCTTCGTAGGAATCACCCGTATCCACCATGACCACATCCGTATTCTGTTCCAGCAGCTGGCGTACCACACTGTTCATGTGGAAGTATTTTAGTGTTTCCTAACATGCTGAGCCACAGCACTCTCTTAAAAACAACAAATTCAAAACGGTACAAATTTTGAACAGGCGAAAATCTATAGTTCAAGGCTCTCGGCAAAGAGAAAAAACTATGACAGGGGCAAAAAGCGGTTTTAAGATTATTTATGAAAATATTTTGGGCGATTTTGGCTGATTGCTACCCAAAGAGTGCAATTTCGATGAAAAGTCCCACTTCCAACAGCCATAAAGAGTGAGACAATCGAAAAAGAAAAGGAGTGGTGAGAGGCCCTTGTTTGTGGCTTCCACATAGGGCGAAAATGGATGTCTTGTACCTCGGTTGTATCTCTGTTGGCATATATTGCTGATATACAACAGAGGTTAATAATTCGGCGGCAATAGAATAGCGTTTGAAAGACGTATTCATTGTTTAGTAGTTTTCCTGATAAAATGTTAAATTTAGGGTAGTTAGATTAGTTTTTCTTCCAATTGTTTGGTTTTTTGGAATTGAATGCCTACCTTTGCATTGACAAATCCCGCTCGCTTCCCATAAGAACAGCGTACCCAGCGGGACATTTTTTAAATTGTAGGTATATGAAAGTTATAAAGAACAAGACAATAGATTTTGCAACCGCAGTTCAGGCTCCCGTCATTAACGGAAATAGAGCTGCACGGACAGGTTATGTCCGTTTGGTTCGCCTTATCACTGACGAGCCTGTTCCTCAACAAACTTCATATACGGGAAAAATTGAGTTGAGGTAGGAATGGCTGTATATACAAAAGAATACGAATCCCAGCCAGAGGCTATTCTTACAAACGTCATTATCTGTCCAGCCGTAGATTTGTCGGCAAACGTGGCTGTTCCTGTTCATTGCCAAGTTGAAAATGTATTGTGGGACACAGGAGCGACCAATACATTGATTTCACAGGAAGTTGTAAATGCTTTAGGGTTACAACCGAAGAACAAGGCTCTTATTTCGAGTGCAGGAGGTGATGTCGAATCCTGGACTTACCTTGTTCATGTTATCCTTCCAACAGGAACAGCAGAGTTGAATGTTCAGGCTCTGCTTAACGACAATTCAGACTATGATGTGGTGATTGGCATGGATATTATAAATTCATGCGACTTCTGCTATACAAACAAAGACGGCAAAAGTACATTCTCCTTATGTCATCCAGCAAAGGAGAAAATCATTCTGAAATAAACCAGCCATAGGCTTTCTTTCAAGAAAGACATGTGCGACAACAATAATGACAGATGTGACATTCGCATCTGTCTTTTGCTTTTTACGCCAATAAGAGGCCATTTCCTTACACAAAATATACGAGATTTGAGCAAGACTTAGTTAATTATGGTTAAATTTAAGGTTTATACATACTTTTCCATAACAAAATGAGGTTGTATTGAGATTTTCTTTGTACTTTTGCAGCGGACTATTATCGCCATGTTTATAGCCATTGAGGTTAGACGTGTTCTTTCGTGATGGCATACAAGGCAGCCTACGCCGTGCTGAGTATGGCGGAGTCATAATGACAAAGCGGTACAAAGCGGGCATTGGGTGGGAAAGATAGTCCAGACATAATGAAGGCGTTTACTAACGCTCTGTTTAAGACAGTCTGTAATCTAGCAAATTAACAGTTATCATAGTCTTGAGCAAAGCCAACGGTAGATGTCCCGGGTGTGATAATATCGCTCCTGCGGAGACCTGTAAGCACGGATTGTACCTTTTCGGGCACAACAATTGTTTATTATGGTCTCCTAATGGAAATGATTATTCATATCGGCGTGGGCTCTGACGTTGTCTGTTCAACTATGATAGGCAATTGCTAGAGCCTCAGACTGTGGAATAGACAACAGACGTTTCCACGCTCTTTTTATGTCTATATTGCTATTAACGAGCAACGACATATAAGCCGATATGAACGCATTGCTTAATGCGCATACCAAACGAGGTTGCGATTCACCTCCTCACATTGGATTTGCCTCCAATGTCTCCCCCGAAGCCCAAAGCTCACAAACAGGGGTGTCCTCGGAATATGTCCAGCAGGAAGGTTACAACTGGTTTGTTCTTCGTGCTACTTATAACAGGGTAAATGCAGCCGTAGAGAAAGCAAAGAAGAATGATATTAAGACATACGTGCCGATGCACTATGTACTAAAAGTGATTGCTGGGAAGAAGAAGCGAATACAACAGCCTCTTCTTCCCAACTTTCTTTTTATATACGCCACAAGGGAACAATCAGACAGTTTTGTGAAAAAGACAGTTGATGCCCCAATCTCTTTTATAAAATATTATTTGGATAAGACGCTTCCTCCAGAGGCAAACGGTAAAAATCCTCCGCTTATTATACCATACAATGCAATGATAAATTTTATCAAAGCAACAAGTACTGATAGTGAGCATGTACGCATTGTTACAGCGGAACAGTGTCACTATAAAAGTGGAGATAAAGTACGAGTAATAGCTGGTGACTTCAAGGGAGTGGTTGGAAAAGTTGCCAGAATAGCAGGACAACAAAGAATTGTTGTTGAGATCTCGGGATTGTGCCTTGTCGCTACTGCGTATATTCCTACTGATTTTATTGAGATTGTCAAATAATGCCGAAAGGCATATTGTTTAATTTAAATTTTTTATTTTATGAAGAAAAATGGTAAGAATGAAGAACTTCAGTCTCGTCGTGAGTTCTTTAAGAGAGCCGCTAAAGGTGCTCTGCCTATTTTGCTGGTGCAGCTCTCCTGTCAAGTCCTATCTTGTCAGAAACTGCAAATGCAATGTCATGCGCAGGATGTAACAACCGTTGTATGAACAGTTGCTTCAACACATGTCATGGTACTTGTAGCAGAACTTGCTCCGGTACAAACAACAGAAACTAATCCTTCCCTCCACGGAGGTTATAGAATTCGACAATCTCTTTCTCGGAAGACTCGTAGTCATTTGTAAGGATGCAGCGGTAGGTGTATTCTCCTTCCCACAGGTCGAGTTCGCCGTCTATCCGCTTCTGTCTTTGAATCACAAGACGGTATGCCTTCCCTTTCCATTTCTCGATGAGAATGGAGGCCAGCTCAAACTCAATACCGCCCAATTTCACTTTCTTCCAACCTCTGAGGGCAAAGATGTCATTGTAGAGCGAACTGCATCGGTTGGCACGGATATAGAAGGTCTTGCAGTGTTTAGCAATCTCTTCCACTATCTCTTCAGAACACGAGCCGCAATCAGCTCTGAAACGGTTGATAATAAGCTTGTTCTGTTCAAACCTTTCAAAGAACCTCTTCAGCGTGTCCTTCTGGTGGAAACGGACATTTGTGTTGCCGTCGCTGTTCTCAATGCCGACAATCAAGTCGCCAATAACTGCCACGCCAGGGCGATAACCAAGGAACTTCTTGTATGTAGGCTTCGCATCATACTTCTCAGCCTCTATGAACTGGTGGTCGAAGTCAACGTCATACCCCTCGCCCTCTTTCAGCTGCCCTGTGGACAATAGGCAATTGAGGAGCAGTGTATTCAGCTTGTCTGCCGTGTTGAAGTCGTAGGTCTTGCCAGTGTCGGATGTGTAGGAAATGTATCCTGGGTCAGTTCCTTTATGGCTCTGAGAATCGTGTCGGCACTGCATGTGCGAAGTGTCGGATGAAGCGAGAGGTGATACATCAGATGAGTGGTGACATCCTCGATGCATGAGCCGCCACAGAAATAAACGCTCATAAGCGAACGGATGATTTCGCTGTATTGATAACCATACAGCCTGCATCTCATACCGAGGGTTGAGTCGATTACAGATGAGAGCTTGGAATCAAATTGCTCCATTATTGGAAAAATACCTCCAAAAGGAGAGAGTTTCTCAGATTTTATTGCTACCCTTGCCATGTCTGTCGGGTTTGATACATATTTTGATTTGCAACACTAAGATAGGTGAAAAATCTGACATGGCAAAATCCTGAGCAACTTTTTGTTGCTCAGGTACTTATAAATAAAGTTAAATCAAAGTGTTGCGGAATTAAGGTAATGACAAAAAAGAAATTGCCCGTTCGTTTTACGGGTCAGCACTTTACTATTGATAAAGTGCTAATAAAAGATGCA
>ENA-UERZ01001571-UERZ01001571.1-human-gut-metagenome-genome-assembly--contig:-NODE-1571-length-15838-cov-8.469704_pt1 | contig 15838 bp, 10 predicted proteins | sample MGYA00242997_ERZ507998 | MGnify/ENA primary metagenome ERZ507998 (study PRJEB26167, sample SAMN06115470) | human gut metagenome | host: Homo sapiens | place: China:Henan | collected 2016-06-23... | reverse complement strand
ATACGTGTCGGTAAATGCCGGAACCGGCATACCACCGGCTGTTCAGACCTTCATTCACCACTTTGACGGCTATTATATTCGGAACGCCGGGAGCGTTACAATATGGATGGATGTCGATTTTGAAAGGTATATATCCATAAGGATTAAAACAGGCTTTCTGTCCGTTTATCCAGACTTCTGTCTGGTTATAAGCTCCTTCAAAATAAAGGGAAATAATCTTATCGGCATCTTCCGGCTGTATGGTGAATTCTTTTCTATACCATCCTTCACCTCCTACGGTTTGTCCGGTATCTGCTCCGCCTACACTCATGCGCGAGAAAGGACCGATTGTTATACCTTCTCTTTGTATGGGCACAGGATCCATGCTCCAGTCATGAGGCAAGTCGAGCTCTCTCCATTGAGTGTCTTTGAAAGATGTTTGTTCGGCATTGGCAATGCAACCCCGGTAAAACTTCCAGTTCTCATTCATACTGACTTTGCGTTCCGATGCGAAATTTTCAGTGATAAAACAGGGTATTAACGCTAAAAGAGCGAGTAGCTTTACAGAAGATTTGAAGTAGTTATTCATCATTTCCTATTCTTTGTTTAATAATGGGCAAAGATAGGAGAGAGAGCGGTGATGTGCGGAATAGAAATGTAACAAGATACTGCAACAAATGTATCAAACTTCCTTTTCATAGGGATTAAACTTGTTTGTCCCGGCAGGAAAACGTATCTTTGTTGGTAAGAAAACTATAACCGCAAGTTCTGATTATAAAATCGGAACTTTTGATTATGTAATCAGAAGTTTCAGTTATAAAACCAGAACTTGCGGTTTTAGTTTGCCCTAGAGGAAAAATAACTTTTCCTCTAGGGGAGAATAAGTTTTCTACCTATAGCGAGTAAGTTTTCTATTAGTAATCAATATTTTAAATAAACTTTCGTAGTATGGCAATGTATGTAATGGAAGAAATGCCCGATATTCATGGAACGGGCGAACAGGTTCTTTATCCGCGGTTTGCAATGATGGAACAGGTATCTACCGAGGATTTGATACGCCAGATAGCATCCAGCAGTGGTTTTAATGTCGGAGATGTGGAAGGCGTAATTACACAGATAGGTATTGAGATGGCACATCAGATGGCAGAAGGCAAGTCTGTGAAGCTGGATGGCATCGGAACATTCTCTCCTTCGTTGGCGTTATGCAAAGATAAAGAACGCGAAAAGGCCGGAGAGGGTGAAACCCATCGTAATGCACGAAGCATTGTGGTGGGAAACGTGAACTTTCGTGTAGACAGGAAAATGATGAGGCGTATCAATGGAAGATGTCTGCTGGAAAGAGCTCCGTGGAAGTCGCAACGTTCTTCACAGAAGTATACACCGGAGCAACGACTAGCATTGGCTGTTAGATATCTGGAGGAACATCCTTTTCTGACGGTCTACGAATACCGGAAACTGACAGGGCTGTTGCGTACAGCGGCTACCAATGAATTGCGGCAGTGGGCGTATACACCCGGTTCCGGTATCGGGATTGATGGTAGAGGAACACATCGGGTGTATATAAAGAAAACATAATTCATTATATTTGTATGATGATACGTTGAGAATTGGAATAAAGAGCATTGGGGGGAATTGCGGTGAGGGTGCTTTTCTTCAGGGACATGCTTGAGTGATAACTAAAATTAATAAAAATGGGGAATTTGATTTCATTTATGAAGGAAGTAGCTGAAGGGCTTCGAAAAAGTGGGAATTATGGAACTGCTCATGTTTACAGGAGTAGCATGAATGCTATCATTGCATTTAACGGGAGCAGGAATCTGCCGTTCAAGAAAGTGAATCAGGAGTTTCTTAAAAGCTTTGAAACGTATTTGCGGGAAAAGGATTGTAGCTGGAACACAGTTTCAACCTATATGCGTACGTTGAGGGCGGTATACAACCGTGCGGTTGACCGTCGGATGGCGTCTTATATACCGCATCATTTCCGGTATGTCTATACAGGAACACGTGCCGACAGAAAGCGTGCATTGGAAAAGGAGGATATGGAACGGTTGATGAAAGAGCTTCCCAAACAAATTCATCAGGGAAGAGGAGAATTACAACGTACGCGCGCGTACTTTTTCTTAATGTTCATGCTTCGTGGTATGCCGTTCGTAGATCTTGCGTATCTTAAAAAGCAGGATATAGTGGGGAATGTACTTACTTATCGTCGTAGAAAAACCGGAAGACTTCTGACCGTGACGCTTCTGCCGGAAACTATGAAACTGATGAAAAAGTATATGAATACCGATTCTGCTTCTCCTTATCTTTTTCCCATACTGACTGGCGGAGAGAGTACCGAAGCTACCTACAGGGAATATCAGATAGCTTTGCGTAATTTTAACTATCAGCTTCTGTTACTGAAACAAGTACTAGCATTGACTTCTGATTTAAGCTCGTATACGGCTCGGCATACTTGGGCTACAATGGCATATTATTGCGAGATACATCCAGGCATTATTTCAGAGGCGATGGGGCATTCATCCATTATCGTCACAGAGACTTATCTAAAACCTTTTAAGAATAAGAAAATTGATGAAGCGAATGTGACGATCCTATCTTCGCTGAAAAGGAACTATGTTTGTGGCAAGTAGCTGATTGATAGTGCTGTTACTTTGTAGGTAACGGGAAGAAAAGACGCTGCAAATATGAGCATATTTCTTAAAACATCCAAACAAAATCGTACATTTTTTCTAATAAACTACTCAAAATAGGAATAAACACAGAAGAACACGTGGATTCTTTGTCTTAGAACTTTGTTAACGTCTAAATTTTGCAATAGATTTCCCGCCCCTCTACTTTTTCTCATAAGTAGGGGTAAGAAGATTCGTCATATATCGTATTATTTTCTAGTATAGACTACTCCAAAAGAGCAGGCACAAGGGTTTTCCCGTTACCTACAAAGTAACGGGAAGAGGGGGAGTGAAGCGAAATAAATCATGAATTAGTACAAACAAATTTTTTATTTATTAATTGTATAACATTTAATTTACTTTTATGAGAAAATGGACGTATTTAGTCGCAACCTTGCTCATGGCAGGTACGACGGCGACATTCACGGGATGTATTGATACCGATGAACCGGAAGGCATTGCAGAACTTAGGGGAGCAAAGTCTGAATTTATCAAAGCTCAAGCTGCAGTTGAGCTTGTAGAGGCTGAATTGAGAAAAGCACAGGTTGCAGAGCAAGAGTTAGTTAATGCAGGTTTGGCACTTCAGAATAAGTCTGCAGAAATTGATTTGCAGTTGCATGAACTGGATATTCAGTTGAAGCAACTCCTGATTGAAAAGGAAGAAGCTGCTACTGCACAAGCAAAAGCGGAAGCGGAAGCTGCCATTGCAAAAGCGGAAGCTGACAAAACTAAGTGGGAAAATGAAAAGGCATTGATTGTTGAGCAGTATAAGGAAAAAATGCTTCTTGCCGAAACTGCCACTGCTAAAGCACAGGAAGCTTACAAACAAGCTATGGAACAGATTGAAGCTTCTAAGTTATTGCTGACAGATGAAGAACAAGCTCGTTTGAATGGTGTACAAGCGCAAGTTGCCTATGCAAAACAAGCAATGGACAAGGCAATGTATGGATATTCAACAACTGTTATCAAAAGAATTCTGTCATCGGAAGTTGCAAATTCCACTACTACTACAAATCCGGATGAAAGCACGGAGACTAATTCTTCTACGACTAAGTATTATGTTTATCTTATTACTGAAGATCCTACCCAGTCTGCGGATGGCTATAAAGCCGGTAGCTTGAAAAAACTTCAGGAGCAATTAGCTAACTATTCTGATATAGTAGCTGATAATAATTTAGAAGCGGTTTTGGATAATGCATTGAAAAATGCAGAATTTGCTTTAGAAATGACGCAGAAGTATGCTGATAACTTGAAAGCTATCTTGGATAATGAGTATACTACTGTTGCAGATTGGGAAGCAGAAGTAAAGAAGCTGGAAGAAGAGATTGCTGCTGCAAAAGTCAAGGAACAACAATATAATATTGAAAAAGGTAAGCTGGAAGTTGCTAATCCTAAACTTATATCTGACTTGCAAGCTACTAGCAATAAGTTAGAGTTTGCTAAAAATAACCAGAACTCTAACAAGAACAAAGCTAAACCAGCTGCAGCTTATTCTAAGAAAGTAGAGGCTGAAATAAAGAAAGGATTGAATGATGTAATACCTAGTGGAACAACTGTTGCTGGTTATAATTCTAGTACTGGTACTTTTGCCTATGGTAAAGATATACTAATTACTGAAGCACAAAATCAGATTGATGGTTGGATTAAGCTGATCGATAAGGCTACTAAAGGTGTTGATTTGGAAAATATAGAATGGGCCAAACCACAATTGGCTACAGCTCTTGCAGCACAAAAAGAAGCTGAAGAGAACTATGCTAAAGATTATAAAGCATGGGAAGATGCAATGGCAGCTTATGATGAAAGTCTGAAAATAGAATTGGAGAAATCAGAGGTAGCCGCTAATGCTGCAATAAAGAAATATAATGGACTTAAACCGGAAGATAGAAAAAAAGAAGCTAATATTGATGCTGTAGCTACGGCTTTAGTTGCATACTATAAGGATGCATTGGCTAAAGAAGCACAAGTTACTAAGGCAACTGCAACAAAAGGAAGTGATACGAAAAAAATCTCTGCTTGGCTGATAGCAGACGCTGATAACTTTAAGAAAGTTGTTGGAGTAGATTTAGGCTTTATCACTTGGGATGCTGGTGACATCGCTACTGCAAATGAAATTAGTAAAGAAAATATTGGAAAATTAATAGATGTAGAGCAAGATTCCAGTGTAAAGACTCAATGGGAAAAGTGGAAATCAGCTTCTTCTACTGTATTTAGCGATAATTTCAATTCCGGTAATAATCCAAGAAGATTGCCAGTATCTAAGGACGAAGTAATAGCTGCGGCTGGTGGTAATCATGTAGACGCCTTGAAGAATGGTAATTATGGTTCTCTTGGTAAGATGATTTGGGCAACAGCAGAAACGGCTAGTCTACAAGCTATAATTGATCAGGTAGAAACTTACAAAGCTTTGAAAGAAGCATTTACTGCTCAAAAAGCTGTAGAACAGACTACTCAAGATAAAGCAAATGCTGCTTTGGCGGATGCTGTAGATAAAGCTAAGAAAGCTAACGACGAAGCTCAGGCTGCTTATGATAAAGTATTTAAAGAAGTAAATGATAATATTGCAACAGTACAAAAAGAATATGGCAATAACGAAATTATCAAAGGCAAGATTGAAACGGAAATCACTGTTTATTTGAATAATAACTTTACTAATGGTGATTTAGGTTCCTTGGAAGCTATCAAAAACTTGGTTAAGGAAGAATACATGATTGCTCTGGCAAATGTCACTGCCGCTAAGGCCGATGTTGCTAAAGCTAAGAGAAATATAGAGAAATTAGCAGCAGGTACTTATACTGATACAGATTATATTACTGAATCATTGGTAAGTATTCAGGAAAAGATCAAAGTAAAACAGGCTGAATATGATGCTGCCAAGGCAGACTATGATACTGCAAGCGCTCAGTTGAAAGCACTTCTTGCTATCTTCTTGAAATAATTCCCTAACTACGTAAAAGTAACAAGATGATAAAAAAACTATGCACATTACTTTTGCTGACCTGTATGACAGCTGCGCCTTCAATGGCGCAGCGTTACAGCAGCAGTGATGATGCGTCGTTTGCCCCGAAGAAAGGACAGTGGCAGGTTTCAGTCCTGCTTGGTAGCGGAAAGTTTTTTAACGAAAACACTTCTTATCTGCTTCCCAAGTTCTCCAATGACGGAGGAGTAGTCGGACTTCCAAATGGAGGGACGGATAACTCCGGCGACCTGAAGCGCTATCTGAACATCGGGAGTCTGAATAATAATAGTCTGGTCAATATAGCCGGAATTGAAGGTAAGTATTTCGTGTCTGACAATTGGGATGTAAATTTCCAGTTCAGCATGAACGTCAGCCTCACTCCTAAGAAAGACTATGTAGAAGGAGACAACAGTGTACCCGACATGATTATCCCTGCGCAAAGTTATATCAATGCGCAGATGACCAACAACTGGTATGTATCTGTCGGTTCCAACTACTATTTCAAGACTCGCAACGAACGTATTCATCCGTATCTTGGAGGCGCACTCGGCTTCCAGATGGCACGCATTGAAACGACCGAACCATACACCGGAGACACCTATAAGGATAGTGACGACTCGGAAGAACTTCCGTCACAGGTCTATGTTTCTGGAAGTAAAGCCGGCCAGATGTACGGTTTCAAAGTAGCTGCCGTAGCAGGTATCGAGTATAGCATTGCCAAAGGTTTTGTTTTCGGTTTCGAAATGCACCCTCTGGCTTACCGCTATGACCTGATACAGATTTGCCCGAAAGGATTTGATAAATATAACGCCAGTCACCATAACATCAAGATATTTGAAATGCCTGTGGTGAAACTGGGATTCAGATTCTAAGGATGAATGATTATACAAATGTATGAATGAAAAGAGAAAGCCGTTCAGCTGATAGTGCGGACGGCTTTTCTTTTTTAAAGAAGAATGAAGAGCTTAATGAACAGATATGTGAAACTTTTATCTTTTCTTCCGGGAATATGCCTGATAGCGGCTTGCGCCGGGCATCAGATAAAAGGTTACGTGATTAACGGCAGTGCACCTTTGCCCGAATTCGAAGGAAAAATGGTTTATATGAAAGATGCTTCGAGCGGGCAGCCAATAGATAGTGCAGAAATAATTCATGGAAAGTTTGCTTTTGCCGATACGGTGGCTATTGTGTCGCCCGTAGTAAAAGTGCTTTCTATTCGTGCCAGCAAATCGGGACTGGAATACCGCCTCCCTGTCGTCATAGAGAATGGTAATATCCAAGCCGATATTTCCGATGTGGTTTGTACGGGAGGAACAATGCTGAATGAACGGATGCAGGATTTTCTCATGGCTGTTGATGAATATTCCACAGCTTGCGAGAACAAGCAAACGGAACAGATAAAATCCGGATTTGCGGATTTATTGAAAAAATACATAGAAATCAATGATGACAATGCAATAGGAGAATATATCCGGACTGCCTATCGTTCATCACTTTGATGCAATCAGATTGCTTTTAAGACTATAAACTAAATTTCCCACATAATAATATTCTCTCCAGATATTTCCTCCATATTTTTATAGAAGGGAATGTTGCATAAGAGAGACAGAAATGTGCCCTTGTGAAAGTCCGTATTTCTGTATTGTTATGTTTTGAGGACGTTCCCGTATTTCCCATTCCCTTTTTCCCCCGGGGACGTCCTTTTTTCTTTAATCCTGTGAGTGATATTGTGTAGGCAACACCCCAAACATGTCCTTAAAACATTTACTGAAATAACTCGGTGTAGCGAATCCCACCTTTTCCGATATCTCAATAACGGTCAGTTCCGTATGAGTCAGTAATCCGGCAGCTTTCTTTAAACGGATGCTTCGGATAAATTCTGTGGGTTTCTGCCCCGTGATAATTTGCAGTTTGCGGTAGAGATTCATTCGACTCATACACATGTCGTCGCTGAAAGCTTCCACGCTATAATCACTGTTATCCAGATTCTTTTCGACCAGTTCGATTGCTTTTTGCAGGAATCGCTCGTCTACTTTGGAAGAAGTGAGGTCTTCTGCATTCACCTCAATACCTGACAAGAATATCTGTTTCCGTTTTTGCTGCAATGCCAGCAGATGCTGGATCCGGTTCTTTAAAATATCCATGTTGAAAGGCTTTGTCAGGTAGCAGTCTGCTCCCGACTGATATCCTGCCAGTTCGTTTTCGTCACCTGTGCGGGCAGTAAGCAGGATAATGAAGATGTGTGAAGTCTTCATATTCTCTTTCAGCCGGAGACATAATTCAAACCCGTCCATTCCCGGCATCATGACATCACTCACAATGATATCCACTTCTTTCTCATTGGCGATGGCTTCCGCTTCTTCTCCGTTGGAGGCTTCCCATACCTGATATTCTTGTGATAACTGCTGATACATGAATTGACGGAATTCTTCATTGTCTTCTGCAATCAAAATAGTCTTTCGGGCATCTGATGAGTTCGTTTCAGTTGCTCCGGATTCATCCGGTATATTCTCCTCTCTCGGTAACAAACGTTTATCAACCAGATTGGTCGGAAGATAGACACAGAATTCTGTTCCTTCTTCCTTATTACTTTCCACTTCTATAAAGCCTTGATGCATGGCGACATATTCTTTCACAATATGCAGTCCGATGCCGCTTCCTGCTGTTGCCTGTCTGTGAGTGTTTGCCCCGATCTGATAATAGCGGTCGAATATATGGGGAAGTTCATCTGCTGCTATTTCCTGCCCGGTGTTCTGCACGATGATGCAGACGTACTGTATCCCTCCTCTGTTCTCCATTTTGAAAAACACATCGATTCTTCCTTCAGGAGGTGTAAATTTGAACGCATTATTGAGTAAGTTGTAGAGAATCCTGTGTACTTTATCCCGGTCAAGATACATATAAAGCGTTTGTTTCAGTGGTATGACTGAAAAGCGAATCTGCTTGTTGTTCGCATACGACTCGAATGCTTCGCAAGTGGTTGTGACAAATTCACTAATATCTGCATTCGTCAGATTCAGTTTTTCTTCGCTCACTTCCAGTTTGCGGAAATCCAGTAATTGATTGACTAATTGCAGCAACTCTTCAGCATTGCGATAGATGGAAGCTAACTGTTGCTTTAACTTGCCGTCCTGAATCTCCGACAGCAGACTGCTTAGGGGAGTGATAATCAGTGTCAGGGGAGTGCGTAAGTCGTGGCTGACATTCGTAAAGAAGCGGAATTTCATCTGTGTCAGTTGTTCTTCCAACTGTTCCTGTTGCTTCCGGTGCAGACGGTTGAAGTAGATCTTTATGACTCCTGCCACTATCAGAATAAAAGAAAGTATATAGAGGGTGTAGGCCCACCATGTCTCATACCATGCCGGTAGACGATCGATTTGCAGGCAGGATATGGGCTGTGCCCAACAACCGTGAATGTCCGTCGCTTTAATTTCCAGTGTGTAGCTGCCTTTGGGAAGTTTGGTGAAATACGCAGTGTTTACTCCCGGAGGGAGTGATTTCCAGCTTGCATCCCATCCTTTCAGACGGTAAGCATAACTGATTTGTCCGGCGTACAAGTGTTCCAGCGTAGAAAAGGAGATTTCTACATTGATATTATCAGGATTCAATTCTATTTGCCGGGTATTTATACCTGTTATTTGTGTTTTTCCGTCTATTTTGATGGAGGATATAACGGGCTTTATATCATTGGGAGATTGATCCAGTTCTGCAGACGGAGTAATCAAGCAAAAAGCACCAATCCCTCCGAGGCAAATCGCCCCGTTTTCCATTTTGCGGATGGAAAGGAAATAATCCATTTGAATGAAGCGGTCGGAATTATACATTATTCTAAATGAATGATTAGTCGGATTGTATTCTTTTACGTATGGGTCTGCCAATATCCACAAATGTCCCAAGTCGTCTATCTCCATCCCTTTGATGGCGTCTCCATTAGTGTTGCAGGCATTTTCTTCCCGGGAGATAACTTTTGTTTGCGGATGATAGCTGTACACATTTCCTTCCAAAGTAGCTACCCACACTTTTCCATCAGGAGCGATGAGGACAGATGAATAGTTTTCTCCTTTCCGAATCGTATGTCTTTCTCCTTTCGGAGAAAAATATTGGAACTCCAATGCTTCTGTAATACAGAATATCGTTCCGTCCGCAGCAACTGCCAGGCCGTTTATCATATTCGTACCGCCCTGAAACTTTTTGAGTTCCCCTTTGGAAAGAGAATATTGATAGATGGCATTTTCTGTGCCTATCCATAAGTTTCCCCGATTGTCTTCGCTTAATACACGAATCTGTCGGGCATCCGGCAGTTGGATCTCTTTCGTCAGTTTCATCTTCATGTCTTCATGTTGCAGATGCAATAGACACGCATTATCGGATGCAGCCCAGATTCCGGGTTGAGTATGACATTTCTCGATACATTTTATGATATTATACTTTCCTGTTTCTTCGGAAAAATCCGATGCAAAAGAAATCTGTTCGGAGGCGGGATGATAGATGGATAATCCGGTTCTTCCCTGCCATATCCAATAATAGTCTTTTTCTTGAATCGTTCTGTCTGCCATCACCGGATAACCGGTGATAGCGGACATGGCAGAAGTGGGGTAACGTTTAATTTTGTTGGCGTCGAACGAGAGGATGAACGTATGGGGAGAATATCCAGGAACCCATACATTACCGGCACGGTCTTCAATGATTCTATCCAATATTTTTCTGCCTTTAGGTAGAAAATTTTCCGTATCGATAGGGTGAAGTGCGTCATCTATAATCCGGTAAGCATATAAATCGTCCATCGCCGAAACCCACAACACTCCCTGTCGGCTGTCTTTTAGTAATCCCAGTATTTGAGTCTTATGCGGTGTTTGTTCGTACCCTTCTAAGGTGGCGGGTTGTAACTTACAGATTACTTCTTTCGACTGTGGATTGGAAGAAAGGATTAATTGCACAACTCCTTTTCCCCAAGTGGCTACCCAATAACATTCATTTTGTATATCTTCAATCATTTGTACAGGCGGTGCGTCGCACGCCCATTGGTAGGGCAAAAAACTGTCTGTTGACGGATGATATTGTAAAAGACCTCCCGATCCTTGCAGTACCCAAAGTTGGTGTTTCCCATCTTCGTAAAAGTCAGTAACGTTTCGTCTCGTGCCCTTCCATTCTGAAGGATAACTCCCAAGACATTTGCCTTCACTGGAAAAGTGATAAATCATACCTTCGGCCGAAGTCCAGATGGTGCCGTCATGAATAGCCCGGATAGCATCGACTCTTTGCTTCTTGAGTTCCCCGTCTGTTATTTCATTGATTTGATAATTGGCTTTATCCAATCTGTATAAACCGCGTTTGGTACCGAACCAGAGATGATGTCCGTTGTCTTCTGCTAGACAAGTAATATCGTTGCTGGATAGTAGGTGAGGCGTATTTAAGTCCGAACGAAAGACATTAATCTGATAACCGTTGTCACGGCACAGGCCTCCGCCTTCTGTTGCATACCACATATAACCTTCGCTATCCTGAAGAATCCGGTGGATATGTGCTACCGGTAACAATCTTTGAGTAGGAAGCTCCGTGACGACGACTTGTTGGGACGAAACGGAAAGAGTAGCCAGTAGACTGAGAATGAGACTATAATAGTATTTTAAAGTCATGCTTTTTATTTTAATACGGACAGCTATGTTTTTTCCAGACAAAGATAGTCTTTTTTTACAAATACTTTATATCTTTGCAAAACAATGGCATATGCTGCGATTTAACCATACCACTGAAAATATGAAAACAAAAACTTTATTAGGCTTCTTTCTCCTCTCTCTCATGACTTTTTGTATATCAGCCTGTCAAGATGATGCAGAGATTATTTTATTTAGCGGTTCCGAATTAATCGACGAAACGGGAACCTGTACGAACACGATTTCTTCTACAGTCCTGTATCTTAATGGATGGGAAGCGGAGAATATCGGGATAGCTAATGGAAAAGGTGGCTACTCGGCGCAAAGCTCCGATGAAACGATTGTGACGGCGACAGTCAACGATAATAGGTTATGGCTTAGCTCACACGGTAAAAAAGGGAAAGTAACGGTTACTGTTAGTGATAAGGATGGTAATTATGTCACGCTGCCTGTTACGGTTTCTTATGGTGTACTGACATTTACATGTCTCGACCAGCCTGAATTCCAAGTGTCCAGACCTAGTGAAGATATGTTGTTATTGGACGCAGAAGAGGACTTGCAGAAAAAGGTGAATGCGGCAATGGCTTTTTATTCTTTTATTAATAAGGGAGATATCTGTGTGTTACGACCGGATGATGTGTATCGTTTATCTGAAGAAGGAGAAGGAGGGAAATTTACCTATAAGACACAGGATGAACAGATTCTTGCTGAAGGAACATATCGGATAGAATGGGCTTCACTGGCTGGAAAACAGAAAAAAGCTTTTGTCTTTACATATAAAGGTGAAAATGATGTAGAGAAACAACACACCTTCTTTAATTTTAGCCCGTATTTAGGAACTCAAAGTCTTACAAGAGAAAGAGGTCCGATTACTACGGCATGGTTGGAAGATGTATCTGATTCACCTTATCTCGAAGATGTTTTACCTGCAGATAGAACGGTTGTATATTGGGTGGATACAATGATCTTCAGTTTATCTGCGGAGGATTTGTAATCATTTGTACGGGCTTTATTGTAAAGCCCGTATACGTACTTCGGTTGTTTTCTCATTTTTCAATCCTTCTTTTACTTTATTGATATCCGTATCTCCGTAATGATAAGGATACAAAATGCGCGGCTTGATAATTTGAGTTGCACGTATCGCTTGTTCCGGTGTCATGGTGTAGGGTTGGTTGACTGGCAGGAAAGCGATATCAATATCTTTCACTTGGTTTAGTTCTGGAATATCTTCTGTATCTCCGGCGATATAGATGCGGGTCCCTCCCAGAGTAAGAATATAGCCGTTGTCACGTCCTTTGGGATGGAACTTATCTCTGCCGGGAGTCGTATTATAGGCCGGTACGGCTTCCAGTTTGATATCATCTGCCAGTTGAAGCACATCGCCGTTCTTCATTTCCTGTCCTCTGTTCAGCATTTTCCGGCAATTAGGATTAGCAATAATTCTGGTCCCGCTTGTTTCGATAGCTGCTATTGCTTTGGTATCGAAATGGTCGCCATGTTCATGCGTAATCAGGATGAAATCCGCCTTCGGCTGTTGTGTATAGTCGGCGTAATCGGATACTGGATCAACGAATATTTTTTGTCCTGCATATTCCAGCAATAAGCTGGCATGTTTGAAGAAAGTGATCTTCAGGCTTTTCCCATTTTGGGTGGTAAATGAATCCATTTCAAAGTTTTGCATCTTTGTAGTCAGGTTAGTTGGGTTGTTAAATGAATGGGAATAAGAAAATCCGTAAGAAAAGCATAATACGAATGCTAATAATAGATTCTTTTTCATATCTGTACAGAATTTGGTTTCCTGCAAAGATAAACATCCGAGAAGATTTATCGGTTCATATTCGAAATGATTCTTTGCGAAATTAACTTTCTTTTTGTGGAAAATAAGAAGGCACGGGAAATATTTCATTCCCGTGCCTTCTCTTATTATTTTATGCCTTTACGGTATTCTTATGCGTTCAATGCCTGTTCGATATCAGCAATAATATCATCCGCATTTTCGATACCTACCGATAGACGGATCAAGTCCGGGCGTACACCTGCTTCCATCAGTTGCTCATCCGTCAACTGGCGGTGAGTGTGGCTCGCCGGATGGAGCACGCAACTACGTGCATCCGCCACGTGAGTAACGATCGCAATGAATTCCAGTGAATCCATAAACTTGATAGATACGTCACGTCCGCCTTTCAGTCCGAAGGAGATGACTCCGCAGGAACCATTCGGCATATATTTCTGTGCAAGGCTATAATATTTATTGTCCGGCAGTCCGCAATAGTTTACCCAGGCAACTTTCTCATTTTTAGAAAGATATTCGGCTACTTTCTGCGCGTTGCGGCAGTGTTGAGGCATACGCAGGTGCAACGTTTCAAGTCCCAGATTCAATAAGAAAGAATTTTGCGGGCTTTGGATGCTGCCGAGGTCACGCATCAGTTGGGCAGTTGCTTTGGTGATATAAGCACCTTTGCCGAATGCTTTGGTATAAGTCAGTCCGTGGTATGACTCGTCCGGAGTACAAAGTCCCGGGAATTTTTCAGCATGAGCATCCCAGTCAAAATTACCGCTGTCTACGATACAGCCACCTACGCTTGTAGCATGTCCGTCCATGTATTTGGTAGTAGAATGAACCACGATGTCAGCTCCCCATTCAAATGGGCGGCAGTTGATCGGGGTCGGGAAAGTGTTGTCAACAATCAAGGGAACCCCGTGACTGTGTGCGATGCGTGCAAATTTCTCAATATCCAGTACTTCAAGAGAAGGGTTGGAAATCGTTTCACCGAATAAAGCTTTTGTATTCGGTTTGAAAGCTGCAGAAATTTCTTCTTCGCTGGCATCCGGATGAACGAAAGTCACATCGATGCCTAGCTTCTTCATGGTCACGCCAAACAGGTTGAACGTACCTCCGTAAATAGCGGAAGAGCAAACAAAGTGATCTCCTGCCTGACAGATATTAAAAATGGCATAGAAGTTGGCAGCCTGACCGCTGGAAGTCAGCATAGCGGCTACACCACCTTCAAGGGCAGCGATTTTGGCGGCAACAGCGTCATTCGTTGGATTTTGCAGGCGGGTATAAAAGTAACCACTGTCTTCCAGGTCGAACAGGCGGGCCATCTGCTCGCTGGTATCGTATTTGAAAGTTGTACTTTGATAGATGGGCAATACGCGTGGTTCGCCTTTTTTAGGCGTCCATCCTGCCTGTACACACAGGGTTTCCGGTTTGAATTGTTTTGCCATAATGTTATCGGGTTTTAATGTTTTATTTCAAAAAATGTTTTAATGCTGCAAAAGTAGGGAAAATAATTGTATTTTTGCCCTGTTTATGAGTGAAATGATACTCTTGCGAAGGAGATAGTTAATGTAGTTATGAAAAATAAACTCTATATTCTTTTATTCTTAGCTTTTCTTTTTTCGGGCACAACTCTTTGGGCACAGCAGAAGGCAACCCCGAAGGCGGGTGAAGGTATCTCTTCTTTTCTGTTGAGGCACAACCGTTCTCCGAAGAAGTATTACGACGACTTTATTGAGCTGAATAAACAGAAACTGGGAAAGAACAATGTGCTTAAAGTGGGCGTGACGTATGTTATTCCTCCCATCAAGAAATCACCTTCCGGAAATACCGGGACAAAGCAACAATCTCCGAAAGCTAAATCAACAAAAATAGGAACTACCCTCAATCAGCCTCTGTTTGGAAAACAACTGGCTGATGTGAAAGTCACTTCCAACCGTCTTGCCGGTGCTTGCTTCTATGTGGTCAGCGGACATGGAGGTCCTGATCCGGGTGCTATCGGGAAAGTTGGTAAATACGAACTGCACGAAGATGAATACGCTTATGATATTGCCCTTCGTCTGGCACGTAACCTGATGCAGGAAGGGGCCGAAGTCCGTATTATCATTCAAGATGCTAAAGATGGTATCCGTGATGATTCATACCTGTCAAACAGTAAACGGGAGACTTGTATGGGTGATCCAATTCCTTTGAATCAGGTGCAACGCTTACAGCAACGCTGTGATAAAATAAACGCCCTTTACCGGAAAGACCGTAAGAACTACTCTTATTGCAGGGCGATTTTTATTCATATTGATAGCCGTAGTAAGGGAAAACAAACGGATGTCTTTTTCTATTATTCGAATAAAAAGGGAGAAAGCAAACGATTGGCGAATAATATGAAAGATACGTTTGAGTCAAAATATGATAAGCATCAACCCAACCGGGGCTTTTCCGGCACAGTAAGCGGGCGTAACTTATACGTACTTTCCCATACCACTCCCGCTTCCGTCTTTGTGGAGTTGGGTAATATCCAGAATATGTTCGATCAGCGTCGGTTGGTGATGAATTCCAATCGTCAGGCACTCGCCAAATGGCTGATGGAAGGCTTCCTGAAAGACTACAAGGAGAAGAAATAACATTTTTACTTCTCCTTTCGTGAACAAAATAAAAATCTGAATGTTTTATATATGCAAATCGCCTGATGGCTACTTGTAGGTATGCGAATATATATAGGCTAGTGAATATGCCTCCCCGGCATAACAGGAAGATTGCATAGTAGTTTTGTCGTGTTTTATTTTGTGTTTGTGTTGTGACGGTG
>ENA-UERZ01001550-UERZ01001550.1-human-gut-metagenome-genome-assembly--contig:-NODE-1550-length-16020-cov-6.622405_pt1 | contig 16020 bp, 12 predicted proteins | sample MGYA00242997_ERZ507998 | MGnify/ENA primary metagenome ERZ507998 (study PRJEB26167, sample SAMN06115470) | human gut metagenome | host: Homo sapiens | place: China:Henan | collected 2016-06-23... | reverse complement strand
CGCGCAGCGGCCTGCATCCCCTCGAAAAAATGCTTGCATTTTTGAGAAGCGTGTCGAAGTTTTTCGACACGCTGAAAAAGCCCTGGCCGGCGGCCAGGGCTTTTTATAGCTCGGCAAAAGAATGGCTTGGCTCGGGGCGGCTTATCCCCTCCCCGCCAGCACTTTCTCCTCCCTGGGCTTTTTCCGTTCGCTTCTTTTTCTCCGCCGCAGGGCCTTGGTCAGCTCGCATACCGCCAGGGGAGTCAGAGCCAGCGCCAGGACCGTAACCCACTCCGCCGCCCCCAGGGACACCGTCTTGAAGATCATCTGAAGGGGCGGCATACACAGTACCGCCAGCTGCATCAGCGCGCCCACCAGAAAGGCCTTGTTCATGGACGGATTGGAGAGCAGGCCGATATGGAACAGAGACTCGGTCTCGCTGCGCACATCAAAGGCGTGGAAGAGCTGGCAGAACGTCAGCGTGGCAAAGGCCATGGTATTGGCGGTGGCCGACGCCGTCAGCGGGTCGGAGAGCACGTACTCCCCCAGGAAATAGGCCGTCAGCGTCAGCAGCCCCACCATGGCCCCCTGCCAGGCCAGGCGGAAGGAAAAGGCCCGGTCAAAGAGGGAGGCGTGGGCGTCCCGGGGCTTGCGGTCCATCATCCCCTCCTCCACCGGCTCCATCCCAAGCGCCAGCGCGGGCAGGGCGTCGGTTACCAGATTGAGCCACAGAAGCTGCACCGGCAGCAGGGGCATCTGCCGGAACTGAAAGAGCGTGGCCAGAAAGATGGTCAGGATCTCTCCAATGTTGCAGGAGAGCAGGTAGTGGATGGCCTTCTTGATATTGGCATAGATCCCCCGGCCCTCTTCCACCGCCGCCACAATGGTGGCAAAGTTGTCATCCGTGAGGATCATGTCCGCCGCGCCCTTGGCCACGTCGGTCCCGGTCACGCCCATGGCGCAGCCGATGTCGGCCGCCTTGAGGGCGGGGGCGTCGTTGACGCCGTCCCCGGTCATGGCCACCACTTTTCCCCGCTTCTGCCAGGCCTTGACGATGCGCATCTTGTGCTCGGGAGAGACCCGGGCAAAGACGGAAAACTGCTCCACATCGGATTCCAGCATCTCCTGGGGCATGAAGTCCAGGTCCTCTCCGGTCAGAGCCAGATCTCCCGGCCGGAAGATATCCAGCTCTTTGGCCACCGCAATGGCGGTGAGCTTGTGGTCCCCCGTGATCATGACCGGCCGGATGCCCGCGCGGTAGCAGCGCTCCACCGCCCCCTTTGCCTCGGCTCTGGGCGGGTCCATCATGCCCGCCAGTCCCACAAAGGTCAAGCCCTGTTCCAGCACCGCGCTGGAGCACTCCCGGGGCAGCAGCTCCAGATCCCGGTAAGCCAGCCCCAGCACCCGCAAGGCCCGCCGGGCCATCCCCTCGTTGGCCGAGAGGATGCGCTGCTTCTCCTCGCCCCCGATTTTACACCGCCGCAGCAGTACATCGGGCGCGCCCTTTACCAGCACCCGGAAGCCCCCCTCCGGCCGGGCATGCACCGTGCTCATCAGCTTCCGCTCCGAGTCAAAGGGCACCTCCCCCCGGCGCGGCCGGGTCTCTTCCCACACGTTTTTGTCTACGCCCTCCCCCAGGGCCAGCTCGACCAGGGCGGTCTCCGTGGGGTCGCCTGTACATACCGCCTTCCCCCGGCCGTCGCGTTCCAGATGCACGTCGCTGCACAGCGCCCCGATCTCCAGCGCCAGCGTCCGCTGTCCCGGGCGCAGGGTCCACAGATCCACCACTTTCATCCGGTTCTGGGTCAGAGTGCCCGTCTTATCCGAGCAGATGACCCCGGCGCACCCCAGGGTCTCCACCGCCGGCAGGCGCTTGACGATGGCGTGTCGGTTCACCATCCGCTGCACCCCCATGGCCAGAACGATGGTCACAATGGCGGGCAGGCCCTCGGGAATGGCCGCCACCGCCAGGGATACCGCCGTCATAAACATCTCAAAGACCGGCTTGTGAAAGAGGAGGCCTACCCCGAACATCACCCCGCACACGCACAGGCAGACAAAGGAGAGGGTCCCCGAGACCTCGGCCATTTTTTTCTGCAAGGGGGTCTCTCCCCGCTCCTGGAGGAGCAGCATCCCCGCAATGCGTCCCACCTCGCTGTCCATTCCGGTGGCGGTGACGGCGCACAGGGCATGTCCGGCTGTCACCACTGTGGCGCCCACCACCATATTGCTCCGGTCGGCCAGCGGGGTATCCTCCGCCAGCACCGCTCCCGCCCCTTTGGAGACCGGGGCCGATTCCCCCGTCATGGCGCTCTCGTCACAGCGCAGGGCGGTGCTCTCCAGAATGCGCCCGTCTGCCGGGACCAGGTCTCCCGCTTCCAGCACGACCAGATCGCCCGGGACCAGCTCCTCCGCCGGGACCAGCGCCACAGCTCCCTCCCGGATCACCTTGGCCCTGGGGGCCGACATCCGGCGCAGGGCCTCCAGGGCCCGCTGGGCTCCGTCCTCCTGGGAAATGGAGATGGCGGCGTTCACCACCACGATCAGTAAAATAATGGCCGCGTCCAGCCAGTCCTCTCCACTGCTCACCAGCAGCGAAAGCCCTGCCGCGCCCAGCAGCACCAGGACCATGGGGTCCCGGAGCTGGTCCAGCAGGCGCAGGGCCATGCTCCGCCGCTTTCCCTGCTCCAGGGTATTGGGGCCGTACCGCTCCAGCCGCCGGGCTGCTTCCTGCCGGGTCAACCCCCGCTGTCCATCGGTCTCCAGGCCGGCCAGGACCTCCCGGGCGCTTTGACTGTGCCATCCGCTCATGATTTCCTCCGCTCCTTTGCACGTCCACTTTTTTCCAGTAGTCTGGACTATAACCATACCCGGGACACCGGTCCGATTGCAAGGGAATCCTGACGCAGCGCAAAAAACTCCGCGGGAGAGATGGAATATCTCTCCCGCGGAGTTCCTTCTGTCGATAACGTCGAGTGCGATGCAGGAAAAAAGCGGCTCTTTGCAAAGCCGAAAGCCCTCGGCAGAGTTTCGGCGTTAAGCCTCTGCGGATTCCAGTCCGGTCCGGCGCTCGATCTCCCGGGCTACCGCCCGGAGAAACGCGCTGTTGGATGGGCGGGTGGCGCTTCCCACAATGCGCCAATAGGCCGCCTCTCCCTTCTGGTGGAGCTGATGCACCAGATCCCGGATATTTTTATCCACGCTCTGGTAGGTGCCCCCGCTCTCCCGGATCGCCGCATAGTAGAGCTCTTTCATGAGCCGCTTTCCGATGTGGCCGGCCAGATACTCTGCCGCCAGCGCGGCGCAGAGGCTTCCCTTCCACTCGCTCTGCGCTCCCATTTCCGCGAGAATCTCCCAGGCCTGTCCCCGGAGAACAGGCTCCCGCCGGGGAAGGCGGCCGATCAGAAGGTCCACCAGATTCCCCAGCTCGCTCAAATTGACCGGCTTGCGCAGATAAAAGTCCACGCCCATGGCCAGCACCTGATCCACGATAGGCTCGCTCCCCACTTTGGAGAGGACCAGGATCCGGGGGCGCACCGGCGGAGGGTCCCGCTCCAGCGCGCGCAGGAGGGAGATTCCGCTGCACCGGGGCATGATGAGATCCAGCAGGACCAGCTGGGGCTGCCAAGCCCGGATCAGGCGCGCCCCTTCCTCCCCGTCGGCGGCGGATCGGGGACACAGCTCCAGCTCGGGCCGGGTCCTCACCCAGTCCTCCAGCAGCGTCCGGGTGGCGCGGTCATCTTCCACCACCAGTGTGGACACCCGTGTCTCCATGGCCTCTCCTCCTGTTCCTACTCCGGCCTTGCAGCGGGTACCGCCGCTCCTTTCCTGCGGCGTGCCAGGTCATTCCCCTGTCCTGCTCAGGGCTGGGCCGATGCGCCGGGCGCAGGGCTGGCTGTGGGCTCCGGGGCGGCGCTTGCGGTGGGTGTGGGGCTGGCCGCGGCCTGCTGGTTAGCCTCTACCTGGGCCTGGATCTCCTGCGCGTGGGCGGTCAGCTTTGTGTAGTACTCCTCGGGGTCGATGCTCTCATAGGCGTCGGTCAGCTCCACCTGGACGGCCTGCATCCACTCCTCCGTCAGCTGGCTGAAGCGGTACTGGGGGTAGGAGGCCCGGGTCTCGTCGGTGTCGGCGTCCAGCCGCAGGATGATGTGGTAGCCGAATTCGCTCTTGACCGGATCGCTGATCTCCCCCACGCCCAGCGCCAGGGAGGCCGTCTCAAACTCCTGCACCATCTGGCCGGGGGTCGCCGTGTACCCGTCGGGGGAATAGAGATTTCCGTCGGCGTCCCGCCCGTCGTCGCTGCGCTCCTTCATCTTTTCGTCAAAGAGAGCCTCTGGATCGGACGCGGCCCGGAGCTCGGCCGTCAAGGCGTCGGCCTCGGCCTTCACCTGGGCCTCCTCGGCCTCGGAAAAGGCGGTATAGGTGCCGTCCTCATTCTCATGCCGGGTGGAGAGGAGGATGTGCTTAACCCGGTAGAGCTCCTCCGCTTCCAGATAGGCGTCCATGTCCTCCTCAGTGGGGACCAGGGGGCCGCCTTCCTCGCTCAGCTTCTCATAGAGATTCTGGACCAGATAGCTGCTCTGTTCCATAAAGCTGCGGAACCCCTCCTGGGAGATGCCCTGGGCGTCCACCGCCATCTGGAGGGTGCCGCCCTGTTCCTCCAGGCTCTTCTCCAGCTGCTCAAACTGGGCGTCCAGCTCGCTCTTCTGCTCCTCGGTGACCGTGACGCCGTATTCCTTGGCCTTGCTCTCGATGACCGAATAGTATTTCACCAGCTGCAGGGCGTCCTCTTTCACATACTGGGAGAGAGTCTTTCCATCGCTGATCTCCTGCTCCCAGGCCTCCTCACCGGAGAGGGCGCCCATCTGCTCCATATAGCCGATGTCCTGTCCCAGCTGAAAGAAGTACTCCTCCGCCGTCACCGGCTCGCCGTCCACCTTGAGCAGAACAGTGTCCCGTGCCATCCCGGTCAGCTTGTAGGTCACATCGTCGGCCGCGGGCTTGCGCTCACAGCCGGCCAGGGCCCCGGTCAGCGCCGCGCCGGCCAGGAGCAGCCCCAGGACTCTTCTCATTTGATCCATGGATATCCTCCTTTTATTTGCTTGTTACACTATACCACCGATGCCCGTCGAGCACAACCGGAAAAGGGCGTGTCCGCTCCGTCACTCCGCCCCGGCGGGGGCTGTGGCGGCGTAGTCCTCCACCAGCCTGCGGCTCCACTTGAGGGCGTCCTCCCCCTTTTTCAGGCGCAGGGCGATGCAGGGGCGCTCCCCCGGCGCCACCACCAGCCGTCCCTGGTATTTCCGCTCGGCGCACAGGGTGGAGACCCGCTCCAGCTGGAAGTCGCTGAGGTAAAAGTGGAGGTTGGTCCCCTTCTGATCGATCTCCAGGATGCCGCTGCGGGCGGCGTCGGCCCGCAGGAGGGCCACGGCGATGAGGTTGTTCACCGTCCGCGGGGGATCGCCGTAGCGGTCGATGAGCTCGTCGGTCAGGTCGTCGGCGTCCTCCTCGCTGCGGATGGCGGCAATGCGCCGGTAGAGGTCCATCCGCTGCTCGGGACTGGGCACATACCGGTCGGGGATGGAGGCCGCCACCGTGAGATCGGCGGAGCACTCGGTATTGCGGGGGATGGGTTCGCCCCGCTCCTCCAGCACCGCCTCCTCCAGGAGCTTGAGGTAGAGGTCGTAGCCCACGCTGAGCATAAAGCCGCTCTGTTCGGGCCCCAGCACGTTGCCCGCCCCCCTGATCTCCAGATCCCGCATGGCGATCTTGAAGCCCGAACCGAACTCCGCAAACTCCCGGATGGCCCCCAGCCGCTTGGAGGCCACCTCGCTGAGGACCTTCCCCCTGCGGAAGGTGAGGTAGGCGTAGGCCCGTCGGCTGGAGCGGCCCACCCGGCCGCGGATCTGATGGAGCTGGGCCAGGCCCATGTGGTCGGCGTCCTCAATGATGAGGGTATTGGCGTTGGCGATGTCGATGCCGGTCTCAATGATCGTGGTGCACACCAGGATGTCCACCTCGCCGTCGCTCATGCGTTTCATGACGTCGTTGAGCTCCTCCTGGGACATCTTGCCATGGGCTACCCCAACGGACACCTCGCCCCCCAGCATCTCCTTGATGCGCCCGGCGGTGCGGGTGATGGTCTCCACCCGGTTGTGGAGGTAGTAGATCTGGCCGCCCCGCTCCAGCTCCCGGCGCATGGCGTCGGAGAGCACCCCCCAGTCGTGCTCCAGCACATAGGTCTGCACGGGCTGGCGGTCCATGGGGGGCTGCTCCAGCGTGGACATGTCCCGTATGCCCGAGAGGGCCATATTGAGGGTCCGGGGGATGGGGGTGGCCGACAGGGTGAGTACATCCACCTGCTTGGAGATCTCCTTGAGCCGCTCCTTGTGGGCCACGCCGAAGCGCTGCTCCTCGTCGATGACCAGCAGCCCCAGGTCCTTGAACTTCACGTCCTTCTGAAAGAGCCGGTGGGTCCCGATGAGCAGGTCCACCCCGCCCTGCTCCACCCGGCGCAATGTCTCCTTCATCTGGGCGCTGGTGCGGAAGCGGGAGACCACGTCGATGTCCACCGGATACCGGGCAAAGCGCTGCTTGGCGGAGAGAAAATGCTGCCGGGCCAGGACGGTGGTGGGGACCAGAACAGCCGCCTGCTTGCCGTCCAGCACGCACTTCATGACGGCCCGGAAGGCCACCTCGGTCTTGCCGTAGCCCACGTCGCCGCAGAGCAGGCGGTCCATGGGCCGGGCCGTCTCCATGTCCCGCTTGATCTCCTCGATGCAGCGGAGCTGATCGTCGGTCTCGGCGTACTCAAACTGCTCCTCAAACTCGCGCATCCACTCGGAGTCGGGGGAAAAGGCGTAACCCGGCTGCCGCTGCCGCTCGGCGTAGAGCTGGATGAGGCCCTTGGCCAGGTCCTTGACCGCCTTTTTCGCCCGGGTCTTGGCCTTTTCCCAGTCAGTCCCCCCCAGCTTGGAGAGCTTTTTCTTCTCCTGGGCGTCCTCGCCGCCGCCGATGTATTTGCTCACCAGGTCCAGCTGGGTGGCGGGGACATAGAGCACATCGGCCCCGGCGTAGGCAATCTTGATGTAGTCCTTCTCCACCCCGTCCACCTGCATCTTGACCATCTCCTGGTAGCGGCCCACTCCGTGGTGCTCGTGGACCACCAGGTCGCCGGGGGAGAGGTCGGCATAGGAGCTGAGCTTTGCCCGGTTGGTGACCGCCTTGGCCCGCGCCTTCTTGACGGGGGCCGCGCTCCCTTCTGTGAGGATGGCAAAGCGGGCGTCCGGGAATTCCAGCCCCGCCGACAATCCGCCCACGGCGATGGTGGCCTTTCCGGAGTCCGGAAGGGCGTGGAGGGCGTAGTCCACCGCGGGGCGCAGCCCCTGCTCCCGCAGGAGGGCCTGGAGGTTGTCGGCCCGCTGCCGGCTGGAGACCAGCACCACCGCCCGGTATCCCTCGTCCAGATAGTGGGAGAGGTCGGAGACCGCCGTCTCCAGGCTGGTCCCGTAGGAGGGGAGCTGCTTGGCCAGCAGGTTCAGGAGGGTGCGGGGCCTCATGGGATACTGCCCTGTGGCGAAGGAGTCCAGATAGGCTACCGGCCAGTCGGAGAGGCGGGCATAGAGCTCCTCCAGGGTGCGGACAAAGCGGGCGCACTCCCCGGCCAGAACGCCGTTCTCCAGCAGAGCGTTCACGTCTTCTCCCATCTGCCAGAGATAGTTTTTCCCCCGCTCGGCCACCCGGGAACTTTCGCTGAAGAGCACCACCGCATCTCCGGGCAGATAGTCGGCGGCGGTGGCCATCTCCGGATAGATCAGGGTCAGGTACCGGTCCAGGGCCGGGAAGGAGGTCTCCTGGGTCAGCCGCTCCAGATCCTCCTCCAGATTTTGAAGGAGGGCGGCCTGGTCCCCCTTCCGGCGGCGGACCTGGGAGAGCAGCCCGGTCAGGCGCTGCTTCAGTCCCTCTGTTCCGCCGGGGGTGAGCTGGGGCAGCACCTCGGCCGCCGGGAGGAAGGCCGCCTCCTCACAGTTTTCCGTGCGGCGCTGGGTGTTGACGTCAAAATAGCCCATGGAGTCCGCCTCGTCGCCGAAGAACTCCACCCGGACCGGACGCTCCTGGCCCGGGGAGAAAAAGTCCAGGATGCCGCCCCGCAGGGCAAACTGACCCACGCCCTCCACCTGCTGCCCCCGGGTATAGCCCGCGGCCGAGAGGGCCTCCGCCAGCTCGTTCAAGTCATAGCGCTCCCCCAGCCGGACCGTGCGGCCGGCCCGTTTCAGGGCCTCCGGCGGCAGGGTGCGCTGGAGGAGCGCCTCCACCGTCACCACAGTGAGGGGGCTCCTCCCCTCCAACAGGGCCTGGAAGGCGGCCAGACGCCGGTGCTCATACTGGCGGGAGACCACCGCGGCATGGTGGAAGGTGAACTCCCGGGCCGACACCAGGCGCACCTCCTCCCCGGCCAGGACCCTCAAGTCCCGGCTGAGGCGCTCCCCCTCGGTCTCATCGGCGCAGAGCAGCACCACGCTCCGGCCGGTCTCCCGCCGGACGGCGGCGGCAATATAGGCCCGCAGCACCGGGGAGAGGCCGGAGAAGCCCGCGGGGCAGCCCCCCTCCTCGATGGCCGCCAGGAGCTTGCGCACCTCCGGCAGCTCCCGCAGGACCTGGGTCAGCAGCTGCATGCTGTACCCTCCTTTCCAAAAAATAAGGAAGTCATAGACGTGCCGAAAGCCCCCGTTCCCATCCGGGAGGGGGGTGTACGTGTGGACAGTATAGCCCCTCGCAGGGGTGGCCGTCAAGGGAAATGAGGCGCTTCCCGGCACAAAGCCGCCCCCGCCTCAACAGCGTCCGAGCTGTTGAGGCGGGGGCGGACGCATTCTTTCCGGGTCACATCTGGGCCGCCCGGGCCGCTTGCAGGATGGACTCCGCCGTGCGGAAGCTCTCCCGGGGCAGGCTGGTGGGGAGGAGCTCGATCCCCCGGTCCTCCAGCCCCTCCAGCAGGGTGATAAGGGCCAGAGAGTCCAGAAGTCCCCGCTCCAGCAGGTCCACCCCCGGCTCTCCCGCCTCCGGACTCCCGCAGGCCTCCGCCAGCAGGTCCCGGATCTCATCCAGGCTTACCATCTCGCACCCACTCCTTTAAGACATTCCGGTCACATTTTCCGTTGGGGGTGAGGGGCATGTGCTCCACCCACTCATACCGCCCCGGGCACATCCAGGGTGGGAGGCGCTGTTCCAGCGCCTCCTTCACCCCGCTCCAATCGGGTGATTGGGGGCCCTCCACAAAGGCCGCCAGGCTCTGTACGCTCCCGTCCCGGCCCAGCCGGGGGAGCACCGCCGCCCGCTCGATGCCGTCCAGCGTCTCCAGCGCCGCCTCGATCTCCCCCGGTTCCACCCGGAAGCCCCGGTATTTGATCTGTTCATCCAGCCGTCCCCGGTACCAGAGCTTTCCGGCGCGGATCACCCCCAGGTCTCCCGTGCCGTAGGCCCGCCCCGCCGGGGTATTCCGGAACCCGCCAGGTATCCCATTCAGATAACCCGGCGAGAGCTGCGCGCCCCGTAGCACGATCTCCCCCACCGTTCCCTCCGGACAGGGCGCTCCCCCGCTCTCTATGGAGATATCCGCGCCGCACCGCGCCATCTCCCCGATGGGCAGCTCCGCGCCGCAGTCCTCCGGATGGATGCGCGCGGCAGAGACCGCGCAGGTCCCCTCCGTAGGTCCATAGGCGTTATAGAGGAGCAGTTTGGGGAAGCGCCGGAGCAGTTTTTCCGCCGTCCGCGTCGGAAGGACTTCTCCGCAGGAGAGCACCCCGCTCAAACGGGGCATCTGTCCGCAGCAGAAGGACGCATCCGTGAGGCAGAGCCGCAGAAAGGTGGGGGTGGCCACCAGCAGCCCCGCCCAACTTTTCCACATCCGGGCAAACAATGTGGAAAAGCTGCTCTGCTCCTCTCCGGTCAGGGCGGTATGGGTCCCCCCTGTCATCACCGCCAGATAGAGGTCGGCCACCGACAGGTCAAAGGCGTAGCCCGCCTGATTGAGCACCCCCCGTCCGGCACAAGCGGCGATCCCCGGCAGGGAGAGGGCCCAAGTCAAAAAATGGTCTAAACTTCCCCGGGAAATGGGGACTCCCTTGGGCACCCCCGTACTCCCTGAGGTGAAGATGAAATAGGCCGCCTCCGCCGGACCGGCCGTGCTTTCGCACCATATTCCGGGGTCGGGAAGCGCCTCCAGCGACCCCCGGTCCCAGGTCTCCAGTCCGGACAGCCCGATCGGTTCCACCGCCAGCAGCAGCTTGGCCCCCGCCAGCTCCGCCGCCCGGCGCACCCGCTCGCGGGGCCAGCTCCGGTCCACTGGGAGATAGGGCCGTCCGGCCAGCAGACAGGCGAGAAAGCATGCGGGCATCCACGGCTCCTTGTGTCCGTAGACCACCACCGGTCCCCGGCCCCGGGCCAGCACAGCGGCTGCCGCTCGCACCTTTGCCCCCAGAACCGCCCAGCTCATTTCTTCCCCGCCGCCGCAGAAGGCGGGGCGCTCCCCCAGTCTGCCGCAGTTCTCCCGCAGCCGCTCCAGAAGTCTCATACCCTCTCCTCCCGGGGGATGAGGGCGGGGTCATACATCACCCGGGAGTGGTTGTCCAGCACCAGCTCCCGGCCTACCACCTCACCGGTGGCGCGGTCCAGCACCTCCCGGTAGACCTGGCTCACCCGGAACCAGTCCTCTCCCTCCTGGACATAGCCCGCGCCCTCCTCCCGCAGGCGGTAGCGCCGCAGGAAGGGGTGTCCGGCCCGCAGCTCGCCGCACAGGTCGTTTCCCTCCAGCCACACCCGCAGCTGTACGGTCTGATCCGTGTCATTCCGGAAGCGGTAATCCACATGGGGATAGAAGATCGATGTGCCCGTGCCGAAGGGCACCTGCCGCCGGGCGTCCGGGAAGAGCGCGTCCGAGTGATGGTGGAGCTCCCGCACCGTGAGAGGGCTGTTGAGCACCAGATAGTGGATGAGGTTGGCCAGCTGACACAGCCCGCCGCCCACGCCGGCATAGAACCGCCCCCCGCCGATGGTCAGGCCCTCCCGGTATCCCCGCCGGGCGTTGGGCGGCCCCACCAGCGCCCAGAAGGAAAAGACCTGCCCTGGCTCCACGCAGATGCCGTCCACGCAGGGAGCCGCCAGGGCCAGATTCTGCCGCTTGTTCTCCTGGAGGGCCATATCCACCCCATGCAGCGGGCGCAGGATGGGGGAGCGGTGCCCCTTCACCACCGCGGGCAGAGACTCCATCCGTCTGGTGCGGGCAAACGGGGTGCGTTCCCGCCAGTCCCACAGCCTCCGCCGCAGCGCCTCCTTCTTCAGGGAGATCCGGTAGCAGACCGGTCCCCACTGACAAAACAGTTTCCTCTCCCCCATATGTTCCATCCCTCTCCCGCGCCCCTTAAGGCCCGCGTCTCTCTGGATTATATCCCATACACGCCGAAAAGTCCCCACAGTTTGGTAACAAAAATCCTCTATGCGCACAGCGCCGCGGGAGTTCTCTCTCCCGCGGCGCCCATTCGCTCCGGTCCCGGCCGGAAGGGCCGCCTGGCTCAGCGCCCCGGTTCCAGCAGCTCCTCCGCCCGGCCGCGTACCGCCAGCCGGTTTCCGTACTGGGCCACAAAGCGCAAATGCTCCGCCGCCTCTTCCGGCCGGCCCAGCGCCCGAAAGAGCTGCCCCAGCTCATAGTGCCAGGCCACCCGCAGGCGCAGGGAGGGCGCCTTCTCCAGGCAGGCTTTCATCGCCTCCTCCAGCCCCTCGGTCTGTCCCTGGCGCAGGGCAAGGCAGAGCTCCTGTTCCTCCAAAGCCTCCAGAAGGGTCTTGCACCCCAGCCACTGCCGGCGGGCCGCCCGGCGGCCCTGCTCGAGCCACTGTCCGGCCGTCCCCGGGTCGGACAGGTCGCTGCGGCAGACCACATAGAGCAGAAGGCTGTCCGGCTGCCGCCAGAGCTTGCGCCGTCCCTCCACCCGTTCCAGAGCCGACAGGGCCTCCACCTCCCGCCCCAGCAGGAGCAGGCAGAACCCCTCATAGACCCGGTAGCGGACGCTGCCCGGATTCTGCCGCAGTACGGAGCGGCACCACGCCAGCAGAGGAGCGGGATCGCAGTTCTGATCCAGCCGGTCCATCCGATGGCGCAGCTCTTTGATGGTCAGAATGGAGATCGCATCCACATAGCCTATGATCCATACCCAAAACAGCAGCAGCGGGAGCAGCCACCCGTCGCACCAGACCTCTGCCAAGGCCAGCCCCAGCAATCCCAGCCCCATCCAGATCCAGGCGCCCGCCCGGGCGTGTTCCAATATCCAGCGTCTGATAAAAGCCGCCTCCCATCCCATGTGTTCTCCCACACAGAATAGCAGACGGCTTTTGAGAAGAATGAACGATTTTCTTACAAAATACGAAAGATGGCAGACTTAGCCGTTGAAGCGGCTCATGGTCTTGTCCGGCCCCTCCCGGAGGAAGCACTCCACCGCGTCGGCCGCCCGTTCGACGGCCCCATCCATGGTCCTGCGGTCCTCCCCCTGGAATTTTCCCAGCACCCAGTCGGCCATGTCGTAGTCTGGATGGGGCTTCTCCCCCACCCCCACCTTGATCCGGGGGAACTGGTCGCTGCCCAGGTGCTGGATGATGTTTTTCAGGCCGTTATGGCCGCCCGCTGAGCCGCCGCGGCGCACCCGCAGCTTTCCCACCGGCAGGGACACGTCGTCCGAGATGACCAGCACATGGTCGGCGGGCACCTTGAAAAAACGGGCCGCCTCCCCCACCGCCTCGCCGGAGAGGTTCATATAGGTCACCGGCTTCATCAGCAGGACCTTCTCCCCGCCGATTTCCAGCGTATTGGTAAGCGCGCGGTGCTTGAGCTTCTGGATGGGCGCCCGTCCCCGCTCCGCCAGCTCGTCGGCCACCTCAAAGCCCACATTGTGCCGGGTGTTGTCATACTTCTCCCCCACATTGCCAAGGCCCACCACCAGCCAGGATACGCCGCCCGATGTCCTTCCGAAAAACATGGATACCACCTCACAGGATTACAGCATTGCAGAAAAGGGGGCGTCCCCGCCGGGCAAAATACGCCCGGCAGGGGCGCCCCGCGCCCGCCCGCAGGCGGGAGAGGATGCTTACAGGAACAGCTTGGAGACCGAGATCTCTTCGTAGATGCGCTCAATGGCCTCGGCGAACATGGGGGCCACGGAGAGGTACTTGATCTTGTCACAGGTCTCCGCCTTGGCGGGAACGGTGTTGAGGAAGAGGACCTCGTCCAGGGCGCTGTTGCGGATGCGCTCCACCGCCGGGCCGGAGAGCACGCCGTGAGAGGCGCAGGCGGTGACCGACTTGGCTCCGCCGATCTCCACCAGGGCCTGGGCGGCGTGGCAGAGGGACCCGCCGGTGTCCACCATGTCGTCCAGCAGGATGACGCGCTTGCCGCGCACGTCGCCGATGATGTTCATGACCTCGGAGGAGTTGGCCTTCTGACGGCGCTTATCCACGATGGCCAGAGGCATATCCAGCTTCTGGGCAAACGCGCGGGCGCGGGCCACGGAGCCCACATCCGGGGAGACCACCATCACCTCGTCATGGCAGTCCTTGTACTTCTCCAGGAAGTGCTTGACGAACACGGGAGAGCCCATCAGGTTATCCACAGGGATGTCGAAAAAGCCCTGGATCTGATTGGCGTGCAGGTCCATCGTGAGCACCCGGTCGGCGCCGGCGCGGGTGATGAGGTTGGCCACCAGCTTGGCGGAGATCGGATCGCGGGGCTTGGTCTTGCGGTCCTGACGGGCATAGCCGAAGTAGGGGATGACGGCGGTGATGCGGCCGGCCGAGGCGCGCTTCATGGCGTCGATCATGATGAGCAGTTCCATCAGGTTGTCGTTGACGGGGCTGCAGGTGGACTGGATCACAAAGACGTCGGAGCCGCGCACCGTCTCATAGATGGACACATACTTCTCGCCGTCGGAGAAGGTGCCCACCTCGGCCTCGCCCAGGGAGGTGCCGATCTTCTTGCAGATGTCCAGGGCCAGCGCCTGGTTGGAGCTTCCGCAAAAGATCTTGATGTCCTTACCGTGTGCAATCATTTCTACATACATCCTCTCATATGTTTTGCGGCCAAACCCTGCCGCTCAAGTCGCTTCTCTATCTGCATCTCCCCCGGGTCCCGCCCGGGGAGGACTTATTTTCTGCGGTTGCGCCGGCGGGCGGCCCACTGCTTCTTGACCACCTGGATGCTTCGGGCAATGGCCAGAGAGTCGGCCGGCACGTCGTCGGTGATGGTGGAGCCGGCGGCGGTATAGGCGCCGTCCCCGATCTTCACCGGGGCCACCAGATTGGTGTTGCAGCCGATAAAGGCGTTGTCGCCGATGGTGGTGCGGAACTTGCTGGTGCCGTCATAGTTGACGGTGACCGTGCCGCACCCGAAATTCACCCGGCCGCCCACATCGGAATCGCCCACATAGGTCAGATGGGAGATCTTGGTGCCGTCGCCGATGGTGGAGTTTTTCAGCTCCACAAAGTCGCCCACCTTGACCTCCCGGCCCACATGGCAGCCCGGGCGGATATAGGCGAAGGGTCCCACCTTGGCGCCGTCCTCCACCGTGCTCCCATTGAGCTGGGAGGCATTGACCGCTACGCCACGGCCGATCACGCAGTCCCGGATCATGGTGTTGGGGCCCAGCTCGCACTCCGGACCGATCACAGTCCGCCCCCGCAGGATGACTCCGGGCAGGACCACGGTTCCCCGGCCCAGTGTGACCTGAGGCCCGATATAGGCCTGGGCGGGGTCCAGGAAGCGGACCCCCGCCTCCCGGGCGCGGCTGACGCCGTCCTCCCGGGCAACGGTCTGAAGGTCCTCCAGATTTTTTTCCTCCAGGGGGAGGAAGCAGCTCTCATAGGGACGGCAGTGGCCGGTCAGGGCGTCCAGAATATCGCCGCCCCCGGCCAGAGCGGTCCGGCCGGCGGGGGTAAACTCAAACACGCCGTGTCCCTCCGGGTGGACGCCCCGGCTGAGCATGGCGTTCTTCTCCTGGGGCGGCAGCTCAGCCAGTCCGTCCCGGACGCGGCTGACGGCATAGGCGGGCATAAAAACAGGCCGGGTCACCGCCACCACCCGGTCATGTTCCTCCAGAAAGGCCAGCAGACGCTCCCTGGCTCCATCGGTCCCGGTGGTGATGAACGCCGTCCCCTCCGGGAAGCAGGTCTCGGCCTGGGCCTGGTCGTCCTGATGGCACACCACCAAAAACGCCCCTGCTCCGGCGCGCTCCAGCGCCTGCTCCAGCCAAAGGGCCGCAGGGTCAAAGAGCAGCGGCTCCAGCATCAGGGACGGCCGGCTCCCCTCCCGCGGCAGGAATACGATTGCCCCCGCCTTTTCCGTCATACGCGGTCACACTCCTTTTCTTCTTTACGATTATATCAAAGCGGCCGTGGAAATGCACCCATATTTTTGGGAAAATCCCTCTCCCAATGCCATATCAGACAAATGCACAATTCCAAATGGGTTTTCTCCCGGCTTCTCAACAACTTTACCGCCTCTTTACACAGCGCGCCCACTCGGAGCGCAGGAAAAAGGAGGACCCCCGGGGGTCCTCCTTCCGGTTCTGTCCCGGTTATGCCATGACCAGGCGGCGCATCCCCATGACGCGCCAGAGCTGGGAGACCTCCAATGTGGCGCAGAACTTATCCGCCAGATTCACCACCGCCGCCTCCGGGCTGCGGGGCCGGCGCTTGGCCAGAGGCCACATATGGGACAGAATAATATTCTCTTCCTTGGGCGAGAGTCCGCCGCACAGCATGCGGGCATTGCGCGCCGCGGCCACCGGGTGGTCAAAGCACTGGTTGCCCGGATGGGTCCCGGGTTCCCGGGCGTTGTACAGGTACAGGTCGTGGAGCAGGCCGCAGCGGGCCGCCGTGCGGCAGTCCAGTCCCCAGCGCCTGGCCAGGCGGAAGGCAATATAGGCTACGAATACCGAGTGCTCATAGCAGTTGCAGCCCGGGTGGTGGGGAATATCCCGCATGGAGAGCACCTCACGGCTCCCG
>ENA-UERZ01001543-UERZ01001543.1-human-gut-metagenome-genome-assembly--contig:-NODE-1543-length-16073-cov-4.674669_pt1 | contig 16073 bp, 10 predicted proteins | sample MGYA00242997_ERZ507998 | MGnify/ENA primary metagenome ERZ507998 (study PRJEB26167, sample SAMN06115470) | human gut metagenome | host: Homo sapiens | place: China:Henan | collected 2016-06-23... | reverse complement strand
TCAGGCAGGCGGGGGTCAGGCCTTTCGTGCTGGCCGGCCTGCTCTACGTCTGGCTGGTGGCGGGCGGTTACTTCGTCACGAAATACGTGGTCGGCATGTTGTAGCGGCCGCTTTACAGTCTCGGCAGCTCCGGATTCTCGTGCTCGGAGTAGCGGAGCACCCGTTCCCGAATGAAGTCCGCGAAACCGCGGGCCTCTTCGTATGTAAGGGCCTCGGGATAGCTCATCAGCACCAGCCGGTGGGGTGTGAAGGGCTTGCGGAACGACGGGTGGATGTATTGGTAGGGGTTGGCGACGAACCCCAGCCGCTCGTAGAAGTGCAGGCGGCGGATCGAAATGTCGTCTACGGGCGGGTCGATCTCGAGGATGACGCGCCCGACCTTCCGGCAGAAGGCCGAGAGTGCGGCGGAGCCCATGTTTTGTCCCCGCAGGGCGGGTGAGACGGCCAGGTGCTCGACATAACGGTACCCGTCGGCACCCCAGTGGAAGAGGATGCCGATGAACTCGTCGCCGCGCCAGATGCCGTCGGCTTCGAAATTCGGGTCGCCGAAAGCCCGGTCGTAGGCCTCCTCGCTCCAGCGTTCGTTGTAGGGGAACGACTTTTCGTAAAGCTCCCAGGCTTCGGCCCAGCCTTTGTCTGCGCGGGATTTGAAAGGTATGAATTGCAGTGGTCGTGTCATAGTCCGTTTTGTTTTGCGCAAAAATACTGCAAATTCCCCGCATTACCAACCCGGATAGGCCGGTCATGGCGCTCCGGGCAAAAGATAAAAGGGACTTCCCTGTTGCGTGGGAGTCCCTTTTACTGCCTTGCGGCGTGAACTTTTTATTACTCCGTTTTCCCTCCGGTAATATCCTCGGGGATGCCGTCGCAGCGTTCGTAGACCGAAATGTCCGAGCGGTCGTCCTTGGCTGTCCATATCATTTGTGTCTTCGAAAAGTCGGTCACGATGTAGCGGTGCTGCCAGTCGCCGGCACTGTAATCGTAGTTGCCGTAGATGATGGCGCCCAGTTCCTCGTCGGTTTCGATGGCGAAGCGTCCCGTGAGCTTGCGGGCGCCGAAGCTGTCTAAGTTCTGGTACATGACGTACTTCTGGTCTTTGCGGATGAACTCGATGTATACGTAGCTGCCCTGGGCGAGGGGCGCGCCGTTCCATTGGGCGAGCTGCCACGTGCCGGCGAGGTTGTTGGGCGTGACATCCAGGGGGGCTACATACGACTTGTCGTCATCGCAGGCGCAGAAGGCCGTCACGATAAGTGCAAGGAGCGTAAATCTAAAAATTGTTTTCATATGACTCGTTTTTGTCTGTTTCTTACTCTGTTTCTTCGAACCGGATCTGCAGCGTGCGCCCGCTCGGCGGGACATCGGGCCCTTCGAGGATCAGGGGCAGCTGTGCAGGAGCCCTGTGCGTTGCCTGCGCGGGGTCGAACCCGATGACCAGGTCGCCTTTGGCGCCCGGGGCGAGGGTTGCGGGCTCGCACCTGAGGGTGATTCCCCGCGGGAGCAGGTGATCGTCGCAGCGTGGCCGCATGGCATGGTCGCCCGTGTTCAGGCATTCGATGCGCTCGCTCTGCAACCCTTCCCGGGCGAACCGCACGGACTGCTGTTTGAGCCGCAGCGTCCCCATTGCATAGGGGTAATCGCCGTCCGTGAGTTCCGAGGCTATGACCGTGCCCGTGAGGTGCAGGATGGCCGTCGGCATCTTGTCCGAGAGCTGCGTATAGACGAAGATCCGCCTGTCGAAGCTCCCCGGGTGTCCCTTCGGGTGGTAGGTGACCGTCACCGTGCCTTCGCCGCCCGTGCGGACGGGCTGCCGGCCGTAGGTGGCCGCGGCGCAGCCGCAGGTGGTCTGCACGCGGGTGATGATGAGCGGTGCCGTTCCTTCGTTATGCCATTTGAACGTGTAGCTCGGCGGCGTATCGTCCTCGCCGATATGCCCTGCGTCGATCTGCGTGCGCTCGAAGCGCATGGCTTGAGCCCCGTCGGCCGTGGCGGGGTGCGCCAGGCTGTCGAGTTTGGCACGGGGGACGATGCGGATCTGTCCGCAGAGCGGTGTGGCGGCGGTAACCGCCCACAACGCCCCGCAGCAGAAGAGCATACGTGCTATCGTCGTTCCGCAGCGCATCGTTCGTTAAAGCCAGCCGTTACCGTTTGCGGATTTACGCACCGTGATGTTGAAATTGTGCGTCTCGCCCTTGCTCGAAGTGATGCTTGCCCTGGTCGTACCGGCCTTCAGCCCCTTGACCGTCAGTTTCGCACCCTCCATCGACGCCGTGGCGACCGCCGTGTCGGCGATGCTGACCGTGTAGGTCAGCGTTTCGCCGCCGAGGAAGTAGTTGGCCGGGATGGCCTTCACCTCCTTGCCCAGCGAGATGTAGAGGTTCGGGAACGAAACCTGCTTGCCGTTGCCGGAGACCGCATTGAGCAGCCTGGCCGCATTGACCTGGCCCGTGCCCATCTGGTTGCGGTAGTTGGCCAGCGTCAGCTGCATGGGCTGGTTCAGGCCGACGTCGGCGACGTAGCGGTAGTAGTTTTTCAGGCCGGTCATGTAGGAGTCGATCGGCGTGGTGGTTTGGTAGAGCAGTGCCTTGAACTCGTCGGCCGTGAAGTGGCGGCGGAGCTGTGCGGCGTACGAGAGCCCGAGCGCGGCGACGCCCGAAACGTGGGGGCAGGCCATCGAGGTGCCTTCCATGTAACCGTAGCCCGTTTCGCTGATGTCGTAGGGCAGCGTGGAGAGCACGCAGCCGATCTCGCCGCGTTTGTGGTTGTCGTCGAAGTACTCGTAGTAGTAGTCCTGGTCGCCGCCCGGGGCTGCGATCGTCGTGCCGGGGCCGTAGTTGGTATAGGTTGCGGGCGTATAGTCGGCAGCCGTGGCCGATACCGAGATGCAGTCCTCGGCAGCGCCCGGGAACCCGGCCTGCGGGGCGCTCTCGTTGCCGCCTGCGAAGATGGCAAGACCGCCTTCGATCGGGCCGTTGGGCGACCCGGCGTTATGCAGGAAGTAGTCGAGGGCGTCCTTCTCCAGCGGGGCGTTCGTCGCCCACTCCTCTTCGTCCTTGAAGCCCGGCGTCCCCCATTCGTAGCTGTTGGCGCTGCCCGAGACATAGCCCCAGCTGCACTGCAGGATGACGGCGCCGTTGTCGGCCGCGTATTTGATGGCCCGGACGGTCGCCAGCGAGTTGCTGACCGTGTTGCCCGAGAATATCTGGCAGCTCATGATCTTCACGCCCGGGATGTCGCCGTTGCCGCCGGCGATCGAGCTGATGCCGATGCCGTTGTTGTTCTGCGCGGCGATTACGCCCGCTACGTGCGTGCCGTGCCCCGTGTCGTTGATGTCATCCCATGAGATGACGCCCGTCTCGAATACGAAATTGTAGCCGTAGACGTCGCCTTTGTAGCCGTTGCCGTCGTTGTCCTGCTTCGAGCGGTAAACCTCGCCTTCGTTGACCCACATGCTGTTCTTCAGGTCGGGGTGTTCGACCATGACGCCTTCGTCGAGCACGGCGACGATGATCGACTTGTCGCCCGTCGAGGATTTCCACGCCTCTTCGCACTGCACGTCGGCATCGACGATCGACTTGTCGCCGAACAGGTTGCCTCGGTTAATCAGGTGCCACTGCATCGGCAGCAGCTCGTCGTTGAAGGGATAGCCCGTATCCCCGGCGGCACGGGTCGCACGCTGCATGGCGGCGAGGGCCTCGCGGGTGAGGGGCATCGCCTTCTTGCCGGCGTTGTAGGCACGGCGGATCGTGCGGTTGAGGTTCACGTGCTGGACTTCGCCCAGGGCCGAAAGTTTCTCGGCGACCTCCTCGGCGGAGTAGTCGTCGCCGAAGCGTACGACGTACCACAGGTGCAGCTCCGATTCGCGGGTGCGCTCCTCGTTGCGGCCGTCTACGGGGAAGACGCGCTCGATCTGGTAGCCGCCCACGATGTCGAGTACCTCGTCGACCGAAAGGATGCCCGAGCGGGTGGCGGGGCCGCCGCTGCGGGTCGCTGCGGCCGCCTTGTCGAGTATCTCGCTCACGTAAGGCGAAAATTTGACGAGTATCTCCCCCGACTTGTGCTCGACAGGGGTGTCCGGGCCCGTGCCGGGCGTCGGGAGCTCCTCGTTGGTGCAGGCGGTAAATGCCAGGAATGCAATGGCAAAAATGCCGTATAAATAGTTTTTCATCGTCTTGATTATTTGGTCGTATCCTCGTCTTCCTCTTCTGCGCCGGGGTCTTTCTTGTACCCCTCGTAGAATTCGTAGTAATAGTTCAGGTTGGCGGGTTCGTTGCCGAATCCGGCCGATGCGCCCGTCGCATCCTTGCCTTCCTGCGTGAACACGAGCTGGAAGGGTGACCACCAGTCGAGGGCGGGGTGGTAAAGCAGCCAGTCGGGCAGTTCGCCGGTCAGGCGGTTGAGGTTGATGGCGAAGCGCTTGGTGTGCGGCATCACCTTCGGGGTGCCGATCAGCGCGCGGGGCAGCGTGTCGGCGTCGATGATGTCCTGCTCGGTGTATTTCTCCCAGTCGTCCATCTTGGGCAGCGGCCCCTGCAGGTAGTTGACCGAGAGCTGCAGCGTGTCGAGATCCCATTCGATCATGCGGCGCGGGAATCCTTCTTCATCGACGAGGCCGCCGTAGTTGGTTTCGACGGTGTTGCTCAGGTCGTAGATGTTCCTGCGCGTGTTGGCGCCCATGAGCAACGTCCGCAGTTTCGGGAAGTTGGTCGGGTTGATCTCGTCGGGAATTTTCTGGAAGTTGTTGCTGCTCAGGTCGAGGAACTCGAGGTTCTTGAGCGCCGTGAAGTTCTTGTCCAGCGAAACCAGCCCGTAGGCGGCGATGGTGAGGCGTTTGAGCTGCGTGAGTTTGGTGATGTACTCGCCGGTGGTGAGGTCTTTCAGGAAGGCGTTGACGTTGCTGTAGAAGTTCAGCTCGTCGGCGGCCGTCAGGTACTGCACTTCGAAAGGCAGCTCTTCCTTGGTGTCGAACATGAAGAACCGGGCGTATTTCACGCGGCCGTTCTTCTCGGGCGTGTAACCCGCCATGCCCTCCTCCCAAAGGGTGACGTCGTCCCAGTTGTCCATGCGTTCGCCGTTCTCCCACGAACTGTTGGTTCCGAGCGTGCGTGCGATGGCCAGCAGGGCGATCGAGTCGCCGCTGCGGGTGTTCTCCTCGATGGGTTCGGCGGCGCCCTGCGTGACGAGCAGGTTGTCCTGGCGGGCGAGTTCCACCTCGCGCTTTGGCTTGAACACCACGTCGGCGATACGCTCGTTGGGCTGGGAGTTGATGCTCCAGTTGAAGCGTACGGTCACCTCGCGCGGGCGGATGCCGCGGTCGAGTTCGACCTTATAGCTGTCGAATTTGAGCCAGCTTTCGGCCGAGGTGGGGACTTCGACGGCGAAGTCGACGTTGGTCTTGACCTTCACGTCGAAATAACGGGTGCCGAAGGCCGAGAAGTTGGCCACGGAAACCTCTTTCTCCCCGAGCGTGATGGCGTAGTCGAAACCCTGCTGGTCGATGGTGATCTCCTTCTTGTCCCAGGTGTTCTGCTCCTGGATGCGTACCACGCCGCGGCGGGGCGAGTCGGTCAGCGCCGAGTCGATGAGGATCCTGCACTCGGTGGTGCCGCGGCCGTTGGCCGGCGAAATGGAAATCCACGGCTCGTCGGTGGTGGCGACCCAGTCCCCCGATGCCGATACTTTGATCTTGTGGCTTCCCCCTGCGGCTTCGGCTTTGATGGCGTCGCTGTCGAGCCCGAACGCGATGTTCTTGTCGGCGTCGGAGCAACTGCATAATGCGATCGAGCAGAGGATGACCGGTATGTAATTCTTTATTTTCATTGTCGTTTCTCCTTAGGTGTTATTCGAGCATTTTGTCGCAGTTCAGGATGTTCTGGGTCTTGTCGTAGATCAGGTTGTAGACCCCCTGCTGCCAGTAGTAGCAGATGGCCGAGGCATCGAACGTGATGTTGGGGTTGTCGCTGATGTCGAGGTGGTAGATCAGGTAGGAGATCGTGTCCTCGATCTTGCGCAGGTCGTTCGAACCGATGTAGAACCCGCGCAGGCCCGTGTGCTGGTAGAGCCCCGTGGGCCACTCGCGCAGGCAGCGCTTACCCTCGGCATCGCGCTGGCCGCGGATGGCGTATACGGTCAGCCCGGCGCAGTTGAGCGGCCCGAACGGGAACTTGTCGAACGAGTTGTACGATATATCCAGCCCGTAAAGGTAGGGCAGCTGCTCGGCCGTGAAATCCTTGGACAGGGCCTTCAGTTTGTTGTAGGTCAGGTCGAGCGATATGAGCGCCGTCGAGTTCTTGCCGCCAAAGCTGCCCTCGGGGATTTCGTCGATGCTGCAACCGCGCAGGATGATGTAGGAAACCAGCGAATTGGTCGTGCCGAGGCATTTGGGGAACTTCGTCAGCCCGGGGTTGGCCGCCAGCGAGAAGGTCTCCACCCGCAGGCCCTTGTATTTGCCCTCCTCTTCGCCTTCGAAGCCGTCGATCTCGTTGTAGGAGAAATCCACCGATTTCATGACGTATTTGGACTTGGCCGAGAAGATGTTGGGAACCTTCTTGAGCTTGTTGTAGGTCACCGAGAAGGTCTCGGTGTCGTCCGTGCCGCGGGAGATGCGGTCGGTGTTGGCCGGGAGCGAAGTGATGTTGTTGTGGTCGAGGTAGAGCTGTTCGGGTGCGACCTCCTTGCCCAGCGGATGGAGCGTTTCGATCTGGTTCCGGGACAGGTCGAGCAGGCCGATCTTCTTCAGGTTGCTGAACGACTCGGGGATCTCCCTGAGTTTGTTGTTGGTCGCATAGAGGATCTGGAGCTTCTCCTTCGATGGGCCGTTGGCGATGGCGTCGAGCCCCTTGTATAGCTCTTCGGCCGACCATTGGGCGTTGTTGGAGATGTTGACCGAAACGAGCTCGGGCATCTGTGCGATCTCCACCGGGAAGCGGGTCATCTTCGGGCAGTTGTAGATCTCCAGGTCGGTCAGCGACTTGAGATTGGCCACTTCGGCGGGGATCTCTTCCAGCTCGCCGTTGGCGATGTTGAGGTACTCGAGCTTTTCGAGTTTGCCGATGGCCGGGTCAATCGACTTGAGGCCGTTGGTGAGCTTGCCGTGTACGACGTCGTAGGGACGGATATTGTTCTGGAGGCCGGTCTTGCGGTCGATGATCTGATCCTCGGTGAAATTCTTGTAAAGCGACGTGGCCGGGATCGAGATGCCGTGTTCGGCCAGGGCCCGGGCGATCGGCTCGGACGTCTGGGTCGGGATATGGATCAGCGAGAGGAACTCCTTGTGGCGCTCCATGCGGGTACGGTTGCGCTCGGAGAGGCTCTTGTCGTGTGCCAGCGAGGGGTCGTATTCGAGCAGGTTGCCGTCGTTGTGCGTGCCCAGATACAACTCGACGAGCTCCGAGAGCTGGCCGATGGCTGCCGGCACGTGCCCGCGGAAGCCGAACTCGCCGATCGAGATCTTCGCCACGCGGCCGTTGGAGTGCACCTCCACGCCCGGCTGGACGCCCCACAGGTCGGGATCCTTGTTGAAATCCCAGTTGACGCCGGTGGGATAGTTTTCACCCCTGTAAGACCAGTGCTCCCCGTCGAGCGCCTTCCAGATTTCGTAAAGCGCGTAGTAGTCGCGGATATACTCGTCGGCCTCGTAGAGCGTGACGCCGACTTTGGCCTCGGTGGTCTTGTTGTCCTCGATGGTGAAATCCAGGTTCTTGGGACGCTTGTTGGTCTCCAGCAGGACTTTGTTCTTGTCGTAGGCCTGGTATTTCTCCAGGCTGTAATCGCCCGCCTTGAGCGAGAGCAGCGTGTCGCATTCGAGCGAGGAGGTCTGGTAGCCGTCCTCGATGTCCTCGGGAGCCCCGTCCTCGCGGTCGTCCCTGAAGTGGATCGAGAACTTCGCGGGGAGTTTTTCGAACGTGGTGAGCTCGTTGGTCGTCTTGTGCCTTACGGTCAGGTCGAGGAACGCGATCTCGTCGAAGGTGTACTGCCGTTCGGCGGCGCGCGTCACCACGGGCGTCTCGGTGAAGTCCGACAAGTCCTTGGAGATCGAGAAACGTACCGTACCGCGCGGCTCCACGTCGACCGTCAGGTCGTGCGACACGAGGCCGCCGGCCACGATGTCGAGCCTCTCTTCGCCCGGCATGCCGTTGTAGATCAGCTCGTCGTCGGCATTGAATAGCGAGAAGGTGATGATCTGGTATTGTCCCGTCAGCAGCCGGAGCTTCTCGCTGCGCAGCCCGAATTCGGCGCTCTGCTTGTCGGGGGCCGAGAGCGTCAGCGACTGGGTGATGGTCGTGCCGTCGTAATAGAGCGAGACCTGCACCTTGCTGGCTTCGGAAAGGTAGTCGAGCTGGGGTTTCTGGGCCCGACTCAGGGCGTCGTAGGACGCCTCCTTGTGTAGCTTGAACTGAACGTATCCGTAATCTTGGTCGCGGTTGTCGATGCCGTCGTCGTCGGAACATCCGCCGAGGAAGGCCATGCCCAGTGCGAGGAGTGCCGTTACGGAAAATTTTAAAAGTTTCATATCTAAAAACCTGGTCTGTATGTTCTCCATAAATTGTAGTCGTATCGAACAGGGCCCCTGCCCCCTTCGGAGAGGGGCCCTGAATCATTGGGGTCAGATGTTGAGCGTGCAGATGATCACCATCACCACGTTCCAGTTGGCACCGTAGAGGAACATGACGCCCTCGGTGGCGGTCTGAGAGTCCATGTTGACGTAGATCTGGGTCGGGCCGTAGGATTCGGCCGTAAGCCAGCTTTCCGCATCGCCTTGGGCCATGAAACTCGAGTAGGTTGGGACGTTCATCACGGCGTTTGTGGTTTCTCCCTCATAGGTCAGGTGGTAGATCGGGGCGCCGTACTCCGCATACTGTTCGTAGTATTCGCCCGAGGTGATCTCTTCGAGGGTCGCGCCGGTGACGTATTCGGGATATGCGAACCCGATGTCCGTGCCGCCGATGTCCGCATTGGGATCGTAGAGGCAGTTGACGGCCGCGATATTGCCCTCGGCGTCGTAGAAGACGATGTAGCCTTCGTCCTCGCGATCCATGTCGATGATGGCCCCGCCTTCGACGCGGCGTACCGAGAGCCAGTTCTGCTCGTCCGACAGCGGCTGGCAGTCGGCGTCGTAGCATTTATAGCCGGTGAAGTCGCGTTCGAATGTCAGCGTGGCTTCGGGGTCGTTCGACCAGGCTTTGGTGTAGGTCAGTTTGTAGGCATCGTCGACCTCGAGCTCGCGGAGCGACCAGTGGGTCGAGGGGAGTTTCTCGAACAAGGTGCCGATCTCCGCCATGCCCTCGGGGTTGGCAGCCTGGATCGGGCCGGGGCTGGCCTGCTGTGTCAGCGTGGCGAAGACATAGGGCTGGTACTCTTCCTTGATGTCGTAGTCGAAGAGTTCGTTGGGGTCGGAGACCGCCATCGAAGCCGGGAGCACGATGATCCTGGCCGTGCGGGCATCGCCCTGGTTGACCTCCGTGCCGACGGTGAAGCCCCGATCCATGATGACCAGCTCCTCGTCCCAGGCGCTTTCCTCGACGATGACCCATTTGGTGTCGGCTTCGTCGCCGCTCAGGCCGGTATTGCCCCAGCGATCCGTGACTTCGGCGATGACATAGATCCTCGCACCCCTGATGCCCTTGACCGAACCGCGTGCGGTGCCGGGCGACCAGTCGCCGTTCATGCTGTTGTAGATCTCGGCTGCGGCGTTGAACTTGAGTTCCTTGTCGAGCGTGACGTCGAAAATGTCGCGGCAGGAGGGAATCGTGATCGGAATCTCGACCTTCGCGTCGAGGTTGCTCTTGTCGATGAACACCAGTTTGTCCTGCGCCCCGTCGAGCGGATAGGCCGACGGGTTGCCCTGGATGCGGATCTCGACTTTCGTGCCGGGTTTCCCGACCGTCACCGACGGGGTGGATACCCACTCCGGCAACTGGTTGATCGCCCAGTCGTAGTTGGCCTCGACCAGGATCGGCATCGAGAAATCGGTGCGCCCCTCGGGCCAGGTCAGGTCGATGCTTTGGGCTTCCCCTTCGTTATAGGAGTAGGTGAGGCCGGTTTCGCTGTCGCCGTATTCGAAGTCGCCGTACTGGTCGATCTTGCATGTGCGCAGGCTGAAGCCGCGTTCGAGCGTTCCGCGTGTGATCGTGGCGATGACCTTGCTCTGGCCGCCCATCTTGAGGGTTACCTCGCAGACACGCGTGTCGTCGAACTCATCGAGCTCGGCCACGCCGATTACGATCCGCGATGCACCCGCACTGCCGCGCAGCGTCCAGACTTTCTGTGTTTCGTCCTGTATCCAGAACCATGCGGCGGTGGCCGTCGGGACGCTCACCTCCCAGTTCTGGTTGGGCTCTATCTCGAGCGTGTAGGTGCCGCCGGCTTCGATGGTCGCTGAAACCGCCTCGGGGAAGTTGGGGCTGGGAAGCTTCGTATCCTCATCCGAATCGGAACACGAAGCGGCCGCCAGACATGCTCCGGCGAGCAGCGACATCACCAAGTGCAAATAATGTCTTTTCATATTTCGTTTCTTTATTTACGTTATGATTTAGAGCGATTCGGGCGTTATGACGCCTCCCGGGAGCATGCCTTCTTCCCGCTGGAGCCGCTCGGCTTCCTCGTCGCTGACCCATTCGATGATGTTATAGAAGTGGCCTACCGTACCGACGTTCACGCCCATGTCCTCGACGTGCACCTTGATCCACAGGGCCACGAAATGCTGGCAGCTGTTGAAATAGGAGTCGTAGAGCGGGCTGTTGGTGACGAGGATCTTGTTGTCGCCGAGGATCTGGCCGAAGACCGAAGCCTCGTCGGCCAGCACCTGGTTCTTGTCCATGGTCACCAGCGGTTCGATGGGGTCGCCCGGGTCGAGGCGGATCGTGACGTCGTAGCCCGAGAAGAGCCAGTCGTGCAGGATGATCATGTTCTCTTCGGTGGGGTGCTTCTCGGTGCGGATGAGGCGCTGGATGCTCTTGTTTTCCACGCCGGGGTAGCTGTTGAGGAACGTCGAGGTCACCACGCACCAGCCCGTGAATTCGTTGATGTCGTAGGGGCAGCTTTTCTGCATGACGACCTTCGTCCGGTCGTGGTAGAGATCCCATTTCAGCTGCTCGGGCATGACCAGTTTGAGGATGAAGCCCAGCGAGTCGGTATCTTCGATGTTGTCGTACAACCCGCGCACCTGTACGTCGGCCTTGCGCGAACCGGCCTTTATGGTGATGGTGTTCGAACGCAGGGCGTAGTGCAGCCCTTCGATGGCGTTGCTGCCCTTGTCGATGATCTCCACGCCGAACGTGCGGTCGTAATCGCACGCGACGGTCGAAGTGACGGGAACCGAGAAGTATTCCTTGTCCTGAAGCACCATGTAGGTCGCCGCAGTGTCGGCGAACATGACGAACTCCCGGTCCGAATAGGTCTTGTACTCCTCCTTGCAGCCGGTGAAGAGGGCGGCGAGGAGTCCCGTTGCAAATAAAACCGTGATAATTTGTTTCATTGTTTATGGTCTGTTCGTTGTTGCTATCGGTTGCTTTCGTTGGGCAGAATCTCCGAGCCGGGAGACTCCAGCTCGTGCTGGGGAATCGGCCATACGAAGAGCGGATTGTCCGGAGTGATCTTGAGCGAGCTGCCTTCGGGCTGCGAGCACGACTGCGGCGTGCGGCGGATGCTGTAGCCGCCGTTCAGGTCGGCGTACTCCTTGCCCCAGCGCTTGAGGTCGTGCAGGCGGAAACCCTCCATGTAGAGTTCGCGCAGGCGCTCGTCGGAGATGGTCTGCAACCAGTTGTCCTTCGTGACGTTGATCGTACCGCCCGATTTGTAGCGCATCTTGCGCAGCGTCGAGAGGTCGTTGCCGGCCTTCGAAAAATCGTTCTTTTGGCAGTAGGCCTCGGCGCGGATCAGGTACTGCTCCGCCAGGCGGAACGGCTTGGGCATCGAGACATGGTAGATCTGGTTGGCGATCAGGTTGCGGTTGCCGTAGTATTTGACCAGCAGCGGCCAGCTCAGCCCGTGGGCATAACCGGTCTCGGTCTGGTAGAAGTAGCCCGAATAGCGCAGGTCGGCATCGTCGTAGAGATCCAGGGCGGCCTGGCCGGGGACATAGTCGGGATAGAAATAGGTGTAGTCCTTGTTGAAGTTGAGGAACACCGTGCCGAGCGCCCCGCCGTAGGAGGTGTCGGTGAAGCCGATGCGCCAGATGACCTCGTATCCCAGGTCGTACGCCCACATGTAGTCGAAATAGGTGTAGTCGGAGGTGTAGTTGGTCTTGGCATCGGAGAGCTGGAAGGTGGCCTTTTTTTCGTCGATCAGGGTGCTCGAATATTCGATCGCCGTGTCCCAGTCCTGCATGTAGAGCGCCACGCGGGCGTGCAGCGCCTCGGCCGAGGCCGAGGTCATGTAGACGTTGCCGTAGGCGTCGTTCTCCTTGTCGAGGCGTTTCTCGGCCTCGGCCAGGTCGTCGAGTACGAACTGGTACGAGTCGTAGAGCGATGCGCGGCGTGCCGCCTCGGGCGTAAAGTATTTCGTGCGCAGCACGACGCCCAGTTCCGATTGGGCCGTGTCCGGCTCATAGGCCTTGCAGAAGGTCTTGAGCAGCTCGGTATAGCAGAGCGCACGCACGGCGTAGACCTCGCCCGTGTACTGTTCGAGCTTCTCGATGTTGGTGTCGCTGATCTCGTTCGCCACCACCTCGTCGATGCGGTCGAGGTAGAAGTTGCAGTTGCCGATCACCTTGTAGAGGGCGGCATAAACCGCTTCGAGCTGCAGGTCGGTCGGGCGTATGTCCCAGCGCCAGAACGAGCCGTAGGTGTTGGTGTTGCCTTCGACGGCATAGACCAGGTCGGCCTGGATGTCGGGCAGCAGGGTGAGGTAGCCGCTGTAAAGCGCGTTGCTCTTGAGCGAGGCGTAGATGCCGGTGAGCGTCTGCTCGGCGTCGGCGAAGGTGCGCATGGCCTCCTTCTCCGGGATGGACGAACCGGGGTACTTGTCCAGGCACGAGGTGGCGCCGACAAGTATCGCGAGGGCCGAAAGATAGAATTTTATATTGCGTAACATGTTCATAGTCCCTGATTAGAATGTTAAGTCGAGTCCGAAGGTGAATTGCCGGGCCATAGGATACTGCGCTTGGTACATGTTGGAGTTACCTTCAGGATCGAGTCCCGTGAATTTGGTGAACGTAAACAGGTTCTGGGCCTGTGCGTAAATCCGGGCGCCTCCGATGAACCGGGTCTTGCGCAGCCACTCCTGCGGGAAGGTGTAGCTGAGCATGAGGTTCTTCAGACGCAGGAACGAAGCGTCCTCCAGCAGGCGGTCGTCGAACTCGGTGTAGACGCCGTGGCGCGGAATGTCGGTGATGTCGCCCGGTTTCTTCCAGCGGTCGAGCAGGCGTTTCGACTGGTTGAAGGAGACGAAGCGGCCGTTCGACTCGTCGAAATAACGGTCGTTGTTGATCATCCAGCGGTCGGCGACCCAAGCGAACTGTGCCGAGAGCGAAAGCCCCTTCCATGTCAGCGTCGTGCCGAAGCCGCCCTGCCACGGGGCGAAGAAGCTCTTGCCGGTCAGCACCTTGTCCTCGTCGCGGAGTTCGGTGGTCAGCTCGCCCTGCTTGGTGTACCACAGCGCGTCGCCGTTGGCGGGGTTGACGCCTGCGAACCGGTTGAGGTAGAACTCGCCGAAGGAGTGCCCCACGACCAGTTTGGTGTTGGTGCTCGAAAGCTCGTATTCGCTGACCCCGCTGTAGAGCTTGGTCATCTTGTTCCTGTTGTAGGAGACGTTGGCGTTCACGCTCCATACGAAATCCTTGTGCTGGATGACGTCGGCGGCCAGGCTCACCTCGACGCCGCGGTTGGTCATGTCGCCCACGTTGTCCCAGCGGAAGCCGAAGCCGTTGGAGGTGGTGTAGGAAACGGGAACCTCCATGAGCATGGCGCTGTTCTTCTTGTGGTAGAGTTCGACGTCCACGTTCAGGCGGTTCCAGAAGCCCAGGTGCACGGCCAGGTTGGTGATCCACAGCTTCTCCCACTGCAGGTCTTCGTTGCCCGGCTGCGAGGGGGCGATGCCGGCGTCGCCGTAGTAGTTCAGGCCGCCGCTCACGAGCGCCATATGTTCGTAGTTGGGGATCGACGAGTTACCCGAGGTACCCGTGCTGAAGGCGATCTGCGCGTTGGTGAGCCAGCGGCGCGAGTTCTCCATGAATTTCTCGTTGCGCAGGTTCCACATCATGCCCACCGAGCCGAACGCCGCCCAGCGTCCCGAGGTGCCGAAGCGCGAGGAGCCGTCGGTACGGACGGAGAAGTCGACGTAGTAACGGTCGGCGTAGTTGTATTCGCCGCGCGCGAAGAACGACAGGAAGGCGTAGTTGTCGTCGGTGACGTCGCTCCACGACGTGGCACGTGTTCCCGACGAGATGTTGACCAGCTTGTCGTTGTTCTGGCCGCGGGTCGCCAGCGTGAACTCCTCGTAGCTGTAATCGACGCCCTCCTGGCCCAACAGGAAGTTGAACGAGTGCCCGCCGTCGAGCGAGAAGCGGTAGTTGATCGTGTTGGTGACCGAAAGGCTCATGCCGTCGGTCGAGTAGCGCTGTGCCGTGCCCGAGCCCAGGTTGGGCGGGTAGTTGGGGTAGGAGGCGCCGAAGCCCGTCGTGTGCGAATAGTCCACGCCGAACTGCGACCGGATGGTGAGCCCCTCGATGGGGGTGGCCTCGGCGAAGAGCGTCGAGATCACCTTGTATTTCTTATAGGAGATCTTGTTGTTGGCCAGCCATTCGAGCGGGTTCTGGCCCTCGCCCTTCCAGGTGCCGTCCTTGATCGAGGCCAGCGAGCCGTCGGGACGGTGGGGATTCCAGTACGGCATCATGAAACGTGCGGCCGAGATGGGGGTCACGAGCGTATATTGGCCCGATTCGGCGCGTTCGATGGTCTGGTAGTTCATCATCGTGTTGGTGCCGAGCTTGAGCCATTTGGCGGCCTGCTGCTCGACGTTGGCGCGGAGCGAGAAACGCTCGAAGGCCGAACCTACGGCGATGCCCTCCTGGTTGTAGTAGCCGCCCGAGACGTAGTAATTGGTCTTGTCGGTGGCCCCCGAAACCGAGAGCTCGTAGTTCTGGAGCAGGGCGGCATCGTTGAACACCTCGTCGAGCCAGTTGACGTTGGTCTTGCCCAGGACGTTGTAGTTTTTGCCGTCGGTGAACCCGATCTCCTTCTCGTACCGGATGCGTTCGTCGGTGTCCATCAGATCCCAGTTGCCGTAGGCGATCTGCGAGAAACCGAGCTGCATGCGGTAGTTGATCTTCGCCCGCTCGGCCATGCGCCCGCGTTTGGTCGTGATGACGATCACGCCGTTGGCCGCGCGCGCACCATATATAGAGGTGGAGGAGGCGTCCTTGAGCACCGAGATGCTCTCGATGTCGGCCGGGTTGATGGTGTTGAAGTCGGAACTGGCGATGGCGACCCCGTCGAGGATGTAGAGCGGCGAGGTACCCGAGTTGATCGAGTTCATGCCCCGGATCATCATCGTTGCCGACGTGCTCGGCTCACCCGAATTGGAAAGTACCGTCAGGCCGGGAACCTGTCCTTGGATGGCCTGGTCGAACGCCGCCGTAGGGGTGTTCTCGACCTTTTCGGCCTTGACGGTCGATACCGATCCGGCAATGGTGCCCTTCTTGCGGACACCGTAAGCGATGACCACCACGTCGTCGAGCGCCTGTGCCTCGCTCTCGAGGGAGACGTTGTAGGTCAGCGAGGCGCTGCCGCCCGGAACCGTGAAGGTGGCGGGCTTGTAGCCGATGTACTGGAAGGTGAGCGTCGACCCTGCGGCGACGCTGATCGAGTAGCTTCCGTCCGCAAGGGTGCTCACCCCGCTGGTGGCCCCGGAAATCACGTTGACCCCGATGAGGGGTTGCTTGTCATCCGCCGAGGTGACGATGCCTCTGACGGTCACATTTCCCCCCCCCTGCGCTACGGCTATCGCCGGCAGGGCACATAGGAAAAATGCAAGAATGTTGAGTAGAAGTTTCGTTTTTTGCATAAGTAAATGATACTTTCTTACTCGACAAAGAAAAATAATTAAAACGAATTTGCCAAATGTTCAAAATAGAT
>ENA-UERZ01001538-UERZ01001538.1-human-gut-metagenome-genome-assembly--contig:-NODE-1538-length-16098-cov-5.716622_pt1 | contig 16098 bp, 9 predicted proteins | sample MGYA00242997_ERZ507998 | MGnify/ENA primary metagenome ERZ507998 (study PRJEB26167, sample SAMN06115470) | human gut metagenome | host: Homo sapiens | place: China:Henan | collected 2016-06-23 | study... | reverse complement strand
ATTCCCAAAGGTGTGGCGGAAAAAATTCCCACCAAAAAACAGCCAATCCAGAGAAACAGAAGTCCCTGGATTAATCCCAGTACTGCACCTGCTATATGATTCAATCCATACAATATAGGCAGCCGCGCTATAAGATCCAGCCACCGCACCACCAGATGAATCAGAATATAGACCACTGCAAACAGGATGATGGAACTAACTGCATTGATGAGAATGTCGGCCAAATATGTGCTGACATATTCAGCAAACTGGTCCACTCCCAGCATATGATAAAACTCGCTGTTATTGTTTTCAAGCAGTGTTTCCTTAACGGATTGGGGAAGATTCAGGTTCTCAATGGCAATGCGCTGCGCTGCCGGAAGCTCCGTGTTTTCCGCGGATGGTTCCTCCCAGCCAGCTGCATCCAGTATGGCCTCTGCCGCGCTCTGGCGTATGGACGGATTATCCTTGATAAAATCCGTCATATACGGAGTGGCAATCTTCACCAACACAATGGTAAGTATCAGCGCTCCCAGGGATACGCACTGCTTCAGCGCTCCCCTGTAATGTCCATACAGCACCATACCAATGAGAAAAACTCCTGCACCGGCAGACAGCCAATGTTCTAATATCATGTCCATATAATTTCAGTCTTTCTTTTAGTTGAATATCAGGCGTTCTATGGCGTCCGCAACTCCATCCTCATCATTTGTCAGCGTAATCTGATCTGCGGCGTTTTTAGCTATGTCCAGTCCATTTCCCATGGCAATGCCCACTCCGGCTGCTTCCAGCATGGAGAGATCATTTTCCCCATCGCCAAATGCCATGGTGGCCTCAGGGGCAATCCCAAGATAATCTGCCAGCCACATAAGCGCAATACCCTTTGTGGCTCCCAGAGCATTGATTTCCAGATTATTATACAGGGATGAACTGATGACAATGCCTTCTACAGCTGATAGCTCTTTTCGCAGCGGCACTATGTCATTCACATCAGCCAGATATACGTTGACTTTCTCCACATCCTTCTTACATTCGGTTACGTAATTCAGGATATTGGGAACAACATCCCTGGTAGAGAGCACCATCTTCTGAATCACAGGACTCAGGCCAAAGTCTTCCATATGTCCGATGAACTCAGGCTGGGAAATCCCTCTTCCGTCTATATACGGATCATACATCGCCCTGTACCTTTTAACGATGTCCATGACTTCCAATGCCTTTGCATTGGATAGTGTACACCGCTTCAGACTGGTTCCCTTAACAAGGTCCGCTACTGTTCCGCCGTTGGTGGATATGGCATAGTTGACTCCCGGCAGAGACCGTACTTCCTGCGTGATACCATCCACTGCCCTGCCTGTGGTCGGTACAATCTGTATGCCCATACGGGCGCAGCGCTCCAGTGCCCTGCGGTTGCGCTCTGACAGGTTTTTCTGGCTGTCCAGCAGGGTGCCGTCAAGATCCAGTGCAATCAAACCTATGGTCATCATATAAAATGCTCCTCTTTCAATATCAGAAGACCGTCCCTGTCATACTTGGACGAGAATATTCCTGTTATCCGCTTTATGAAGGATGGATTCTCCGCTTTATCAGCAGCTTCCTCTATCAGGTCCTCAGCATTTACCTTTGTAAGGGGTACGCCGTCTTCCTCCATAATTTCAATGCGCTCATAGAGGGCCAGCATGCTCTTTCCTGATATGCTGCAGTCAATATCGCTGGCATATTGGCATGCATACTGGGCAAATTCATCAATATCCATCTCCTGCTGGTCATCATAATCCGGTTCTTCCGGCTGAGGCAGAACCGGCGGGGTTTCCGCCACCTTAAGGGAGACTTCTTTATGTTCTTCCCTGGGGGCAGCCGGCTCCGGGCGGCTCTCTTCCATTTTCCTGCGCTCCGGCTTTGGTTTCTGTTCTGTTCCTGCTTTACGTTCTGCAGCCGGCTTCTGCTCTGTCTCTGGTTTTGGAAGGCTCCTGATGGCAGCTGGTTCCGCTACCGGCTGAACCTTGCCCGTAGCCGGTTCTTCTGTCCGTCTCAGAGCTGTCCTGGGCGCAGCCGCCTCTTCCGTCTTCCGAAGCTGCACAGGACGTACAGGGCGGTCATCTCCTTCGGGCGCCACATAAGCAACCTCTTCCGGCCCCATCTTCCCTACATATTCAAACCGTTTGGCCAATCCCGGATATACCTTATGGATACGGGCCAGGTTACCCGCCACGTCTATAAGGACTACATTCATACCGGTCTCATCCCTGGCCATCAGCTGGTTCAGCTCCTGGAGGGTGGATTCCTCCATGGCGCCCGCCTGTTCAATAATCAGGTCCTTGCCTGTTAACTTGTCCGCAATGGCAAATACACCTTTGCTGTTAAGCTTTTCCCCTGTTATCTTGGCGGCCTGGTTCTTAGCCCCTGTTTCCTTATGAATCTTCTTAAGAAGTTCAATGGCCTGGTCCAGACCTGAACTGGAATACTCGGCTTCTATCATGAAATGATGGGATTCCTGGACAGATGACTCTCTCCCCAAATCCTTTATATCGGTCAATACACGTGTCTGGGCAGATGTTGTCTCCGGCCTGTGACGTCCGTCTGATATCCTGGACATCTCCTTTGCCAGATTTGCCTGAACCTCCGCCTCATGCATTCTCGCCCGCACGGCTTCATCTGACAGAATCCGGGGCTTATCCGGCATCCACTGGGACTGTGGCTCCTTTAGCGGTTCCTCTCCTTCATCCGAATCCTCAGACTCTATGGTAACCCGGGTGTGTGCGCCCTCATCCTCATATGGTTCCTCTGCCCCAACAGCAATCCTGTGGTGTTCCTCCGGATACCCGGCCTCGGCGCCGTCCTGCGTATCTTCCTGCACATTCTGGTCCGGATATTCATTTCCGTAACGGCCCTGCCGTGCATATACCTCCTCAGAACCATCTTCATCCGTATAGGAATCTTCCTGATATGCCTCTGCCTGATATCCGCTTTTCTGATAATCATGCTCTGAATAATCGTCCTCCGGGTATCCTGTTTCTGTATATCTGTCATTCTGATATTCATTCTGGGCATACCGGTCATTCCGATACCCGCGTTCTGTGTATCTCTCCTCCGTATATCCGTCTTCCGCATACCCGCTTTCCGGATATCCGTCCTCTGCATACCCATCATTTGGGTATCCGTCTTCCGCGTATCCGTCTTCTGCGTATCCGTCCTCCTGATACCCGCCTTCTGCGTATCCACTTTCCGAATATCCGTCCTCCGGGTACTCCGCTTCGGGCTCCGCTGCAAAAGCAGCCTCCTGGCGGGCCATGTAGGACTGGGGAGAGACTTCCGTTTTCTTCTCGGGCACGGGTTCATAATCCGCAGGCCTTTTTCCGGCGCGGTACTCCTGCTCCACTGCCTTGAGACGGGCCTCATACTTATCCCTGTTTTCCACCAGATCCATCTGGTACTTTGTCAGAGGTGCAAACTGTATCTTAAGCTCCATGGCCTTCTCCACATATTTCCCAAGGCCGAACATAAGCATAATCTTATCGCAGGTCATGATGCAGAGTTCTCCCATACCAGCCTCCGCATACAGCTCTGCCAGCTCATAGATCCATTTTTCATCCAGTTCAATGTTGCAGTACTGTTCCAGGGTATGAATCAGCTGCTCCGCGGGCGCTCCCTTAGCTCCCAGAATCAGGTAGCGCAGGATATACTGTCTGGGATCATCCGGCGCCAGATCACAAAACTCCCTGTAGTAATCCTCTGCCTCCTGGAAACTGCCCTCCTTGATAGCCAGCTCCGCCAGCTTGAACAGCAGGCGCTTTCCTATGGGCGCCCGCTCAAATGCCAGCAGCAGAATATCCTTGGCCTCCTGGTACTCTTCGTTCTTCTCATAGATGGTTGCCACCATGGACAGAATGTTTACATTCCTCACTCTGCGCCAGTCTATGGTATCGGCTATCTTCATGGCCGTTTCATAGTCCCCCCGGCTTACCATCTTCTTAATCTGCTCAACTTTTATGTTAAACTCGTATTTATCCATCTTTTGCATCTCCCTATCGCTAGTTCCCGGTATGGAAATCTGCTGTCTAAAGTTCCGTCCTGCCTTCCAATGCCCGAAGAAGTGTTACTTCGTCTATGTATTCCAAATCTCCGCCAACGGGTACTCCGCTGGCAATTCTGGTCACTTTAATCCCTGTAGGCTTTATCAGCTTGCTTATGTACATAGCTGTGGTCTCGCCTTCCAGGCTGGAATTGGTCGCAATGATGACTTCCTCTACATCCGACTGGAGCCTCTGCATCAATTCCTTCAGCTTTATATCCCCCGGGCCAATCCCCAGCATAGGAGAAATGGCGCCATGCAGCACATGATAAACCCCATCGTATTTGCCAGTTTTCTCATAAGCAGCCAAATCCCTGGTATTCTCCACCACCATAATGGTCTTATGATTCCGCCTGTCACTGCTGCAGATAGGGCACAATTCCTTGTCCGTCAAGGTGAAGCATTCCTTACAATAGCGCACGTTATTCCTGGCGCCTGTCATGGCTCCCGCCAGCTCCTCCACCTGCTCCTTCGGCATGTTGATAATGTGAAATGCCAGGCGCTGGGCCGACTTGGCCCCAACTCCGGGGAGCTTGGACAGTTCCTCTATTAACTTGGTAATCTGACTGCTGTAATAATCCATTAGAAGGGAAAACCTCCGCCCAGTGCTCCGCCTAAGCCGCCTGTCAGCTTGGACATGGCCTCGCTGCTCTCAGCCTCCATCTGGCGGAATGCCTCATTGGTGGCTGCCACAATCAGGTCCTCTAACATCTCGATATCGTCCGGGTCCACCACGTCGGGAGACAGCTTAACAGATACCACTTCTTTTTTGCCGGACACGGTCACACTGACCGCACCGCCACCGGAAGCAGCCGTGTATTCTTTATTTTCAAGCTCCTTGGTGGTCTCCTCCATCTGGCGCTGCATACGCTGCGCCTGCTTCATAAGATTATTCATGTTGCCAGGCATTCCGCCTGGAAATCCGCCACGTTTTGCCATGGTGTATTATCCTCCTATTATTTCCACTTATTCATCTTTATATTATTCATCTTCATATGTAATATCCATATGAATCTTTTCTTCCAATTCTTCCTGGGTCACATAAATCGTATTAAGGCGCTCCCCCCGGCCGGCCAGTCTTGTCTTAAAATAAATGGACCTGCCGAAATTAGCTTCCACATAGCGCTCCAGTTCCCCTATCACAGTGGGCCGCTTACCCATATCGTAGTTCATGGGATCCATAAACACGATGGTCAGGCAGCCTTCTCCCCCAGGCTCCACCACAGTGTCCCGCAGATACGACCTGGCGCCGCCTCCCATGCTGCGGACTATCTTGGCCCATTCGTTTCTCACCAGCTTCAGGTCTTCCAGCTGGGCCTGGGGAAGAGCCACCTTTTCGGGTGCAGCCCCGGGATCTGCCTGAAGTCCCGGAGCATACGGCGCAGCTGCCTGGGGTACTGTTCCCCCATCCGCCCCCGGTCCGGCTCCGGTCCGGGGCGCCTGTCCAGCAGGCGCGCTGCCTGCCTCCTGATAAACAGCTGCCATGGGGATGGCCATGCGCCCTGCCTCCAAATCCTCCATCTGGGCTTCCAGATCTCCCAACCGCTGCAGGATGGCATCCAGGTTTGGCTCCATGGAAGGACGCGTCAGCTTGATAAGCGCCACTTCCACCAGCACCCGCTTCTGGCTGGCATAGCGCAGCTGGTTGGACAATTCGGAAAAGATACGGATATACCGCATCAGCGTGGTTCCGTCTGTCTTGCCCGCATCGCTTCTCAGCTGCTTTAAATTCTCCTCCGACATATCCACCAGACCCTCTGCGTCGTCCGCGCTCTGGATTAAAAGAAGGTTTCTCATATACCATATAAAATCGGTGACAAACTGGCCCAGTTCACGGCCCTGAATCACAATCTCCTCCAGGCTGCATATGCAGTCTTTTGTCCTGCCCTCCACAATAGCGCCGAACATCTGGCTGAACACACCGGAATCCACTGCCCCCAACACCTCCAGGGCATTATCATAGGTCAGCACCTTCCCGTAATGAAAAGCCACACACTGGTCCAAAAGGCTTAAGGCATCCCTGAGGGAACCGTCGGCCGCCTTTGCCACATAGAGAAGCGCCTTGTCCTCCACCTGTATCTGCTCTGCCTGAGTCAGCTCCCTCAGGTGGTTTGCTATGGTCTCTAAGGATATGCGTTTAAAATCATAGCGCTGGCAGCGGGACAGAATCGTAATGGGAATCTTATGCACTTCGGTGGTGGCCAGTATGAAAATCACATAGGAGGGAGGTTCCTCCAGTGTTTTTAACAGAGCGTTAAAGGCGCCTATGGAAAGCATATGGACCTCGTCAATAATATAGACCCTGTAGCGTCCCTCTGTGGGAGGATACTGCACCTGTTCCCTTATATCACGTATGTTCTCCACACCGTTGTTGGACGCGGCATCTATTTCCACCACATTCATGGAGGAACCCGACTGAATGGACCTGCAGGTGGGACACTCATTGCAGGGACTCCCGTCCACCGGATGTTCGCAGTTCACTGCCCTGGCAAATATCTTGGCTATACTGGTCTTACCTGTTCCCCTGGTACCGCAGAACAGGTAAGCATGGCCGATTCGCTCCGACGTTATTTGGTTTTTCAGTGTCTGCACAATCGGGTCCTGGCCTTTTACATCCTCAAAGGAAACCGGACGCCATTTGCGGTATAACGCCGTATATGACATATTAGGCAACTCCTGTTATTCTATCTTGTTTATATAAATTTATTTCTAAAATAACCTTTATTTTGATTATCATGCTGTTATTCATCGCCAAAGCTGATGCCCACCATCTTGGCTTCCTTAATCATGGAACACTCCGGGTCCACCGTCTTAAGTCTTCCTGCAACCTCGGAGAGAGGCACCTGGGTGATGTCGTTGTTTTTCACCGCCACCATGTAGCCATACTGCTCCTGGGCAATCAGCCTGGCTGCCGCAGCGCCCAGCCTGGTGGCCAGCACACGGTCATAGGAGCATGGCTCACCGCCTCGCTGCATATGGCCGGGAACCGTAACCCTAACCTCGCTGCCGATGACTTCCTGTATCTTGGCCCCGATTTCATAGGCCACAGACGGATATACCACTCCGCTTTTCTTCTTTTCCTTCAGTTCCTTCTTGCTCATCTTGGCATCTTCCCTGGAAATGGCGCCCTCGGCCACTGCCAGGATGGAGAAGCGCTTGCCTGCCTTGGACCGCTTGGTCAGGGCATCGCACACAATATTGATATCATATGGTATCTCCGGAAGAAGTATAATGTCCGCCCCGCCTGCAAGACCTGCATACAGGGTCAGCCAGCCCACCTTATGTCCCATGACCTCCACGATGAACACCCGCCCGTGGGACGCAGCCGTGGTATGGATACAGTCAATGGCATTGGTGGCAACATCCACCGCGCTCTGGAACCCAAATGTCATATCCGTTCCCCACAGGTCATTGTCAATGGTCTTGGGAAGGGATACCACGTTAAGTCCCTCTTCGCTTAGCATGTTGGCTGTTTTCTGGCTGCCGTTCCCGCCCAGCACGACAACGCAGCTGAGCTTCAGCTTTTTGTAGGTGTGCTTCATGGCCTCCACCTTATCCAGTCCATTCTCATCAGGAGTGCGCATGAGCTTGAAAGGCTGGCGAGAAGTTCCGAGAATGGTACCGCCCTGGGTGAGAATCCCTGAGAAATCTGATGATTTCATGATCTGATAGTCTGCATACATAAGTCCTTTATATCCGTCTTCAAATCCAATTATTTCCACGTCATCAAACATGTTATATAAGGACTTTGCCACACCTCTCATAGTGGCATTCAGTGCCTGGCAGTCTCCGCCGCTGGTCAGCATCCCAATCCTTCTCATATTGCACTTCCTCCTTATAGAGTTTCTTCACTTTCTGTTATGTTTCCTGGGAATGGTTCTATTATACCCATTTTGTAATTATAACGCAAAGGTGTTATCGGGGCAAGTATAAATTCGGCCAACCGGGCAGCCTCATGCAGGCCAACCGGCCAGCCTCAGAATCCGGGCAGCCGGCCGGCTCCGGGGAAACGCGCCGTACAGAAATACAAATGGGACATAAATCCGGTGATACAGTAACGTATCCTCAGATTTATATCCCATTTTTAAATTCCACGCACCTTGCTTTGTGCTGCTGCCACGAACGTTACTCATGCAGTTAACTCAATCCAGGCTGCCTCACGGCACACGGGAGGTTCCGCTTAGTGCTGCTGCATTCCTGCCCTGACACGGTTCACGGATTCCCGTTGCGTAAGACCCAGACGTCAACGCCACTTACACAAGGCAGCTTCGCAGCAAACAGCCCGAGGCAAGGTATCACCCCTGCTGGAGCGGATTGCAGGTACAGGGCACCGCTATCTCCCCGGCTGCGTGGAAACTTTATGACATATTAGGCCGTACATACGCAGATGTATCAGCAAATGCCTGCATGGATATCTGCTGAAAACTGCCTGTTAAGTATAACCTGCCCGGAGGTTTTTGTCAAGGCTGTGCCTCCACCAAAAATAACCGGGACAGATAATCTCCCTGGGGCACCGGACTGGTCCGTACGCCGCTGGCCCCATCCGAAAGAATCAGCCCCGCACTCATTAGTTCATCCCCGTACGAGGTATAGTCCATTCCGCTGACCCGGTACATGGTCCCCGGATTCAGTCCCTTTAGCACCAGCCGCTTAAAACCGGTATTTACGGGCTGCAGGAACCGGAAATAAGCTGCAATGGCCTTGTTTTCGTCTTCCGATACCACAATCCAGGCAGCCTCATTTCCCTCAAAGGGACTTATAAGCCGGTAGAACCTTCCCTGCTGAATCAGTTTCCTGTGTTCCTTCATGAACCGTATCTGTTCCTTTACCTGGTACTGCTCCTCCTCTGTAAGCAGGTTCAGATCCAGTTCATACCCAAAGGTACCAAAAAAGGCTGCCGCTGCCCTGGAAGCCAGGGGAACATTCCTCTGGGTCTGGTGGTTGGGTATGGCGGAAACATGGCTTCCCATGGAGCTGACCGGATATACCAGGCTGGTTCCGTACTGGATTTTGACGCGCTCCACCCCGTCTGTGTCATCGGAAACCCAGCCCTGGGGAGCGTAATACAGGATGCCCGGGTCAAACCTGGCGCCGCCGCTGGCGCAGGATTCAAACAGAACATGGGGGAAATCCCTGGTGAGCCGCTCATACAGTTTATAGACTCCCAGTATCTGCCTGTGGTACACGGTTCCCTGGTACCGCGCATCCCGGCCCGCTGAAAACAGGTCGGAAATACTACGGTTCATATCCCACTTCACATAAGACACACCGCCGTCCCCCAGTATCTCCTCCATTCTGTCCCCTATGTATTCCACCACCTGGTCCTTTGAAAAATCCAGCACATACTGGTGTCTCCCCGTACACACCGGCCGGTCCGTACTCCCTAACATCCAATCCGGGTGGGCGCGGTAAAGACAGCTGTCCCTGCTGACCATCTCAGGCTCGAACCACAGGCCGAATTTCATTCCCATGTCCCTGATTTTACCTGCCAGCCCTGTTATCCCATCGGGCAGCTTATGCAGGTTGGGATACCAGTCCCCCAGGGAAGTGGTGTCATCGTCCCGCTTTCCAAACCACCCGTCATCCAGCACGAACAGCTCTATGCCCAGCTCCCTTGCCTTGTCTGCAATGGAGAGAATCTTTTCCTCGTCAAAATCCATGTATGTGGCTTCCCAGTTATTAATCAGGATGGGCCTTTCCCTGTCCCTCCAATACCCCCTGGCAAGCCTGGTCCTGTAGAGCTGGTGGAACGCCTGACTCATGCCGTTTAAGCCGTCCCCTGAATATACCATCACTGCCTCGGGCGTCTGGAATTCCTCCCCCGGACAAAGGGGCCAGTCAAATCCCTCCGGATGGATTCCCATGGTCACCCGGACCGTATCCATGGTATCCACCTCTGCCTGGGCCAGGAAATTACCGCTGTATACAAGGCTGATGCCTATTACCTCACCGCTGTCCTCCCCGGCATCAGGCCGTTTCAGGCAGATGAACGGATTGAACTGGTGGCTGCTGTGTCCCCTCATGCTGTGTATGCTCTGAACTCCCCGGTGAAGTCCATGGCAGTCCACATAGCGTTCCCTGCACCAGGCCCCGGTCAAATCAACCATCTGGTAACGCGGATCCGGCAGGTCCAGACTCAGGCTCATGGCCCGCTCCAGGCAGACCGGCTCCGGACCGCGGCAGATAAACCGGGCGCTGCGGGTAAGCACAGGCATGTTTTCATAGATTGTATAGAGAAGCACCAGTTCCATACCTGCCACAGGATCCTCCAGATATAGCTCCAGTGTCTGTGCCTCCTCATCCTGCTCCACATAAACGGCAGGCAGGCCCGGCAATTCCGGTTTTCCCCCTTGGATGGTGTGGCTTTTGTATACAAAACAGCTGACCCTGCTTCCATTTTCCCTTCTGATTCCATAAGCCGGATACCGCATATCCCCGGTTCCAAAGGCCGGATATTCCTGTCTGATATGCTCCAGTGAAAATGTGGTGTCATCCTCATAGACACAGGGCGCCATATCCCTGTGCGCAAACTCCAGCAGATGGCCGAAGCTCTCCCTGTGCCGCAGCCGTTTCCCATAGTAGAGCTGCCCCAGCTGACCGTTGGGAAGGCATGTCATGATATAACTGATTTTATCGTTGTACAGATGGAACTGCCTTGATTTTTCTTCGTATATAATACCCATATAGAATCCTCCAGCAATTATTGCGTAAGCACAATGGCTTCATAGGGTCTGAGGCAGATATCCTCCTCTTCATGCAGGGCCGGGCCGTTTCCCCGGAACGTGCCGCTCTGGTCCGGGTAATTGCCGATAAGTACGTTATCTGTTCCCAGGTCCCGGCAGGAAAGACCGCAACTCTGTGTCTGGTCCGTAAAATTGCACAGTACCGTCAGGCGCTCATCCCCCAGTGTTCTTTCATATGCATAAACGGACCCGCTTTCCTCCAGCAGCAGCCGGTAAGTCCCATACACCAGGATGTCCATGGTATGCCTTAACTTTATCAGCTGCTTATAGAAGGACAGGACGGAATCACCGCGTCCGGCCTGCTCCCTTGCGTTGAGCCAGGTATAATTGGGATTTACCCCAAGCCAGGGCGTCCCCTCTGTGAATCCTGCCTGGGCCGTATCATCCCACTGCATGGGCGTCCTTGCATTGTCCCGTCCCATATGGTTGATGTAGCGTATCATCTCCTCATGGGAAATGCACCCGCTGCCCACCATTTCACGGTATACATTATGAATTTCTATATCCTGGAAGTCCTCTATGCTGCTGCCCTGAAAATTGGTCATTCCCAATTCCTGTCCCTGGTAAATATAGGGCGTCCCCTTCATCATATAGAGACAGACTGCCAGCATTTTGGCGGACAGTTCCCAGAACACGAGGCTGTCATTGCCAAAGCGGGACACCGCCCTGGGATAATCGTGATTCTCCCAAAACAGGCTGTTCCAGGCCTTTCCCTCCAGTTCTGTCTGCCACCTGTTCAGCACTTCCTTCAGCTCTCTCAGACAGACCGGGTTGTCATTCCATTTTCCAAATGGCCCGGGATTCAGTTCCACATGTTCAAAATGGAACATCATGTTCAGCTCATGGGACTCATATCCCGCATACTGCACTGCCTCCCTGGTTCCCACACCCACGCCCTCTCCCACGCTCATCCAGTCAAACCGGGACAGGACCTCCCGGTTCATCTCCTGTAAGAATTCATGTATTCTGGGGCCATTGGCATAATAGGGCAGACCATCGCCATAGGGATTTCCCTCTTTCAACACCCCGTCTGGAAAGCGCTGGTCCTTGGACAGCATGGATATCACATCCATTCTGAAACCGTCAATCCCCTTGTCTCCCCACCAGGCCATCATATCATATATTTCCTGCCGTACCCGGGGATTTTCCCAGTTCAGGTCAGGCTGCTTCCTGGAATAAATATGAAGGTAATACATGCCGGTCCCTTCATCGTATTCCCAGGCCGGCCCGCGGAAGCGGGATGCCCAGTTATTGGGCGGGCCTCCGCTGACAGGAGCCTTCCATATATAGTAATCCCTGTAGGGATTATCAGGAGAACGGCGGCTCTTTACAAACCAGGCGTGTTCATCCGATGTATGGTTCACAACCAGGTCCATTACCAGCTTCATCCCTTTTTCATGTATCTCTGCCAGAAGCCTGTCGAAGTCCTCCATGGTGCCGAACACATCCATGACAGCCTTATAATCGCTGATATCATAACCATTGTCATCTCCCGGCGACTGATACACCGGGGAGAGCCATATTACATCAATTCCCAGATCCTTAAGGTAATCCAGGCGGCTCCTGATACCGTTCAGGTCGCCGATACCGTCACCGTTGCTGTCCTGGAAGCTTCTGGGGTAAATCTGATACACCACGCATTCTTTCCACCATGCCCTCTGTTCTTCCATGTGAATCCTCCCTTACATTCCGATTCCTGATTATCCGGGACCTTACGCACGGACGGGACAGATGCGGTATGTCTTAATCTCATAGGGTTTTATGAAATCCTTAAACCTGTATCCATCTGTCTCAATGGGCCTCAGTGTCCTTTCCAGCAAATCACATTCCTCCACCCGGGAAATTTCAAATCCAAGTTTTACCGTCATGGGCGTCCTTGTATTGCGGTTTTCATAGATACGCAGGATATATCCGTTCCCATTCTCCGCCTTTTTCATCATTTCCACAAAACAGTCCGGCTGGTCCACGGACACCATGCTCCAGAACCCTCCTGCTCCTTTGGCGGGCACCAGGGCGGATACCAGGGGCGAATTCAGGTCATAGGCCATTTCCACGGTTCTGGCTTCCTGCCACCTTCCCTTGTGGGGATAAATGGAGTAGGTAAATTCATGGAAGCCTATATCCGCGTTCTCATTGGGATAGGTCCCTGATTTAATCAGGGTCAGCCCCATTTCCCCGTCCTTGATGCTGTGTCCGTATTTACAGTCGTTAAGCAGGCTGAGTCCCAGGCCGTTTTCCGACAGATCCGCCCATTTATGGGCACATACCTCAAATTTGGCCGTATCCCAGCTGTGGTTGCTGGTGGTCTCCCGTTCCACATTGCCGAACTGTATCTCATAGGCAGCCTTGGTGGCGTTAATCCGGGCCGGGAAATAAACCCTCAGCAGAACATGATGATCCCTCCAGTCTGCCCGGGTCACAAAGTCGATTCTGGGCAGATTGGGGTAGAACACGATATCCTGCTCCACAAGGGAGCCCGCAAACCGGTGAGAGATGGACACCACCGTCCGCACCGGCCCCCACTCCTTTAAAACCGGCGCTGTCACATGGTCTGCACTGTATGGCTTTCTCTGATAAAACATATCCACATCCCAATTGTCCCAGTTCATGGGGCGGTCCTCAAAGGTCAGGAGCTGGTTTCCCACACGCCCCTCTTTTAACAGCTGGCAGCCTGTCCCCTTTTCAACCAGGGAAACAAGCTCCATCTTATCATTAAACACAGCCCTGTACCAGTCATTTTCAAAGAAGCCGGGCCATGGGCGCGGGCATTCTGCGTCAAATCCGGATGGTTCCGGGTCAGGCCCGGGGTGTTCTGCGGCGAGCACAGGATGTTCTTTGGCAGACCCGGACGTTCCCTGGTTCACACTATCCTCTGCCCCCACAAGGCTGTACACAGCATAACCGCAGGAAGGAATCCCCTTTGCGTGGAATATAAGCGTATCCTCCCCCACATACTGGACCGGAGCCCTGTATCCCAGGCAGTCGCAGGCATATGCCGCCTCCCCCCGGGCCACACCGGACACTGTTACCGTGTCCTCCCGCTCATATCCCTGTGTATTGAAAACAATAATCTTTTGTTCTTCCGGCTCCTCCCGGCTGGTATCCTTATCCTGACCGCAGATCCTGCTTCCCATGCCTTCTGCCAGATGAAGGGCTGTCTCTGCGCCGGATTTAAGTATTTCCTCATATTCCCGGTCCGTCTGTTCATAGACAGGCCCGATGGCGCTTCCGGGAATAATGTCATGGAACTGGTTTAACAGGATGATATCCCACCCCCTTTTTATGACGCCGGCAGGATATTCCAGGCCCTTAAGCTCCGCCATGACTCCCAGAGTCTCCAGCTGTTCGTACATCTGCTCGCTTTTCCGGTTATAGCGTTTGTTTTTTCCCATGGAGGTCAGCGTACCCCTGTGGTACTCAAAGTAAAGCTCCCCATCCCATACCGGCATGTCCGGTCTGGACCCAATGTCGTGATGAATCCGGTCAAAAAAGGTCCGTTCATTTTCCTGGACCAGTCTGGGAATGCCCGGAAGCCCGTACTGCAGACGCTTTGCCTCCTCTAACATTTCCTTTGTGGGTCCGCCTCCCCCGTCGCCAAATCCAAAGAGCATTAACGTGTCCTCTGTCAGATCCCTGTTCTGGAACCGCTTGAAGGTTCCCAGCGTCATATTGGGATTGACAATGCCTGTGTATGTGGTGGTGTTCCTGGTGTCGGTAAATGACACATTTAACCCCAGAGTCTTATCAAAGTCGCAGGCAGTAGGCATGAATACAAACACCCTGCTGCCGTCGATTCCCTTCCACATGAAGGTATCGTTGGGCAGCTGGTTAAACTGGTTCCAGGCAATCTTAGTTGTCAGGAAATAGGGAATTCCGCACTTTTTCAGTATCTGCGGTATGGCGGCGGAATAGCCAAATACATCCGGCAGCCACAGACACCTGCTGGAAATGCCAAATTCCTCCTGGAAAAACTGCTCTCCCTTTATGATTTGACGCACCAGTGATTCCCCTGCGGGCAGGTTGCAGTCCGACTCCAGCCACATGGCGCCGTCTGTCTCCCATCGCCCTTCCCTGACCCGCTCCCGGATGCGCTCATAAAGTTCTGGTTCCTGTTCCTTTACAAACTGGTACAGAATGGGCTGGCTGGACATGAATTTGTAATCCGGGTACCGGTCCATCAGCTCCAGTACCGTGGAAAAGCTCCGCACAGCCTTCTCCCTGGTCTGTTCCACGGTCCACAGCCACGCAATGTCAATGTGGGTATGGCCGATTGCGCTTACCACAGGCGAGGCTGCATTCACCTTCTGGTAAAACTCCTTTTCCACGATTCTCTCCATCTCCTCTATTGATTGGTAGAACCGGGATGAATACGGCTCCCTCAAATCCAGGGCATCGGCAGCTGGCCCCAGCTTTACCAGAATCCGCCTGTAATTTTCCTCATCCGGTTTTTTAAGAAGCCTGGCTGCCTGTACCGGCACCAGAAAATCATAGTAAGCTTTTTCCACCGCGTCATCCACCCGGACCAGCTCCGTGCGGATTATCAGGTCTCCCGGCACGCTGCCGCTGTAGGCCAGAATGGCAATATCATACCGCTCTCCTGCTTTGGCCCCGGAACTTATTAAAATTTCCCTGTGGTTTACATCTACTCCCTGGACAATGTTTTCGTTCAGATAAAACAGCATCTGGGGATTGGTGGCATCCCACTGTCCTTCCCTTCCCGTGGTGATCAGGAATTCCACATGGGCCCCGTCCAGATGTGGCGGTATCTCAACCGTTGTCCTGTACCACCTGTGGCTGTCCAGACACGCCCATGGTTCTTCTATGGAACAGTCCTCCCAATCCAGGGTGCTGCACCAGGGACTGCCTTTTTCCTTTCCTTCCATCCGCTTATAACAGCTGACTGGAATCCTCACCGGCCTGCGAAGCCGGTCCAGATCCTCCGCCAGACGCTCCATCCGCTCCAGTTCAAATAATATGCTCATCTTCTTCCTCCTTATCCCGGCCCAAATCATCTGTGTCCTTATGTTACCACGGGAAAAGCCGGGGCCGGCGGACAAATTTGATATCTGTCCGCCGGCCCCGGCCGGTTCCTATGCAGGACAGCACGCTTAACCTTTAACCGAACCCGCCGTAAGCCCTTCTATCATATATTTCTGGGCAAAGGCAAATAGACACATGGTAGGTACCAGGGACATGACGGTTCCTGCCGCCATCTCGCCCCATTTAATATCATATTTAAGAATCAGGCCGTTAAGTCCCACTGGTATGGTCTTGAACTTATCCACATCTATAAACATGACTGCC
>ENA-UERZ01001516-UERZ01001516.1-human-gut-metagenome-genome-assembly--contig:-NODE-1516-length-16323-cov-5.310107_pt1 | contig 16323 bp, 17 predicted proteins | sample MGYA00242997_ERZ507998 | MGnify/ENA primary metagenome ERZ507998 (study PRJEB26167, sample SAMN06115470) | human gut metagenome | host: Homo sapiens | place: China:Henan | collected 2016-06-23... | reverse complement strand
ACAGCGGCGACCTGTCTCACAGGTCGCCGCTGTTCACCAGATTCTTTGTGCTCTCCCGGAGCCGCAGCTCCACCGGATAGAGCACGCACTGGGCCATCTCATGCCCGGTGGAAAGCCTCCGGAGCAGCAGCTCTGCCGCTTTTTCTCCCAGCCGCCGGTTCGGCACAGCTACGGTGGAGAGGGCCGGTGTAAAATAGCTGGCCAGCGGGATATCATCAAAGCCGATCAGCTCCATCTCCTCCGGCACCCGGATGCCGCCGCTGTGGAGGCAGCGCAGCGCGCCCACCGCCATCATGTCGTTGAAGGTGATCATCGCGGTCGGGCGGTCTCCCTGCTCCAGCAGCCGCCGGGTGCATTCCACGGCCTGGCGCAGCTGATCTCCGTAGGAGACGAACTGCATCCGGCACAGGCAGTCTGAATGCTCGTCAAAGAAGTCTCTTACCGCCTGTGCTCTCCTTCGCCCGATGAAAGTGTCCTCGGTGGCGGCCAGAATGCCAAAGATCCGGTTTCCCTCAGCATAGAGGTAGCGCAGCGCCATCTGCACCCCCTCGTAATCCTCCATGTACACCGAAGTGACGGGCCCTTCCAGCCCCATCTGCTCCGGATTTCCAATCAATACATAGGGCACCTTGACATTTTGCAGATACTCCCGCACCGCCTCACTGCTGGTAAAGTCGGATACGTAGACCACCATGCCGTCCACGCTCCGGTCATCGGGCCGCTCCTGGTCCGGCATGCTGCTCTGGGAGTAGATCAGCAGCTTATAGTTGGCCTGCAGCAGCACCTTCTGGCAGCCCTCCACCAACTGGTTGAAAAACTCGTTGCGCAGGGTTGGCACCACACAGGCCACCGTCCTGGTCTGGCCGGTTGAGAGGCTCTGCGCCGATGGATTCGGCACATAGTCCAGCTGCCGGATCACTTTCAGGATGCGCTCCCTGGTCTCCGGCGACACCTTCTCGGGCTGATTGATGCTGCGGGATACTGTGGCGACGGATACGCCGGTCAGTTTTGCAATTTCCTTGATATTCAAACTCGTTCCTCCTGCTCCATCCGTTCCTGCCCGTTCCGGGAGTACGGCCTCACTCAAAGGGGTAGCGCAGCACGATGGAGCTCTGGACGGCAGCCGAGAGGTCCCCGGTGACAAAGACGCCCGCTCCTCCGCCTACGAGGCATCGCCCGGGCCTGGATGCTCCATCTCCCCCAGGGTCCTTGTCATGGTCCCGGCACTCTTTCCCGCGCCCAGTATCCAGCAGCATGCACCTCATTCCTTTTGCTCCTGCTCTATTTGAGAGTATACCACAAGGCCGTTCTGCGGTAAATCATCATCTCGGTTCCTGTGGAAAACTTCACGGCTTCCCCCGGCCGCTTTGTGCATAAAAATGCGGTGTGACCGCAAACACCGTCACACCGCATGGCAGAGTATTCGACGATTCCTCTGCTTACTTCTCGGCAATGGCCTCGATCTCGCAGAGAGCGCCCTTGGGCAGATCCTTCACAGCCACGCAGCTGCGGGCGGGCTTGGAGGTAAAGTACTTGGCGTACACCTCGTTGAAAGCGGCAAAGTCAGCCATGTCAGCCAGGAAGCAGGTGGTCTTGATCACCTTGTCAAAGCCCACGCCGCCGGCCTCCAGAATGGCGCCCACGTTCTTGCAGCTCCACTCGGCCTGAGCGGCAATGCCCTCGGGCATCGCGCCGGTCGCGGGGTCTACGGGCAGCTGGCCGGAGGTGATGACGAGACCGTTGGTCTCATAGCCCTGAGAGTAGGGGCCGATGGCGCCGGGCGCCTTCTCGGTAACAATGATCTTCATGGGAAATTCCTCCTTAGAAAATGGATGATCCAGACCGGCGGACCGCCACTCCTCCGCATCCGCGCAGAGGAGCCGCTCTTTTTATGGGATTGGTCCGAAAACCGGCTTTCCTTTAGTTTACCACCGCAAACGGCGCGATACAAGAGAAAGTTTAAACGCCAGAGTGTAGTTTTTCTCTTTTTTGTTTCTTTCCCCTTGCTCTTTTCCTCCCTATGTCTTATAATCTCCTTAGTTGTACGTACAAGTTTTGCGTTCCTATGCAAAGGAGGTCATACGGTCATGTCTCAGCATATTGAGGAGCACCCCATCGTGGATTATCCAAGCCGGACTCCGGTCACCTTTTCTTTTGACGGACGTACCCTCACCGGCCTGGCCGGGCAGCCCATTGCCGCGGCGCTGCTGGACAACGGCATCTCGGTCTTCCGACATACCCACAAGACCGGCCGGCCCCGCAGTCTCTTCTGCGGCATCGGCCAGTGCAGCGACTGCGTTGTAGTGGTCAACGGAACGCCCAACGTCCGCTCCTGCACCACTCCGCTGGAGGAGGGCATGGTCATCGAGACCCAGCACGGGCTCGGAAAGGTGGGTGTCCTGTGAGAACGACCGATCTTCTGGTCATCGGCTCCGGTCCGGCCGGCCTGGGGGCCGCCATTGAGGGAGCCCGCTGCGGGGCCAGGGTCCTGCTGGTGGACGAAAACACCAAGGCAGGCGGGCAGCTCTATAAGCAGATCCACAAGTTTTTCGGCTCCGGGGCCCACTATGCGGGCACCCGGGGATTCCAGATTGCGGACCTTCTGCTCCGGGAGGCCAACGACCTGGGTGTGGAGACCCTTCTGGACACCCGGGCCCTGGGCCGGATGGACAACGGCTACGTCTCCATCCTCCACCAGGGAAAGGTGGAGGCGGTGGAGGCCAAAAAGGTCATCCTGGCCACCGGGGCCAAAGAGAATGCCCTTGCCTCTCCCGGCTGGACCCTCCCCGGCGTCATGACGGCGGGAGCGGCCCAGACCTTCAGCAATGTCCACGGCACCCTGGTGGGCCGGAACATCCTCATGGTCGGCTCGGGTAATGTGGGGCTCATCGTCTCCTACCAGCTCATGCAGGCGGGCGCGGAGATCCGCGCCCTGGTGGAGGCCGCGCCCCGGATCACCGGCTATCTGGTCCACGCCGGGAAGATCCAGCGGGCAGGCGTGCCGGTCTATACCTCCCACACCGTGGTGGAGGCCCGGGGCGCCGAACGGGTGGAGGAGGCCGTCATCGCCCGTGTGGACGAGAAGTTCCGCCCCATCCCCGGCACGGAGCAGACCATCCCCGTGGACACCATCCTGCTGGCCGTGGGCCTCAACCCCCGCATGGAGCTGGCATCCATGTTCCGCTGCCGCACCACCTATGAAGGGGCGCTGGGGGGCATCCTCCCGGTCCACGATTCCTGGATGCGCAGCTCGGATCCCCACGTCTATGTCTGCGGCGATCTGGCCGGGGTGGAGGAGGCCAACACCGCCCTGGAAGAAGGGCGTCTGGCCGGCATCCACGCCGCCGTCTCCCTGGGCTGTGCCGCGCCCCACGCCCAGGCGCGGATGGAGGAACTCCAGGAGAGCCTGCGCTCCCTCCGCCGCGGAGCCCACGCCGCCCGCCGCCTGGCCTGTAAGGAACGCATTATGGAGAAGGGAGGAGCCTGTCATGTCTAATCAGCCGTCCCGGGGATTCGCCCTCCTGGAGTGCTGCCAGGAGATCCCCTGCAACCCCTGCGCCACGGTCTGCAAGACCGGGGCCATCGTCAAGTCCACCCTCAACAGCCGTCCGGAGTTCAAGGCGGAAAAATGCGTGGGCTGCAAGCTCTGCGTGGCCGCCTGTCCCGGACAGGCCATCTTCTTCCAGGTCCCCGACTTGGGGGACGGCAAGGCCTCCATCACCTTTCCCTATGAGTACCGCCCCCTCCCCGTTCCGGGCCAGAAGGTGACGGCGGTGGACCGGCTGGGCAACGAGGTCTGTCCCGCCCTGGTTCAGTCGGTGGAGCAGCGCCCCGCCTTCAACCGCACCGCGCTGGTCACCCTGGTCATCCCCGCCGAGTATCGGGATCAAGTCCGCTTTCTCCGGCGGCTGAGAAGGGAGGAACCCTGAATGAAAGCCTGCGATATCATCATCTGCCGCTGTGAGGAGGTCACAAAGGCCGACGTCCTCCAGGCCATTGCCGACGGCTGTCACACGGTGGCCAGCATCAAGCGTGCCACCCGGGCCGGCATGGGGGCCTGCCAGGGCCGCACCTGCGGCCGCCTCATCCAGCAGATCCTCATGGGCCAGGGCATCCAGACGCCGGAGACCATTCAGGCCGACAAGCCCCGCTTCCCCACGGTTCCCTGCGGGGTGGACACATTCGGGAGGGACAACGATGCGGAATAAATATGGCGCCATTGTGATCGGCGGCGGCTACTTTGGCTGCGCCTGCTCCTATTTTCTCGCCAAGGCCGGCGTCCCCACCCTCCTTCTGGAGGAAAAGGAGATCAGCCGGGGGGCCTCGGGAGCTAATTTCGGCAACGTCCAGGTCCAGGACGCCTCCATGGGGCAGAGCTATGCGCTCACTCTGGCCGGCTTTGCCCGTATGAAGACCATGACCGCGGAGCTGGGCTGTGACATCGGATATCAGTCGTACCCCTCTCTCATCGCCGCGGAGTCCGAGGCGCATCTCCCCGAGTTGGAGCGGCTCTTCCAGGAGAAGAAAGAGGCCGGGCTGGATGTGCGCTGGCTGGAAGGCAGCGCGCTTCAGGAGGCCGAGCCCAATCTGGCGCCCGGCTCGGTGCTGGCGGCCAGCTATTTTGAGCAGGGGCGCGTCTACCCCTTCCACTATCAATATGCCCTCGTGCGCCAGGGCCGCAGATACGGCCTGGAAGTGCGGGAGTTTTCCACCGTCTCCTCCCTTCTGGTGGAAGGCGGCGTCTGCACCGGCGTCATGCTGGCGGACGGCGCCACAGTACGGGCCGAGCATGTCATCGTGGCCTCCGGCGCGGGCACACGCCCCCTCTGCGCCACCGCCGGACTGGATGTCCCCGTCTACTCGGTCAAGGCCGAGGCCTTCGTGACCGAGGCCATCCGGCCGTTTCTGAAAACCTATTACTCCTCCGCCGCCTTCTTTGCGGAGGCCCACAACCCGGAAAAGGCGGTCACCTCTCTCTGCATTGGCCAGAGTCATTACGGCAACATCCTTCTGGCCGAGACCACCAAGCCCCATACCGCTGTGGATGAGGCCGGACAGGACTGCACCTCCATGGAGCACTGCCGGAATATCCGGAAAAAGGTCCTGCGTTTCTTTCCGGCGCTGAAGCCGGTCTCCATCCTGCGGGGCTGGGTCACCGCCTCCCCGTATACGCCCAACAATGAGCCCATCTTCGGGAAAGCCCCTCTGCCCGGCCTGATCGTGGCGGCAGGCTTTAAAAGCGCGGCCGTCATGTCCGCCATCGTGGGGGAGGCGGTCGCGGAGCTGGTCACCCGGGACGCCTGCGCCTGGGATCTGAGCCAATACACCGCCGCCATCCGCCCCCTGTAACTGTCCTGTCCCCATTGCAAGGAGGAACCCTATGCCCAAATCCCAACGCCTCTGGTCCCACACCTATACCTATCTGCTGGATCAGATCCACGGTATGAAAGCCGGCGAAAATCAGCTGGAGCCGGAGGAGGAATTGACCCGCAAGCTGGGGGTCAGCCGCTCCACCGTGCGGGAGGCCACCCAGGCCCTGCTGCAGGAGGGCTATCTGACCCGCCGGCACGGAAAGGGAAATTTTGCCCACCCCTCAGTCTCCCAGCTCCGTTATCGCATGGACCTGACCTCCGATTTTTCCAAACTTCTGGATACGGGAGACGGTCCGGTGGTCTGCCAGACCCTGCGCAGCGGCTATGTCCCCTGCCGTGAGGTGATGCGCCGCCGTTTTCCGGTCCCCTGTGCCACGGTCTATGAGCTGGACTGGCTCTATTCCGTGGGAGAGCGTCCCATGCTCTTCTGCCGCACCTCCATTCCGGAGGAGATGCTCCAGCGCCAGCCGGAGCCGCTCGCCGCAGACGATTCTCTCTTCCCCTGGGTCCGCGCCTACTGCGGCCGGGATTTTGCCTACTATGCCACTCACCTGGGGTGCCGCTGTGAGGAAGACGCCTGTCGGGCGCTCCAGCTCCCCTCCGGCACCGTCTTATTAAATTGGCAGGAGGTCTTTTACGACCTGTCCGATGTTCCGGTTGCCTTCTGCGATATCTTTTTCCACCCGGAACATGTGGACCTTACCATGGTCCTGCGCCCCTGACCTCTGCGGCGGTCCCCGGCATCCGCCGCGGACCGCCGTTCTCCTTTTATTGACATGTCCCCAGAAAGAGCGCAATTCCCCAGTGTACAAATCCATAAAAGTGCGGTATGATGAGAGATATAACTTAATCCGCCTTCTATACGCTCTCTTGTTTTGTCCATTTTATCCAATGAATTTGGTTCAAATTTGTGGCAGGTGTCCTATTATGGAGCATACTTCCCGTCTGATCCGCCGCCCATGGATGGCCAGCGCCTTCCTGATCGCTCTGGCCTCCCAGATCTCCATCAATCTCTTTACGCAGGAATTTAATATTTCGGTGGCCGTCATTCTCCTGCCGGTCCTTTTCTTTTTGACGCCGGATATTCCCCTCTTCCCCACCGCCGCACTGGCCGCGCCCGGCGTCTTTCTGCTGCGCTGCCTGATCCAGGGGGTGACCGCCTCTTCTCTCCAAGGGTGCATTCCGGCCCATGCCCCCGAGCTCTTCTTCTATCTCACCTATGGCCTGCTCTTTGACCTGTATGCCAGACACCGCCCCTTTCATCCCTTCCGCGCCCGGCTCTGCCTCCCGCTGGTGGGGATCGATGTATGCGCCAATTTTGTGGAACTGCTCATCCGCCTGGGATGGGGTGTTTTTTCCCCGTCCCTGCTGGTTCAGCTGCTGGTGGTGGGGGCGGGGCGCACCCTCTTCGCCTACCTGATCATCCGCACCCTGGACAACTATGGCTTTCAGGTCCTGCGCCGGGAGGATGCCGAACGTTATCAGCGGCTCTTGCTCATGACGGCCACCCTCAAAAGCGAGGTGGCCTGGATGGACAAGGGGACCGCCCTCATCGAAAATACCATGAACGCCGCCTATCGTCTGTACAGTCAGCTCCGCTCCGGCGGCGCGGACGGCGAGGCCGCAGGTACCGCCCTCACCATTGCCAAGGACATTCATGAGGTAAAAAAGGAGTATTTTCTGATCATGCGGGGCATCTCTGAGGCGCTGGAACGCGCCTCCACGATTCCCGGTATGGAACTGGAGGAATTATTCTCGATTCTGACCCACAGTGTGGAGCGCGCCGCCCAGGCCTCCGGCAAAGAAGTGGTGTGCACCACCTCCCTCTCCGACAATCTCTATACCACACAGCACCATTATCTCATGTCTATTTTCCGCAATCTGCTCAACAATGCGCTGGAGGCCGCGCAGACCGGCCATACCGCCCACCTGGTCCTGACCCAGCGCCGGGAGGGAAGTGAGTTTCTCTTTACCATAGCGGATGACTGCGGCGGGATTCCACCTCAGCGCATCGCGCAGATCTTTACCCCGGGCTTTTCCAGTAAAATCAACTACACCACAGGGGAAATCAACCGCGGGCTCGGCCTTACCATTGTCAAGGATCTGGTGGAGGAGAAACTCCATGGAACCATTCAGGTCTCGTCCCAGAATGGAGGCGCCCTGTTTACCATCCGCATACCCATGCGGGAACTGGAGGGAACACAGCATGCTGTTCTACCTGATTGATGACGATTCGGCCACCCTCAATATCCTGCGTATGATCATCGAAGACAGCGACTCCGGCAGTGTGATCGGGAGTGCGGCCAGCGGACTGGATGCGCTGGAGGACCTGCGCTATATGCGTCCGGATATCGTGCTGGTGGATCTTCTCATGCCCGGAATGGACGGCATCGAGTTTGTCCGTCAGGCCCGCGGCCGCTATCCCGACCTGCGCTTTGTCATGCTCTCCCAGGTCACCTCCAAGGACATGGTGGCGGAGGCCTACTCGGCCGGCGTGGATTTCTTTCTCTCCAAGCCGGTCAACAGCGTGGAGGTGGTCAGCATCCTGCGCAAGGTGGGAAAGCTCTTGACCATGGACCGTACCATGGAGCAGATGCGTTCGCTCCTCCAGGGCGGCATCCCCGCCGGAGGCTCTGCATCTCCCGCGCCCCCTCCCGACAGTGGTGAGCGGCAGCAGTCGGTCCTCAACGCCGTCCTTCACCGCATCGGCATCAGCGGCGATCCAGCCTGCCGGGACATCTCTCAGGTCGTCGGATATCTCCTCTCCCACCAGGGGCAGCAGGAACAGCTGACCGTGGCTCAGCTCTGCGACCGGTTCAGCGACTCCCCCAAGGCCATGGAACAGCGCATCCGCCGGGCCGCCATGGCCGGCATGGTGAATCTGGCCAACTTGGGGATCGAGGATTACTCCAACGATACCTTCACCGAATACGCCGGCACACTCTATCATTTTGAGCAGGTACGCCGGGAAATGGACTGTATCCGCGGAAAGACCACGCTTCACGGACGCGTCTCCGTCAAAAAATTTCTCTATGCGCTGGCCGCCCTCTGTGCCGGCCGCTGATCTTTTCACGCCTTTCGGCCGTTGCTGAAAGGCGTATTCTTTTGTTATTTTTCCATGCGCTGTTTTTCTCCTTTTTTCATTTTTTCTCATCATATGAATTATTTTTTTGCTCACTTTTTCCTTTCTTCTTATAATCCAGATTATTTTATCTGCTTTTTGCACAAAACACTCCCCCTCTCTTTTTGATAACTCTGACAAAGTTCCATTCTCCGTCATGTTTTATAGTTTTCTTTCTGTTACTTCCTGTTGTTTTATGAAACTCTTCTATAAACTGAGTACAACAAGAAGTTACCACCCAAACAGACGACGGAGGTGCGAGCGTCTATGACAACGATTCTTCTCGGTATGGGCCTGCTCCTGCTGACACTGGCCGGTTTCTCTCTGTTCAGCATGAAGGCGCCCAAGGGTTCCCAAGCAATGTCCGGTCTGGCCAACGCGGCCGTGGCCACCTTCCTGGTGGAGGCCATCCACAAATACATTTCCGGCAATCTGATCGGGATTGATTTTCTCGGCGAGGTAGGAAGCATGTCCGGCAGCATGGGCGGTGTAGCCGCCGCCATTCTGGTGCCGATCGGGATGGGCGCCAATCCCATTTTCGCCGTAGTCACCGGTGTGGCTGTGGGAGGATATGGTATCCTGCCCGGCTTTGTGGCCGGCTATCTGGTCGGTTTTCTCTCTCCCCTGATTGAAAAATATCTCCCCGCGGGACTGGATGTGATCCTGGGCGCCCTGATGCTGGCCCCCATTGCCCGTCTGGTCGCCTTCGCCGCAGACCCGGTCGTAAATGCCGCTATGGGCTATATCGGCACCATGATCACCGCCGCTACGGAGCAGTCTCCCCTCCTGATGGGGTTCCTGCTGGGCGGTATCATCAAGATGATCTGCACCTCCCCCCTCAGCTCCATGGCGCTCACCGCCATGCTGGGTCTGACCGGCCTTCCCATGGGCATTGCGGCCATTGCCTGCTTCGGCGGTTCGTTTACCAACGGCCTGATTTTTGCCCGCCTCCACCTGGGCGACCGGAGCAATATCATCGCTGTCATGCTGGAGCCTCTGACCCAGGCTCCCATCATCACCAGCAACCCCATCCCCATCTACGGGTCCAACTTCTTCGGCGGGGGACTTGCCGGCATTGCAGCCGCCATGCTGGGCATCGTGAACAACGCCCCGGGTACCGCTTCCCCCATCCCCGGTCTCCTGGCTCCCTTTGCCTTCAATGAGCCTCAGACCGTGGTGCTTGCCCTGGTCCTGGCTGCGCTGGGCGGCTCTCTGGCGGGCTTTGTGGGCAGCATCGTATTCAAACGCTTTCAAAAAGGAGCTTCGGAAACGGACGCCCCCGAAAATTCTATCATTTCTCTGGTGGAGGATATCCCCGTCTAACCTCCTTTCCCCTCTCTTGGTCCCTGTGCCGGTTCCTGCGGCACGGGGACCAACTCATTTTTGCGGTATAAAAAAGCTGAGCGTGTATGGTTTGATACACGTTCAGCTTCTCTTCGTCTATTTGCTTTCTTTCACCTGATAGACCGTGCGCTGCCGATAGGTCTCCCCCCGACGGAGGATGATACTTGGAAAATCCGGATGGTGGACGGCGTCCGGCCACCCCTGCGCTTCCAGGCAGAAGGCGCTGCGCGGCCCATAGACGGCTCCCTCTTTTCCCCGCTCACCGGCGAGATAGTTCGCCGTATAGAGCTGAAGACCCGGCTGTGTGGTCCGGCAGATCAGATGCAGCCCATGTCCCGTCACCTCCGCCGCTCTGCGCAGCGGGCCCGCCGGGAGGTCATGAAGTATAAAGTTGTGGTCATACCCCCTGCCCAACTCCAGCTGGGGATGGGCCTTCGCCAGCCCCTCCAGGAACGGGACGCCCTCCCGCAGGTCAAAGGGGGTTCCGTCCACCGCCAGCCGTTCTCCGGTGGGGGTGCTGTCCGCATCGGTGACCGTGATGGCATCGGCGTGGATACGGACCGACTGCCCGTCCAGGGTCCCGGCCCCATGTCCGGCCAGGTTGAAATAGCTGTGGTTGGTCAGGCTGCACAGAGTATCCCGGTCGCTCCGGGCCTGATAGGTGATGGAGAGCGCGCCCTCCTCGTCCAGTCCGCAGCGTACTTCCACTTCCAGTGCGCCCGGAAATCCCTCGTCTCCATCCGGGCTGTGGTGGGTGAGGAGGAGTTCCTCCCCCTCCAGCCGGGCCGTCCACACCGCCCGGTCAAAGCCCCGCACACCACCATGGAGACAGTTGGGTCCGTTATTGGCCGCCAGAGGGTAGGTATGGCCCTCCAGAAGAAAGGAGGCCCCTCCGATCCGGTTGGCTACGCGTCCCACGGTCGCGCCGATGTACTTATCCTGCGCCTCATAGTCTCCCAGGGTATCAAAGCCAAGCAGAATGTCCCGGCTCCCCTCGGGAGCCGGCACCCGGAAGGACCGGAGCGCGGCCCCATAGGTCAGCACCTGTACGGCATAGTCCCCGCAGCGGCCCGTCCAGCATGTGACCGCCTCTCCACCGGCGGTCACGCCAAAGGGGGCGGAAATCCACTGTGTCATGTCTTACACCTGCCTTATAAAGCGGAGGAATGCCTCCTGCCCCTCGGGCGAGCGCTTATAGACCCCCGCGTGCTCCAGCACCCGTGCAAAGACCAGTCCGGTCTCCTGTTCCACCAGCCCCAGGGCGTTTTCCGCCGTAAAGGATGCGTATTTATGCCGGAATCCCTCGGCCCACTCCGCATGGGAGGCGGTGAGGGGGTCCTCCCGCAGATCGCTCCCCTGTACCAGATGCTCGGCCACCGCCGCCAGTTCGGTTTTGAGCCGGGCGGGCAGCACGGCCAGCCCCATCACTTCGATCAGGCCGATGTTCTCCTTTTTGATGTGGTGCAGCTCCGCATGGGGATGGTAGACCCCCAGCGGGTGTTCGGGTGTGGTGATGTTGCTGCGCAGGACCAGGTCCAGCTCATAGGCCTGTCCCCTGCGCCGGGCAATGGGCGTGATGGTATTGTGGGGCTCTCCCTGTGTCTCGGCAAAGACAAAGGCCGCCTCATCGGTATACCCCCGCCAAGAGGCGAGTATCCGGTCGGCAAGCTCCACCAGGCGCTCCGGCCGGGCGGAGGCGATGCGCAGCACCGACATGGGCCAGCGGACAATGCCCGCCTTGACGTCGGAGAATCCGGAAAATTCCACGTCCCGGTCCACCGGGGCCTTCTCCATGGGGAAGGCATAGTGCCCGCCCTGGAAATGGTCATGGGCCAGGATGGAGCCGCCCACGATGGGAAGGTCCGCATTGGACCCCACAAAGTAGTGGGGGAACTGTCCCACAAAGTCCAACAGCTTGGCAAAGCAGGCCCGGTCGATCTTCATGGGGACATGTGCTCCGTTGAATACGATGCAGTGCTCCGGATAGTAGGTATAGGGGGAGTACTGCAAATACCACTGGGAACCGCTGATGGTGACCGGCACCACCCGGTGGTTCTGCCGCGCCGGACGATCGACCCGGCCCGCATACCCCTCATTCTCCCGGCACAGGAGGCATCGGGGATAGTCCGAGGCAGGCATCTCCCGGGCTGCCGCGATGGCACGGGGATCCTTCTCCGGCTTGGAGAGGTTGATGGTGATGTCCAGTGCGCCGTATTCCGTCTGCACCTTCCACTGCATATCCCGGGCGATACGGTCCCGGCGGATATAGTTGGTATCCTGGCTGAAGGTATAGTACCAGTCCGTGGCCGCCCGGGGGTTCTCCTCCCACAGGGCGCGGAAGCGTTCCACAACCTGCCTGGGCCGGGGCGTGAGGCGCCCCATGAGCATGGTGTCAAAGAGATCCCGGCGGTTCACCGAGTTTTCTTCCAGCACTCCCCTGGCATGGGCGTCATCCAGCAGTACCTCCAGGATCGCCGCCAACGGCCGCTCCGGAACCGGGGCCTGCGGCGCCGTCCAGCTGTCCAGCTTCAGTCCCTCCAGCAGAGAATTTACCGCCCAGACCCGCTCCTCTTCCACAATGAGTCCGGTACGCACGGCGTACTCCGCCAAGGCCTGAATGGCCTCGTTCACCTCCATGGATCAGCCCTCCCCGAATCCATTGGGATGACTCCTGTGCCAGTTCCAGGCCGAGGCGATGATGGTCTCCAGATCGTTCTGCTCCGGCTTCCAGCCCAGAACCTCCATGGCCTTGTCGGAAGAGGCGATCAGCTGGGCGGGATCGCCGGAACGGCGGGGCGCCATCTCGGCGGGAATGGGGTGCCCCGTTACCTTCCGGGCGCACGCAATGACCTCCCGCACAGAAAAGCCCACGCCGTTGCCCAGGTTGAACACATCGTTCCCGCCGCCCCGGATCAGATAGTCCAGCGCCAGAATGTGGGCCTGGGCCAGATCGGAGACATGGATATAATCCCGGATGCAGGTCCCGTCGGGGGTGGGATAGTCCTCGCCAAAGACCTTGATGCAGGCGCGCTGTCCATTGGGCACCTGAAGGATCAGGGGGATCAGATGGGTCTCCGGGGCATGGGCTTCTCCGATGGCGCCGGAGCGGTGGGCGCCGCAGGCGTTGAAGTAGCGCAGGGCCACGTACCGCAGGCCGTGGGCCCGGGAGACCCAGCCCATCATCCGCTCCATGGAGAGCTTGGTCTCTCCGTAGCAGTTGGTGGGCTCGGTCCGGTCGGACTCCAGGATGGGGACCCGCTCGGGCTCTCCATAGGTGGCGGCGGTGGAGGAAAAGACGATCTTATCCACCCCGTGCGCCACCATGGAGGCGAGGAGCACCATGGTCCCATGCAGGTTGTTGTCATAGTATTTCAGGGGATCGCTCATGGACTCTCCCACCTGGGAGGAGGCCGCAAAGTGGATCACGCCCTCAATACGCTCTTTCTCAAACAGGGCGTCCAGCGCCGCCCGGTCCCGGATGTCCAGCTCATAAAACCGGGCGGCCGGATGGACCGCGGCCCGGAAACCGGTCTGGAGGTTGTCCGCCACCACCACATCCCGGCCCGCGTCAATCAACTCATATACCGTGTGGGAGCCGATATATCCCGCTCCGCCCAGCACCAAAATCGCCATAAAAAATTCCTCCTTTTGATTCTGTCCCCTGCTTACTGCCAAATGACCGCTCCGCCCACCGGACGGATGGACAGGATATGGCAGCATCCCGCTCCCAGGATCTCCTCCATCTGCATCCGGAAGGCATCCAGCCGGTCCCGGGGCACAAAGGCCTGGATGGTCCCGGCAAATCCGCCGCCGTGGACCCGGAAGGCACCCGTCCCGTCCAGCGCCCGTTCGGCCGCGGCCAGGGCCACCGCCATGGCCTGCTCTTTCACCGCACCCGCAGGGGCAATGTTTTGGAGATGGGTCCAGGAAGAGCGGCCCGACTCCTTCACCAGTGTCAGGAAGGCGTCAAACTCCCCGGCGGCCAGAGCCTTGGCCTCCCGGTCCACCCGGCGGTCATCGGCATAGAAATGCATGGCGCGCAGCACGGCCCGGTCGCCCGCCGCCTTACGCACCTCAGAAAATGCCCGCCAGAAGTCCTCCTCCGGCACCTCCCGCAGCACAGACCTGCCAAAGAAAGCCGCTACCGCCTTCATCTCCTCCGGAATGGCGGCATACTCCGCCGTGAGATCGGCGTGATCGGCTCCCGAGTCCACGATGCACAGGGCATAGCCCTGCTGTTCCAGATCCACGGCCAGCGGCTCGATCACCGGCGCGTCTGGGTCGCTAAAGTCAATGGCCACCGCGCCGCCCACCGAGGAGGCCATCTGGTCCATCAGCCCGCTGGGCTTGCCGAAAAACTGGTTCTCGGCATACTGGCCCATCTGGGCGATCGTCACCGGAGAGAGCTCGTTTTTACAGAAAAGAGTGTTGAAGATGTTGCCCAGCAGCACCTCGCAGGCCGCCGAAGAGGACAGGCCCGATCCGGGCAGCACGTCGGAGATGGCATAGGCGTCAAATCCCGCCGGCGCATAGCCCAGCTGCGCGATCCGGGCCGCCATTCCCCGCACCAGAGAGGCCGTGGTCTCCCGCTCCCCCTCCTGGGGCTCCAGGGTGTTCAGATCCACCTCCACCATGGGCCACCCCTCCGACTGGAAGCGGATGGCCTGGGTCCCGTTGGGTGCAGCGCAGGCCAGAAAATCCAGATTGACCGCCGCTGCCAGCACCCGGCCCCGCTGGTGGTCGGTATGATTGCCTCCGATCTCGGTCCGCCCCGGCGCGGAGAGAACCGCCACCGGCGTATGCTCCTCCCGCCCAAAGGTCTCCTGAAATCCCTTTGCCACCCGGGCTACCCGGCTTCTGGCCCCAGACGGGATCTCCGCTCCCAGGCAGGACAGTGTGCGCAGTGTGTCATCCAGCGCCCCCGATTCCAGCGCCTGACACAGTGCGGAAAATTCTCTCATCATTCTCACCCATTCTGTTAAATTGAGGAGGCATGCGCTCAGAAGCGGCGCTCCCCCTCTCTCCCGGATCTCTGTTTCCTTACCCGCTGAAAACGCAGAGATCCCTGATTCACGCCTATTATACCGCAAGATCCTCTCTGATAAAATGGTGGTTTCGCGTCTCAGATGGATTTTTCAATCAGCATTTCCCTTCTGGCGGTCCGCCGGGTCTGCGGTGCGGCAGCGTTTTGCGTGAGCCTGGGGGGAAAGCCCCATCACCTGCTTGAAGGCTCTTGAAAAATACAGCGCGTCGTGAAATCCGACCGAATGGGAAATCTCCCGCACAGAAAAGCGGCTGTTCACCAGCATCGTACACGCCTTTTGAATCCGGTACTCCACCAAGAAGCGCTTGGGTGACACCTGAAAATGGGTCGTAAAACTCCGGTACAGGCTGCTGGGACTCACTGAGAAGAGCTCCGCCAGCCCCTCCACTGTAATGGGCTGTTCATAGTTGTTCATAATGTATCTGGCCGCCATCCGGGCACAGTCGGTCCGGGGCGGCGGCATACGCCTGGACTGCTGCGCTTTTTCACTGAGGAGCGCAAAAATCAGATACAGGCGGCCTGTGGACGCCACCTGAGACGCCAGACCTCTACGCTCCTCCTGATGCAGGTCCAGCAGCATCTGTCCCAACGCTTTGGATGAAACATTGAGCAAAATCGGATAATCCGGCCGGAAATCGGTCTGTTCTACCAATTCCCGTGCATCACTTCCGTAAAAGCCGGCCCATACATATTCCCACGGCTTGGCCTGTTCCGCATAAAACTGCACCGTTGTATCGGGATAGACCAGGAAACTGTCTCCCGCCTCCAAAAGGAAGTGGCGCTCCCCCAGAAGCAGACTCCCATGCCCTGCCAAAACATGATAGAGGCAATAATGATCCAGCACACCCGGCCCCCACCGGTAGCCCGGGATACAGCGCTGATGCCCGCTGCTCGCCACGGAGAGGGACCGGATCTGCGGGGTGAGTCCATAGCGCTTGTAAAAATCATCCTGTAACACGGTCTGCCCTCCCCTTCCATCTGTGGATTACAACTAATAGTATAGCGGAAAGAAGCCTATCTGGCAACTACGCTTCCCCTCCCGGCTGTTCCATGCGAAAAAATCCATGCACGCCTGGTATTGAACCGGCCCTTTCCCCTTTGGACATCCGCTCCACCCCTTTTCATTGATTGATCGAGCACAAAAAAAGTCTTTCTCTTCCCATATCCCTTACCAAAAACAGCATATCATAGCGCTGTTTTGACAAAATGCAACTTTTAGAATCTTTTGGGCAGATCAAGCCTGTCAAATGTCCGCCCTCTTTTTTATTTGCCACTCCTGTCAGCAGACCTTTTGCTCCCACCCCGCATTTTTTACTTTTTCTCTTCTTATATTTCCATTTTCACTCTCTCTTCTATAAAAACGCAATCATTTGCTCTGCTTCTTCTTCCTTTCCTCTCCTTGGAATCCGCATGCTGTTTGGCTTTACCGCATCGTTCATTCT
>ENA-UERZ01001507-UERZ01001507.1-human-gut-metagenome-genome-assembly--contig:-NODE-1507-length-16376-cov-12.317750_pt1 | contig 16376 bp, 14 predicted proteins | sample MGYA00242997_ERZ507998 | MGnify/ENA primary metagenome ERZ507998 (study PRJEB26167, sample SAMN06115470) | human gut metagenome | host: Homo sapiens | place: China:Henan | collected 2016-06-23... | reverse complement strand
CTGAATCCGTGAAGTTGATTTCTTCACAGGCTCCTTAAATCCTATAATTTCAAGCTATTGCGCTACTCTGTTATTCAATATCATGATGCCAGGGTCAAAAGGTCTAAGCCCACATGAGCTTGCTCATAGGTGGGTGAAAGCCCTTAGGATCCGCCCCGATATGAGCATAAAAATGGGATGATAATCCCACGATATGCGAATATTGGGTAGAATTGTGGGAGTGCGTAGCACGAAGCAATCCGTCGGCATCATAGTCGGGGCTTTTGACCCCGACATCATATCATTATTCACCCAACCGGTGAAAGCAATCTATGGTAAAATAGACATTGCGAAACCTATGGATTGGAGGCTTTTACCATGAATAACAACCACCGAATCACACTGAACACCAATAAGAACATTATTGTTGAATTTACAAATGAACGCATTATTCCTGCCAGCGGCCTGACTGTTGTAGGTGCCCTCCTCGGAAAAAGCGGTTTCATTAAAAAACTTAATCGCATGGATGTGACATCCAATCGCTCCCAGCATCAGATTAAGAACGGTGATATTGTACTCACTTATCTTGGAATGCTTTGCATGGGCAAACCTTACTTTGAAGCTGTCCATGAAATGGACGATGACAAGGACTTTTACAAAACCGCTCTTGGCATCACCCGGAGCATTCCTTCAGAAGAGACACTGCGTCAGCGTATGGATGATATCGGTGATTCCCTTCGCCAAACTATTCTTGAGCAGAATGTTGAAATGCTCCTTGCAAACAAAATACAACCGACAGCTCTTGCAAATGATCTTGTTCCGGTAGATATTGATGTGACACCTATGGATAATTCGAAATCTAAAAAGGAAGGTGTTTCACGAACCTACAAAGGGATTGACGGCTATGCGCCTATGATGGCATATATAGGTACAGAGGGGTACGCCATCAATTTCGAACTCCGTGAAGGAAAACAGCATTGTCAGAAGGGGACGGTTAAATTTCTGCAGGAAACAATAATGCTTTGCCACAAACTGACAGATAAGCCGCTGTTGATTCGCCTTGATTCCGGCAATGACTCCATCGACAATGTTGCTGTTCTGATGGATGCAGGCTGCTTTTTTATTATCAAGCGGAATCTTCGCCGGGAAAGCACGGATGATTGGTTTGAAATGGCAAAGCAGTACTGCCAGAATGTAAACAGCCCCAGAGATGGAAAAACTGTTTATATAGGCAGTGACTGGAAAACCGTTACCAGTAAGCAGTTCAATAAAGAGTTTACACTCCGTACCGGCTACGAGATTACGGAACGAACCATTGATAAATATGGTCAGTTCAATCTGGTTCCCGATGTTGAAGTTGAAACCTGGTGGACAAACCTTGGTGACCCGGATGAGGAAATCATCCGTCTGTATCATGCCCATGGAGAATGTGAGCAGTTTCATAGTGAGGTAAAAACTGACATGGATCTGGAGCGGCTTCCATCCGGAAAGTTCACGACCAATGCACTGATACTCGAATTGGGGATGATCGCATATAACATTCTCCGTATGATCGGTCAGGGCACAATTGGAGGACGAGCACCTCGTCAGAAGAGGGATGTTAAACGCCGTCGTTTACGCACAGTTATCAGCAACCTGATCATGATGGCAGGCCATGTGACCATACATGCACGCCAGTTGATAATCGGCCTTGGAAAAAGCAACGTCTGGCGGCATATATTTTCTGATATCTGTCAGAAATATGCTGTCACAAACGCATAAGTAACAAAGCAATTTTATAGTAGGCTTATTTCGTGTACCTTTTTTTGCCCAATGAGCGCTTGGAGTCACGACATTGGTATTGAAAATAGACAGTGAAATATATTTTTATCATGGAACCAACTTGCCCTTGGCGGGTTGGTTCACTTAAAGGATGAACTTCACGGATTCAGGATAAAATAAATCAGGTTCCAAGCGACTTTATCGAAGAGAGAAAAGGAGGGGCTGCTATGAGTGAGAGAAAGCATGCGCCTGTGAAAGATATGACTATCGGGAAACCCTGAGGGCTAATTCTGGGCTTCGCCATCCCCATGCTCCTGGGGATGCTGTTTCAGCAGTTCTACAGCATGGTGGACACCATCATCGTGGGTCAGACCCTGGGCGTGGACGCCCTGGCGGCGGTGGGATCCACCTCGGCCATCAACTTCATGATCAACGGCTTCGTCATCGGCGTCTGCACGGGCTTCGCCATTCCGGTCGCCCAGCGGTTCGGGGCCGGGGACTACGCCGATATGCGCCGCTTCGTGGCCAATGCCGGATGGCTCTGCGTCCTCTTCGCCACAGTCATGACGGCAGTGGTCAGCCTGCTCACCCGGAATATTCTGGTGTTTATGCGGACGCCGGAGAATATCATCGACGGTGCCTACCACTATATCCTCTTTATCTTCCTGGGGATTCCGGCCACCTTCCTCTACAACCTGCTGGCCGGGATTATCCGCTCCCTGGGAGACTCCCGGACGCCCGTGTACTTTCTGATCCTCTCCAGCCTCTTAAATATCGTGCTGGATCTGCTCTTCATCGTAGAGCTGCACACGGGCGTGGCCGGAGCCGCCTACGCCACCGTAATCTCCCAGGCCATCTCGGGAATCCTGTGCTTCTTCTATATGCGCAGACATTTTGACATCCTGCGCATCACCCGGGATGAGCGAGCCTTCAGCGGCCGACATGTAAAAATTCTCTGCACCATGGGAATTCCCATGGGCCTGCAGTACTCCATCACCGCCATTGGCTCGGTGATCATCCAGACAGCCACCAACTCCTTAGGCTCCATCGCGGTGGCCTCCGTCACGGCGGCTGACAAAATCGGCTTCTTCTTCTGCTCCTCCTTCGACGCTCTGGGCGGCACCATGGCCACCTATGTGGGGCAAAATGTGGGCGCGGGCAAATTAAAGCGCATCCGCCAGGGCGTGAAATCCGCCACCCTGATGGGATCCGTCTACGCCCTCGCCGCCTTCGCCGTTCTCTTTTTCTTCGGCGACCGGATTCCGCTGCTCTTCGTGAACGCCGCGGAAACGACAGTCATCGAGCAGGCCCACCTCTTCCTGATCTGCGTCTCCTCCTTCTACATTCCGCTGGTCTTCGTGAACGTGTGGCGCTTCTCCATCCAGGGCATGGGCTTCTCCGCCTTCGCCATTCTGGCCGGGGTCTGTGAAATGATCGGCCGCGCCCTGGTGGGCTTTTTCCTGGTTCCCGTCCTCGGCTTCCCCGCCGTCTGCTTCGCCTCGCCCGTGGCCTGGATCCTGGCAGACCTCTTCCTGGTTCCGGCCTTCTGGCACTGCATGAAGACCCTGAAGAAAATGCTGCCGGGGGAGACGGCTGGCAATTAGAAAAAAGGGAGCCTGCGGTTCAAAAACCGCAGGCTCGTATATTTTTACCCCTCAAACATATAACGCTCAAACTGCACGGAATTGCGGGCGTCTGTGTCCAGCTGCTCCATGGAGGCATTCGGCTTAATGTCGCGCCAGATATGAATGTCCTTCCCAATCTGTCCGCCCGGATGAACAAAGGGCTCCATCACCACGAAGCCGTCATAGTGAATATCCCGCAGTGCTTCCCCGATCTCGCGCCAGGGCATCCGGCCCTGGCCGGGAACCATGCGGTTGCACTCACCTGTGTGGAAGTGTCCCAGGAGACTGCCTGCAGAGAGGATAGCCGCCGCCATACTGGTTTCCTCGATATTCATATGGAAGGTATCCAGCATAACCTTCACATTTTCCCGGTCTACCTCTTTTACGAAGCGGATTCCCTCCTCCGCCGTATTCAGGATATGATTTTCAAAGCGGTTCAGAACTTCCATCCCCAGGTTAATCCCGTAGGGCTTCGCCAGCTCTGAGAGGATCTGAACGCCCTCCACGCTGTGCTTCCAGTCCTCCTCCTTATAGACCGGCTTTGTAAAATCAATGGGCCAGTAGGAGTACAGCGCACCGCCGATGACCGGAATCTCCAGCTGCCCCATCACATCGAACAGCCGCTTAAACCATTCTGTCGCGTTGGCGCGGATAGCCGGATCGCCTGATCCCATGTTGTGGTCGTAGGAGGGTCCATAGCCCGCCGTCAGCGTAATCCCATGGTCTGCGGCACATTGACGCAGCTCCCTTATCTGCTCCTTCGTATAGTCGGGAAGAGGCTTTGCTCCCACCTCCAGAATATCAAATCCAAGCTTTGCCACCTTTTCCACATAAGGCGCATAATTTGCTTCCCATTCTGTTTCCCAATACGCGTAATAAATTCCGTACTTCATTTTGCCCTCCATTCCTCTGTTCAGAACTTAAATGCAACCTTAAAATCTCCGTCTTTTCCGGTGGCCTTGTCGAAGGCCTCCTCCCACTCATCCAGACTGTAGATGGAAGAAACCACTCCGTCCGCCCTCAAATCTCCATTTGCCAGATGCTCAATGACATAGGGGAAGCAGTAGGGAGACAGGTGCGCTCCCAGCACATCCAGCTCCTTGCCGTCTCCAATGATGCTCCAATCCACGGTGGTCGGCCCTCCGAACACACTGAACTCCACAAAGCGGCCCAGCTTGCGCACCATGGCAAGACCCTGCTCCACACTGGAGGGATGGCCGGTGGCCTCGATGTAGATATCACAGCCGTAGCCGCCCGTCAGCTCCTTTACCTTTGCAACCACGTCCTCTTTTCCCGGATTCAGCGCCAGATCCGCGCCAAACTCCTTGGCTTTCTGGAGGCGCTCATCTTTCATATCCAGAACGATGAGCTTCTCCGGATTCATCCGTCTCGCATAGGTAATCATGCCTAAGCCCAGCGTACCCGCGCCGGAGATCACCACCATGTCGTCGCCGGTGATTTGGGCCCGATCCACGCAGTGCTTGGAGCAGGCGAAGGGCTCGATGAGCAGCGCAGTCTCAAGGGGCATGTCGTCCGGAACCTTGTGAAGCACCGCCGTCTTCGGGTAGCGCACATACTCCGCCATGCCGCCGTTATTATCCTTCTGGAAGCCGAAGGTGGCATGGGGCTCACACATCCAGTAGCGCCCGGATTTGCAGAATTTGCACTCGCCGCAAGGCACAATCTGATCCGCCGTGATTCTCTCGCCCAGCTCGTATCCCTTCACGTTCTTTCCCATTTTCACAATGCGTCCCAGGAACTCATGTCCCGGAATGAAGGGCGGCTTTACCCAGGAAGGATTCTTCTCATCACCCCAGAAGCGCTCCGCGCCGTGCTTACATTTCAAGTCTCCCGCACAGATTCCGCAGACCTCCGTCTTGATAATAATATCGTCGTCTCCGCACTCCGGTACCGGGAAATCATTTACCAGCTTATACTCATCCTTGCTGAAAGCCACCAGAGCCTTCATCGTTTTTGGTAATTCCATGTCCATGTCCTCCTCTTCCTCTAAACCTCGTGTTGGTAGTCAAAGTCACACTGCTTCAGAAATTCCCGCGCCATCAGAGTTGCGCCCACCTGATTCGGATGCACCCGATCCCAGGCAATGTAAGCGGAATGGCGGATGCTGCAGTAGTCCGCATACATCTTCTGGAAATCCACAAAGAAGCAGCCATATTTTTCTGCCAGCCTCCGGTTCACCTCCACATATTCATCCATTCTTGCCCGCATCCTGTCGCTGCGGTTCGGCTCCATATAATAGGGCGACAGAATAAAGATTCCTTTTACCTTTCCTTTTACAGATAAAATCATCTTCTCGAGATTGCTCTCATATTCCTCCGGCATCACCTGTTCGTCCGGAATCGCAGGGCTGTCAAACTGTCTCCACACGTCGTTGATTCCGATGCAGATAGACACCCAGTCCGGATGCAGATTTACAACGTCACGGTCAAACCGATCCAGCAAATCCCGGCTGGTATTTCCCCTCACTCCGGAATTCGTGACGCGAATCTTTACCTCTGGATAATAGGCTGCAAACATATTCTCCAGAACCCTGACTTAGCTCCTGCCCACGTTGTCAAAAAGCCCCTCTCCCACGGGCAGCTCGCTGCCCATATCGGTAACCGAGTCACCCGCAAAAACAATGCGATCCATATCCTCAAAAATCATTTCTTCTGCCTCCCGCTTATGTATTTTAACGTTTTCATTTAAATATCCAGTATTGCCTTCTGTGCCAGCAGCTTCTCCCGCAGCTTCTTCGTATCCACCTCCGCAGGCTTATAGCTCCCCGCCACAGCCATGGCCGCCGCATCGCCCGCGGCCTGGCCTGCAGCCATGCACACATTCATGATTCTCGTGGCTCCGAAGGTGATATTATCTACGCTGATATCGCGTCCCGCCATCATCAGGTTCTCCAGATCCTTTGATACCAGACATCCGTAAGGAATCCCGAAGGGCTCCTCGATGGACACACGGTAGGTTCCCTGTCCGGCGCCATTGTGAATATCAATAAAGTAGCTGCAAAGGGCAATCGTATCCTCCGGCTTCTTACCGGCAATGGCGTCCTCGTGGGCGAGCATCTTGATTCCCTTTACTCTTCTGCTCTCACGCACGCCGATGGACGCGTTGATAGAGGAAAGATGGGCATTTTCAAAGCCCGGAACATGCTCCTTGAACATCTTGATAAGCTTGGGAATCTGCAAATGAGCCTCCATTTCACCCTTACTCAAGTCGCGAATGTCCGAACCGTCAAAATTCAGCAGGCGGATGGTGTTGATAGCCACCTCTCCCGGAATCGGCTGACGGATGAAAATTACTGTCTCCCGATCCACCGGACACTCTCCCTTCTTTCGAAGCTCCTCCAGAAGATGGTGCATACCCAGGAAAATAAAGCTCTTGTTGGTTCGCAGAAACTCCGCGTTGTAGCCCTCTTCAATGTTCTGCAGTACATCATAGGGAAGCTCCTCCGGATGCTCCACGATAAAATCGCAGAACCTGTCGAAATCCACGCCTCCCAGGTTAAACATCAGCGTCGGCGGCTGCATCACATTCTGTTCATTGCCTTTTTCACATTCCGCCCCGCCCATGGCTGCCAGATCGCCGTCTCCTGTTCCGTCGATAAAAATATCCGCCTTAATTTCAATCGGCTGTCCCTTGCCTGTCACGATAATGGACTCAATCCGATTTCCGCTGCGCTTCACGCCGCTGAGCTCGCAGTGCATCAGAAGCTCCACGCCCGCCTCCTTTACCATTTCAAAGCAGAGAATCCGGGAATAAAAGGGATGAATCAGCGTTGTGGAAAGGTGGTGCGGACAGTAAGCGTGTCCGTAGGAGGCTCCGGCCTCCTGCAGCCGATCCACAAACTCCTGGGCAAAGCCCCCAATCACCTGTCTCCTTTTCTTATCCCAGAATGCCAGGAACGGCAGTCCGCTTCCCAGCTGTCCTCCCAGGTATCCGTTTCGCTCCACCAGGAGCACCGAAGCGCCCTCCCGCGCCGCCGTTACCGCCGCGGCCAGACCGCCCGGGCCGCCGCCCACCACTACAATATCTTTCTTTATCTGTTCCATCTTTCTTCTCCCTATCAATCGACCTTTAAAATTGCCTTCTGCTCCAACAGCCGTCTTCTAAGCTCCTGCACATCCACTTCCTCGGGTAGTCCTCCCTCCTTAAGCGCCATGGCTGCGGCTGTTCCCGCCGCCTGACCTGCCGCCATGCAGACATTCATAATCCTCGTTGCGCCGAACGTAATCGGATCCACGCTGATGTCTCTTCCCGCCATCATCAGATTCGCTATGTCCTTGGACACCAGACAGAGATAGGGGATTCCAAAAGGCTCCTCTATATTGATTCCCGTGGTGTCATCGCCGTTTCCATTGTGAATATCCAGAAAATAGCTGCACAGGCCGATGGTATCCTCCGGCACCCGGCCCTCGAGGCAGTCCTTGTAGTTCAGTATCTTTTTGCCCACGATTCGTCTGCTCTCCCGCACACCGATGCTGGCGTTGATGGAAGTCAGATAGCAGTTCTCAAAGCCCGGAACGTAATCCCGGAACATCTTGATCAGAATCGGAATCTGCAAATGCGCTTCCATCTCTCCCCTGCTCAGATCGTGCACATCCGATCCGTCAAAATTCAGAATACGGATGGTATTGACTGCAACCTCTCCCGGAATCGGCTGCCGGATGAAGATAATCGTATCTCTTGCAATGGGGCATCTTCCCTCTTCCCGCAGCCTCTTAATCAGATGCTGCATGCCGAAGAATGTGAAACTGGGATTGCTTCGGAAAAAGTCTGCATCGTAGCCCTCTCTTAAATTCTGCATTTTCAGGCCGTAGGGCAGTTCCTCCGGGTGCTCCGCAATGAAATCACAGAATTTGTCAAAATCAATTCCCGCCAGATTGAACATCAGCGTCGGCGGCTGCATCACATGCGTATCGTCCTGACCCTTAGCGCACTCAGCACCCGCCAGATATCCCAAATCCCCGTCGCCGGTGGCGTCGATAAAGGTTTCCGCCTCAAGCTCAAGCTGCGCGCCCTTTCCCGTCACCACAATGGATTCGATCTTCCCGTCTCTTACTCTCGCCTCTGTCAGCTCACAGTGGAGCAGCAGATCCACGCCCGCCTCCTTCACCATCTGAAAGGCGATAATTCTGGAATAAAAGGGATGAATCAGGGTGGTGGACAAATGGAAGGGACAGTAGGCATGTCCATAGCTTCCGTCTACCTCCTGAAGTCTGTCTACAAATTCCTGGGCAAAGCCGCCGATCACCTGACGCTGCTTCCGGTCGAGAAAAGCCAGAAACGGCAGTCCGCTTCCCAGCTGTCCTCCCAGGTATCCGTTTCGCTCCACCAGGAGCACCGAAGCGCCCTCCCGCGCCGCCGTTACCGCCGCGGCCAGACCGCCTGGTCCTCCGCCCACTACTACAATGTCTTTCTTTATATGTTCCATATGCTGCTCCTTTCCGTCATAGCGCGCTGACGCCGCTCGCTTCAAAACAGGTTCTAGCAAATCCATGGGCTCCAATCTCCGACAGGGCCCGTATCCCCGAACTTCGAAGCACCCATTTCCCCAGCCGCCAAAGAGGAATCTTGTAAAGCTCTGAGGTCATTCCCAGCCTCGTACACTCCAGAAAATGATAAAATTCATGGGCCATAACCAGCTCCCGTGCAGTCTCCTCTGAAAGTCCGTTGGCCCGGGCCCACTTGACGATGGACGCAAGATACAGCGTCATTTGGCCGGATGCCGTATCATATTCCCCGAAGGTTCGAAAAACCTGATTCACCGCATCCTTCTCCACAAGCGCCACGCTCAAGCCCTCTTCCTCTGCGATTTCGGCCATCCGCTTCCCCGGATATTTCTTCAGAATCGCTTCCGCTGCGGCAGCGCCCCTACTCCAGGCCAGATCGCAGATCCGCTCCCGATCCGCCTCGGGGATTCTGTGATAAAGAATGTCTGCCCGCAGCTCATTTCTTGATTCGATTTGATCCGGAAAAGGAAACGCCTTCATTTAACCCCTCGCATTCTCTGTGGTCTTCGTACAAATGATAATCAGCTTCTCATCCTTCGGAACATTGGCCAGCTCCACCTCGCAGATAGACAGGATCTGCTCCGCACTCTGCATTCCCGCCAGGTCAATGATTCTCTTCCCCAGCACGATATAGATATTCGGAATCTCCGCACCGCCGTCGGAGTGAATGGTATGCTCATTCAAAAGCTTCTTCACATTCTTCTTCCATAGCTCCGCCTCGCAGGGAATCACCGCTGCGTTCCTTCTCTGGAGACGAATCACTCCGTCTCTATCCACCAGGCGCAGGGTATCTATCTGTTCCTTGAAAAAGAGAAGCTTCTTTATAGATGTATGGTACAGAAAAGCCGTCATCATTCCGTTGTCTGCCGCCTTATAAAGTTCTGCTGCCGATACGCCAATGGACTTCGCCGCAATCTCCGCCAGCTCCTCGTCCGTCTTCTTGGCCGCGGACAGCTTCTTGGTGCGCAGCTCCGTGGTGCCGATGGCAATGGCCCGCACCTTATTCTGCTGGGCGTCCACCTCAATCTTCACTTCCACGGAATCGGGATTGGCTCCCGCCTTCACGGCCTTCTGAACCGCCTCATAGCGCAGATCGAGAATGTCCTTCTCTGTGGGATTCTGAATGGTTCGCTCCACCATATCCCGCACCATGGCCAGGGCTACGCCAATAGGCGAGATCACGGACGCATTTCTGGCAATCTTGGACTGCACGCCAAATTCTTCCGCCAGATGGGGAACAACGCTTGCCGCACCGCCGCCTCCGCCCACGAAGGTCAGGCTCTTTCTGTCAAGGCCGTAATCCTTGATAAAGCTCTCCACAACCTTTCCGTTCTTAAGCGCAGACAGATGCAGGGCCTGCTTCGCCGTCTCCTCTACCGTAAGACCCATATTCTTCGCCAGCGGCTCCCAGGCCTTCTTCGCCGCCTCCACATTGCCGTAAGCATAATTATCCTCTGCCACATAGCCCGCAATATTCGCCGCGCCGGAGAGCGTCAGGGCAAATTTTTTGCCGTTGCTACACTCGATATAGGCATAGGTGGGGTCGCCCTCCTTCGGGCGGATTTCTTTCAGTACCGGATCCACAATGTCCTCTGTGTCCGTATAAACCTCGTATTTCAGGTTGGCAATATGGGAGCTCCTGGGGCCCACATCCACCATTTTGCCGTTCTTAAGCTCTATCATGCTGCCGCCGCCGATTCCCACGGTGCGCACGTCCAGAGAGTTTACGTAGGTCTTGTGGCCGCCGACCTCCGCATATTTCACTACCACGTTGCCGTCCTTGATGCAGGAAATGTCGGTACTGGTTCCGCCCACCTCCATGAACAGGCCGTCCGTCAGCTTCTCATACATCAGCGCTCCCGCCACGCCTGCGGCCGGGCCCGACAGGATCGTAAGAATCGGCCGGTTTCTCACCTCGTCCACAGTCATAACGCCACCGTCGCAGCGCATCACCATCAGCGGAGCCTTGATGTCTGCATTTTTGATGGAGGATTCTGTCATATTCGCCACCTCCAGCATTCTCGGAAGAATACTGCCGTTGATGACTGCCGTTCTGGTTCGAACCTTTAATCCATAGAGCTTCGAGACGTCGTTTCCTGCAGATGCAGGAATTCCCTTTTTGTTACAGATATCCATCACTGTATTTTCATTGGCCGGATCGTCGACGCTGAACGCCTCGGTCACAACCATAGATTTCGCACCTTTTTCCTCCAGCCTGCCAAGCGCGGCCTCTACATCTGCCGCCCAGGTATCCGGATTCGCCGTATTTACAAATTCATTCTCTGTATAAAGATATTTTCCCGGAGCCAGCTCAATATTTCCGATATTCGTATCTGACTTCGACTTCATTCCCTGGATTCCGCTTCCCAGCGTCAGGATTCCGACCTTCGCCACATCGCCCTCCAGCAGAGCGTTGGTAGCCTGGGTTGTTCCATGCGCAATAAAGATAACGTCCTCCGGCTTCACGTGGCACTCTTCCATCGCTTTATGTAATACCTGAATGATGCCGACTGCAACACCCTCCTTTGCCTCATGGGTAGTCGGTGTCTTTGCGCTGCCAATCAGTTCAAAGGTATCGTTGTCAATGACAACTGCATCCGTAAAAGTACCGCCTACATCAATTCCGATTCTCACTTTCATATACAACTGCTCCTCCCTGTTCCCTATTTACATAAAGTATATCTCTCTGTTTCAAAAAGGTAAAGCGAACAGTGAAAGCCCGCTTTACCCAAGTCCTTCTTTACATATACATCATAACCAGAATTACAACCGACAATGCTGTCACCGCCCAGTTAGGCCAGAACACCTTCATCGCCGCTGTCGTAGGTTCGCTTCCCACAAAGTTCGAGCACCATACCACCTGTGTGGAGGTCGGACAAGCCTGCGTCGGCCAACGCATAGCTGCATAGAACACTACGGACAGAGCCAAAACCGGAACTGACTGTACTGCCATCATACTTACTGCAAGGCCCGCACCAAGTCCAAGAATGTTGAACGGCCCACGATAGAGGCTGCCCGGAGAAAGAATACACACGAATATAATAAGTCCTACTGCTGTTGCCGGTGTAATCGCCTGCATAAAAGGAGCAATGGATGCCTGAGTGGTAGGAGCCATCATAGCATTAATCAACATACCGATTCCAAACATCAGAGATGCTGTAGGAGCGCCCTCCTTAAAGCCTTCGTAGCAGCTCTGTACGATCATGCTGGTATACTTTGACCAATTTCCCTTTACCGTCATAACCATAACCCAGATAATACCAATCAGAAATACCGTGATAGCGTCCAGCTTGAAAAGCAGCATAACCAGAACGACTACGAACGGAGTCATGCAGGCCAGGAAGCCACGGATGCCGCTTACGGTCTCAATTTCTTCATCATCTTCCACTACCGGCGCTGCAAACGCATACTTTGTACCGCCTTTTTTGAATCCCCAGACAAGAATACCAACACAGAATACGCAGCTGATTGCAGTTAAGATACCTGCGGCCATATACATATCGCTCTGCGCTACGCCGGTAATATTTGTAATTGCTGCAATATTGGCCGGATTCAGCATATAACCTGCCGTCATAGCCGCCAGAAATGAATTACAGGCGATTAACGGGGGAACTCCAACAGAAAGCATAATCGGAAGTACAATCGCTCCAACCATTGCCACCGCGCCTGTTCCGTAAAGCACTGTGAAAAGGAATACACTGGCTGCACAGAGCAGAAGTGAAACAACAAAAGGCTTATCACCGCCGAACTCTGCCGCCTTCTTAATAATGGTTGCGGAGACGCCCGTTCTGTAAAGGATTCTTGACAGCCAGCAGCTGAACAGAATCGCTACATATGTACCGGACAGCTTCAAGGCTCCCTGTGATACTACAAAGGTCAAAATACCCTCTTCGCCCTTGAGCGGAAGGCCTGCTGCGACTGCAATCAAGACAGCCATCAGCGGCAGTGCAAGAACAGTCGGAAGCTTCTTTGCAATCATCAGTGCTGCGATCACGACAAAAATCAGAACAATAATTATACCAGTTACCATGTTTTATCCCTCCTATGATTTTGTGTCTGTTTTATTCTCCAGTTTTTTAAATTGGTTTTATATAACAGCTTTAATAAGAGAATAAACGAATCGCACCCGTTTGTCAACAGGTTTTTATATATTATTTATAGTTTTTTGGGATATTCTTTATTTTTTTATACTTTATCACGAATTGCCCGCTCTTCCGTCTACATTTTTCCGGCAAAATAGAGGTTTTCCCCCTCTTTTTGGAGATTTCTGTTGCAGAATTTAAAAAAGTGTGCTATTTTGAACTTATATTATTAAATCCATTTTAAAAAACGAAAGGTGTGCAACTTCTATTATGGCAACCAAAAAAAAAATATGAACATTGAAATCAAGCAGATCAACCGCTCCAACATCTACCACCATTTCTTGGACCATGAGGAATTGACGAAGCAGAATCTGGTCTCGGATTTGCAGCTCTGTCTCCCCACCGTCACCAAGAATGTAGATGAGCTGGTGGCAGAGGGGCTGGTCGCCATATCCGGTTCCCAGGGGCACACGGGCGGCAGGCGGGCCGTTACCTATTCCATCGTCAAGGATGCGAAGGTAGCCCTGGGCATCGACGTAACCCTCAACCACGTGACCGTGGTGGCCGTGGATCTGACCGGTACCATCATTTCCTTCTCCCGGCACCGCATGAAATTCCGGGCCGAGGACGAATATTACCAGTATGTAGGAAGCACTCTGTCCTCCCTTATCAAGGACATCGGCCTTACGAAGGAGCAGATTCTCGGCGTGGGCGTCGGTCTCCCGGCTCTGGTGGACGCGGACAGGAAGAGCGTGTTTTTCAGCAAAATCATCAACCTGAGCGGCACGACCCTGAGGGATTTCGCAAGGTATATCCCCTATGACATCCAGCTCTTTAACGACGCCAATGCCGCGGCCTTCACGGAAATCTGGATGAACCGCAAAATGAAAAACGCTTTTTATCTGATGCTCAGCAACAACATCGGCGGCTCCATGGTAATAAACGGCAGCGTCTACAGCGGCGACCATCAACAGAGCGGCGAGGTCGGCCACATTACCCTCGTGCCCGGCGGGAAGCGCTGCTACTGCGGGCAGGACGGCTGCGTGGACGCCTTTCTCGCCGCCACCAATCTGTCTGACCTCACCGACGGAAATCTGCTGGCGTTCTTCGAAGGGGTAAGGGCCGGTGACAAGAAGCTTTTGGAGACCTGGAACACCTATCTCGATCACCTGGCCTCAACCGTTAATATCGTCCACGTGCTTCTGGACTGCAATATTATCTTGGGCGGCTATGTGGGCGAATACCTGGATCCCTACATGGATGATCTGCGGGAGCGCGCCGCGAAGCTCAACACCTTTTCCAATGACGCCGATTACCTGAAGACCTGTCTCTATAAGAAGGAATCCATCGCGGCCGGCGCTGCTTTGAATTTCATCGACTCTTTTATCAGATCCATCTAAAAATATGCGGCAGCATGGCGATATCTGTCCATGCTGCCATATTTTTTTCTTAAAAATCCGCCCATACACAAAAAATGTCATAAAATTTTTCTCTTTTACTTGCTATTCTTTTATTCAGATGCTATAATTCGTTTTATAAAACATATTTAATTAATAAAGGAGGTTTTGCAATATGCCATCAGATTTACCAAAAACTATGAAAGCTCTTGTGGCCTATGACAAGGGAGACTACCGCTTTGAGTCCGCCTATCCTGTTCCCGAATGCGGCGATGACGATATTATTATCAAAACGGAAGGCTGCGGTATCTGCGCCGGAGATTTGAAATGCTATCAGGGAAATTCCACCTGGGGAGATGAAACCCATGCGAAGTGGGTTCGCCCGCCTTTTATTCCGGGGCATGAATTTCTGGGGCATATTGTAAAAAAGGGCAGGAATGTGACGGAGTACGAGCTTGGGGAGCGGATCATTGCCGATCAGATCGTTCCATGCGGAAAATGCAAGTTCTGCAAATCCGGCCGTTACTGGATGTGCCAGCCCCATGCCACCTTCGGTTTTCAGAAGGAGAACAACGGCGGCATGGCGGAGTATGTGCGCTACCCGAAGACGGCGGTGCTCCACAGAGTTCCCGAGGATTTGCCGCTTGAAAAGGCCCTGCTGATTGAGCCTTATAGCTGCTCCAAGCATGCCGTGGATCGCGCGGGCATCACCATCGAGGATGTTGTGGTTGTCTCCGGCGCGGGTACGCTGGGTCTGGGCATGATTACGTATATCCGCCAGATGAATCCGGCGAAGCTCATTGTTCTGGATATGAGGGACGAGCGTCTGGCAAAGGCGAAGGAATTCGGCGCCGACATCGTTATCAATTCCGGCAAGGAGGACGCCCTCCAGCTTATCTCGGATCTGACAGAGGGCTACGGCTGCGACATCTACATCGAGGCCGCCGGTCATCCCTCCAGTGTCGTACAGGGCTTACAGATGGTCCGCAAGTTGGGAACCTTCGTGGAATTCGGCGTATTTGCGGAGGCCACCACTGTAGACTGGACTCTGGTGGGCGACAATAAGGAGCTGAATGTGCTGGGCTCCCACTTAAGCCCCTACTGCTACCCCTATGTCATTGAGAACATTGCCAACGGCACGCTCAAGACAGACGGCCTGGTTGAACGCTACTTCCAGCTTGAAGACTGGGAAAAGGCCTTCGACTACGCCACCGGAAAATACGGAGATTTCAAAATTGCATTTAAATTCTGACGATGAACCAGTGGGGCCTGCCGGATATCCGGCAGGCCCCACTGGTCTCGTTCATTCTACAGCCCCTCATAATCAAAGGCCGGGATAAAGCTCTCCTTCGCTGTCTCCCCCTCCTGAATAAAGGCGTTCTCCACGCCCAGGGAGAGAGCGTAGTCGATAAGGCGCTCATACTCTCTCTTCGTCACCCGGCAGTTAATTTCCGGGTAGGCCTCCGCTCGGGGAAGGGGCGTGTACTGGTTCATCAGGCTGATATAAACCTTGTCCCCGTAGGTCTCGTACACATATTTCACGACGGCTTTGGCATTTTTCAAATGATTGGGAAGCAGAAGGTGGCGCACGATCACGCCCCGCTTCATCATGCCCGCCTCGTCAAAGACGGGCCCGCCCGTCTGGCGCACCATCTCCTCGAGGGCAGCGCGGGCGATCTCGGGGTAATCGGGCGCTTTGGAGTAGCGGGCCGCGGCCTCCTCTTCCATGTAATAATCTCTCGGAATCTCTAAGCCAGTAAATACAAGGCCTTCAGATTCCTTTTTTATTAAAATCCCCCACTTTTTTGCCAAAACCACTTGACAACTTCATCGAAAAATGCGGCGCTTCGCGCCTATTGATTAATAAGAACCATCGCTTGCAGCGGCAGATATTTTTCGATCGGAGGCGATTTTTTATGTTACCTGTTAACTGTGGCAGCCATGCTGACTACCAACATTTTGTTGTTACTAATCTTCGTAAATATTATCCTGTTCCTGATGCCCTTG
>ENA-UERZ01001506-UERZ01001506.1-human-gut-metagenome-genome-assembly--contig:-NODE-1506-length-16402-cov-3.539234_pt1 | contig 16402 bp, 12 predicted proteins | sample MGYA00242997_ERZ507998 | MGnify/ENA primary metagenome ERZ507998 (study PRJEB26167, sample SAMN06115470) | human gut metagenome | host: Homo sapiens | place: China:Henan | collected 2016-06-23... | reverse complement strand
GGACTGCAGGGAGGACTGCCCCGCCCCGGTTTCCCGCAGGACACGCCCGAATGCGGAATAACTCATATATTTAGGTGTCGAAAATTTATGGCGAAAAATTTGGTTTTACGGTTGCGACCCGTTATATTTGCCAAAACGAAACAGGAATTTATGATCCGGAACTTTAACATACAGGCATGGTGGTGGCGCTCGTTGACTCTCGTGGACAATGAGTGCGGCTCAGTGCGTGTATAGTTGAAAGCATAACGAACACACAAGCCCGTTGTTTACGAGAGAGTAAACAACGGGCTTTTTCTTTTGCATCACATTTTACCGAACACAGAAATAGACAAAAAAAACATGGAAACAAAGAAATTCTGCCTGACCGAGCGTCAGATGCCCACACAATGGTACAACATCGTGGCCGACATGCCCAACAAACCGCTGCCGCCGCTGCATCCCGCGACCAAGCAGCCCGTGACGAAGGAGCAGATGAGCGCCATCTTCGCCGAAGAACTGATCGACCAGGAGATGTCGACGGAGCGTTTCATCGACATCCCCGAAGAGGTGCAGGAGATCTACAAGATATGGCGGCCTTCGCCGCTGGTGCGCGCCACGGGACTGGAAAAAGCCCTCGGCACCCCGGCAAAGATCTATTTCAAGAACGAAAGCGTATCGCCCGCCGGATCGCACAAGCCCAACACCGCCGTGCCGCAGGCCTACTACAACTACAAGCAGGGCATACGCCACCTGACGACCGAAACGGGCGCCGGGCAGTGGGGCGCGGCCATCGCCTTCGCAGCCAAGCATTTCGGGCTCGACGTGCAGGTTTTCATGGTGAAGGTCAGCTACGAACAGAAACCCTACCGGCGGCTGATGATGAACACGTGGGGCGCCGAGTGCATCGCGTCGCCCAGCACAATCACCGCCTCGGGCCGCGCAGCGCTCGAACGCGACCCCGACTGCTCGGGAAGCCTCGGGCTGGCGATCTCGGAGGCCGTGGAGATGGCTCTGCAACACCCGGAGGACACCCGCTACTGCCTGGGCAGCGTGCTGAACCACGTGATCCTGCACCAGACCGTCATCGGGCAGGAGGCGGTCGCACAGATGGAGATGGCCGGCGCCGAGCCGGACGTGGTGATCGGCTGCTTCGGCGGCGGCAGCAATTTCGCAGGACTGGGCTTCCCGTTCCTGCGCAGGAACCTTGTCGAAGGCAGGAATATCCGCATCGTGGCCGTCGAGCCGTCGAGCTGCCCGAAACTCACGCGCGGCACGTTCCAGTACGATTTCGGGGATGTGGCCGGGTTCACGCCGCTGCTGCCGATGTATACGCTCGGGCATGATTTCCAACCGTCGGACATCCATGCGGGCGGCCTGCGCTACCACGGGGCGGGTTCGATCGTGAGCCAGCTGTTGAAGGACGGACTGGTCGAGGCCCGGTCGCTGCCGCAGACCGAGACCCTCGCGGCCGGCATCCTCTTCGCCAAGACCGAGGGGATCATCCCGGCGCCCGAGTCGACCCACGCCATCGCGGCGGCAATTCGCGAGGCGTTGCAGGCCAAGGAGGAGGGAACGCCGCGGACGATCCTGTTCAACCTCTCGGGCAACGGCGTGATCGACCTCTACGCCTACGAGCAGTACCTGGCCGGGGCGCTGCGGGACTACGTGCCGGGCGACGACGAGATCGCAAAGACGGTCAGCCAGTTAAGCAAGATCATCTGACGGGTGGAACCATCCGCGACCGAAAAGGATGCCGGCCTTCGGGCGGGCATCCTTTTTCATTTCCCGAGCCGTCCGTGCCGGGAAACAGTGTTGCCGACGGGGATCGGGAGCCGCTAAAAACGGCGCACATCCGCACCCGAAACGCAGGCTACCGCGACCCGAGCCACAAGAAGACCATGCCGACCAGGATGAGGATGAGATCGACGGCCTTGGCGCGCAGATTCCGTTCGCGGAAGAGCAGGGCGCCGCAGGCGAACGAAACCACGACCGAGCCGCGGCGCACCATCGACACGACGGAGATCATGGCGTCGGGATCGCGCAGGGCCATGAGGTAGGCGAAGTCGGCCAGCGACAAGAATACCGAGATCAGCGGGATGGCCCAGCTCCAGTGGAAAGGCGTGGAGGCGTGCCGCTTCGGCCACCATACCGCGGCGGTCAGGACGGCCATCATGAAGAACTGGTAAAGGTTGTACCAGCTTTGCACGAAGACCGGGTCGAGGCGCGCCATGATATATTTGTCGTACAGCCCGCTGACGGCACCCATGACGGCGGCCAGGGCGATGCAGAGTATCCAGACGTTGTGCGCGAAGTCGACCCCTTCGCGGCGGCTCGAACGGCTCAGCATGAAGAGCGACACGAGTGCCAGTAGGACGCCGGTCCACTGGCAGGCGTTCAGCCGCTCGCCGAAGACGAGCATGGCCCCGACGAGCACCATGACGGGGCGCGTGGCATTGATCGGCCCCACGATGGTGATGGGAAGGTGCTTCATGCCGAAATAGCCGAAGATCCAGGACGTAAGGACGATGACGGATTTGAGCACCACCAGCCCATGGGCAGATCGACATCCGTCAGGTATTCCACCTCAATGCCTGCTTGGTGGATATGGGCTTCATCCGGCTGGGGGCAAACGGCCTGCCAGAGGAAGGAAGACGAGTGACGAAAAGAGGGTGTTGAGCAGGAGCACAGGCAGTACGGCATTGCCGGTGAGCGACTTTTTCTTGGCCACGTCGTAGAAACCCAGCAGCGCGGCGGATGTGAATGCAAGGGTCAGCCACATAATGTAAGTTCGGCGGAAATGAGGGTCATGGGATTAGGGGTCGGCAAGGTCGGCAACCCGCAGGGTTTGCATTACGGCGCCTGCGATGTTATCCGAACGGAGAATTCCCCTGAACCACCACCGTTTTCAAATGGCGATTCGGGGGAATGTCCTTCCAACGGTTCCGGTATCGGGAAAAACCGATTATTGAATCTCGTCGCTGTAAACGGCGCCGGGAAGATCGTGGAGGTTGTAGCGCGAAGCCATCGACATGCCGTAGGCCCCGGCCGACTTGATGGTCAGCAGGTCGCCCCGGTGCGTGCGGCGCAGGGTGACGTTCTCGTCGAAAACGTCCGTCGATTCGCAGGCTGTGCCGACAACCGTGTATTTCTCGCGCACCTCGTCGTCCTTGGCCGTGATGTTCTCGATGTTGTGGTACGAGCCGTAGAGCGCCGGACGGATCAGCTCGGTCATCGAGGCATCGACGATCACCAGCTTGCGGCCCGTGGCGGTGGTCTTGTTGAAGAGCACCTTCGTAATCAGCTCGCCGCATTCGGCGACGATCGAACGCCCGAACTCGAAGTGCACCTCGCGGTCGCCGATGCGCAGGTGGTTGTGGACGATCGAGAACAGCGACGCGAAGTTGGGGATCGGCTCGTTCTCGGGAACGTCGTAGTTGACGCCCAGACCGCCGCCCACGTCGACGAAACGGAACTTGCAGCCCAGTTTTTCGAGGTTCTCGACGATGACGTTGACCTTGTTGCACATGTTCTCGAAGACATGCAGCTCGCGGATCTGCGATCCGATGTGCAGGTGCAGTCCGATGATGTTGACGTTTTTGAGCGACCGGATCTCTGCGGCGTGCTCAAGCACTTCCTCGTAGGAGATGCCGAACTTGCTGTCCGCCTGGCCCGTGTCGATGCAGTGGTTGGTCTTGGGGTCAATGTCGGGGTTGATGCGCAGCGCGATGTCGGTCACCTTGCCCGCCTCGGCCGAAAGGGCGTCGACCAGCTCCAGCTCCTGAATCGACTCGCAGTTGATGGCCAGAATGTTCTGCTCGATGGCGTATTTCAGCTCCTTGTCGCGTTTGCCCACGCCCGCATAGACGATGCCCTTGGGGTCGAATCCGGCCTCGACGGCCTTGCGCAGCTCGTTGCCCGAGGCGCAGTCGATGCCCAGCCCGTATTCGCGGATGATCGCCAACAGGTGGTCGTCGTAGTTGGCCTTGATGGCGTAGTGCACCTTGTAACCGTATTTTTTCGACTCGTAGACGACGCTTTCGAGGGTCTGGCGCAGCAACGCCGTATCATAAAGATAGAAGGGGGTTTCGTAGCCCCGGAGCTTTTGTGCAATTTGTCTGCTTAGCATTTTACCTAACTTTTAACCTGTTGAAGTTGCAAATATAAGCGATTTGGTTTATTTGAGCAAATCCACGATCACGCCCGCAGCGAGCGAGAGGCTCGCCAGGCCGTTGAGCGTCCCGAAGGCGATGCCGATATTGCGCTGCCGCACGGGCGTGACGAGCAGGTGTTCGAGCACCAGCAGCCCCGTGAAAACACCCGCCCCGAGCCAAAGCCACACCGAACCGGGGCAGTAGGTCATGAACCAGCCGAGGGCGGCAATGCTCACCGCATGCAGGCCGCAGCTGACGCCCAGCGCCGAACGCGCCGAAAAACACGCGGGGATGGAATGCAGGCCGTGCCGACGGTCGAATTCGGCGTCCTGCAACGCGTAGATGATGTCGAAACCCCCGCACCAGGTCGTCACCAGCAGGGCGAGGATGAACGGTTCGACGACCACGTGCCCGTCGAAGACGACGTGCCCGGCCGCGGCGATAAAAGCCCCGACGGGGGCGATGCCGAGCGAAAGCCCCAGCACGAGGTGCGCCAGCGGCGTGAAGCGCTTGCAATAGCTGTAAACGAGGATGACGGACAACGCCACGGGCGACAGGATGGCCGCAAGGCGGTTGATCGTCGCGGCGGTGGCCACGAACAGCAGGGCATTGACGGCCACGAACCACAGCGCATGCCGCGCCGGGATTTTGCCTGCGGGTATTTCGCGCCCGGCCGTACGCGGGTTCTCGGCGTCGATGCGGCGGTCGGCCCAGCGGTTGAAACCCATGGCGGCATTGCGGGCGAAGACCATGCACAGGATGACCTGCACGAGGACGATGTACGGCCAGCGGGGATTGTGCAGCGGGGCGTAACGGAGCCCGTAGACGAAGCCCACCATGGCAAAGGGCATGGCGAAGACCGTATGGGCGAACTTAACGAGCGAAGCGTATTTCAAAACGGCATTCATGTGCGGAAACGGTATTTGAGACCGCAAAGATAGGAAAAATTCCGCTCCGGCGCATTTGCGGCCCGAGGGCGACCGCACCTTCCGTAAATCCAAAATATTTCGTATATTTGCACACATTTTTATGCGATTTATGAAAAACATCCGCAACTTCTGCATCATAGCCCACATCGACCACGGCAAGAGCACGCTGGCAGACCGCCTGCTCGAAAAAACCAACACCCTGAATCAGCGCGAAATGCAGGCGCAGGTGCTCGACGACATGGATCTCGAACGCGAAAAGGGCATTACGATCAAGAGCCACGCGATACAGATGGAATACACCGCCCGCGACGGGCAGCAATATACGCTCAACCTGATCGACACCCCGGGACACGTTGACTTCTCGTACGAAGTGTCGCGCGCCATCGCCTCGTGCGAAGGCGCGTTGTTGGTCGTCGACGCCACGCAGGGCATTCAGGCGCAGACCATATCGAACCTCTACCTGGCCGTGGGGCACGACCTGGAAATCATCCCCGTGCTGAACAAGATCGATATGGATTCGGCCATGATCGACGAGGTGAAAGACCAGGTGATCGACCTGATCGGCTGCAAGGACGAGGATATCCTGCTGGCCTCGGGCAAGACGGGGCTCGGCGTGGAAGAGGTGCTGGAGGCCATCGTGGGGCGCATACCGGCGCCGCAGGGCGACGAGAACGCCCCGTTGCAGGCGCTGATCTTCGACTCGGTGTTCAACCCCTTCCGCGGCATCATCGCCTATTACCGCGTATTCAACGGCACGCTCCGCAAGGGCGACCACGTGAAGTTCTTCAATACGGGCAGCCAGTACGACGCCGACGAGGTGGGCGTGCTGAAACTCAAGATGCAGCCCCGCACGGAGATCAGGGCGGGCGACGTGGGGTATATCTGCTCGGGCATCAAGACCTCGTCGGACGTCAAGGTGGGCGACACGATCACCTCGGTGACCGCCCCGGCAAAGGAAGCCATCGCGGGCTTCGAGGACGTGAAGCCGATGGTCTTCGCGGGCGTCTACCCCGTGGAGGCCGACCAGTACGAAGATCTGCGCGCCTCGCTCGAAAAACTGCAGCTCAACGACGCCTCGCTGACGTTCGAGCCCGAAAGCTCGCTGGCGCTCGGCTTCGGGTTCCGCTGCGGGTTCCTCGGGCTGCTGCACATGGAGATCATCCAGGAGCGGCTCTACCGCGAGTTCGACATGGACGTGATCACCACCGTGCCCAACGTCTCGTACCGCATCACCACGACGCAGGGCGACGTGGTGGAGGTGCACAATCCCTCGGGGCTGCCCGAGGTGACGAAGATCGCCAAAATCGAGGAGCCCTATATCCTGGCGCAGATCATCACCAAGGCGGAATTCCTGGGCAACGTCATCAAGCTATGCATCGACAAGCGCGGCGTGATGAAGAACCAGACCTTCATCACGCAGGATCGCGTGGAGGTGAATTTCGACATGCCCCTCTCGGAGATCGTTTTCGACTTCTACGACAAGCTCAAAAGCATTTCGAAAGGCTATGCCTCGTTCGACTACCACCGCACGGGCTACCAGCCTTCGAAGCTCGTCAAGCTGGACATCCTGCTCAACGGCGAGCCGGTCGACGCGCTCTCGTCGCTGACCTATACCGACCATGCCTATGATTTCGGGCGCAAGATGTGCGAGAAACTCAAGGAGCTGATCCCGCGCCAGCAGTTCGACATCGCCATACAGGCCGCGATCGGCGCCAAGATCATAGCCCGCGAAACAGTGAAGGCCGTGCGCAAGGACGTGACGGCCAAATGCTACGGCGGCGACATATCGCGCAAGCGCAAGCTGCTCGAAAAACAGAAGAAAGGCAAGAAACGCATGCGTCAGATAGGCAACGTGGAGGTGCCGCAGTCGGCATTCCTCGCCGTTTTGAAAATGGATTAACCGGGAACAGACCATGAAGAAGACCATCATCGACCTTTTCGAGGACTCCGTCGTAAAGTACGGGGCAAAGACATTCCTGCTGGAGAAAAAACACCGGGCATTCGAACCCACGACCTATGCCGAGACCAGGGAGCAGGCGCTCGAGACCGGCGCGGGGCTGGCCGCGGCGGGCATACGCCCCGGGGACAAAGTGGCGATACTCTCGGAGGGGTGCAATGCATGGATCACTTCGGAACTGGGCGTCTTCTATGCCGGGGCGGTCAGCGTGCCGCTGTCGGTGAAACTCGAAGAGTCGAACGACCTGCTGTTCCGTATGCGCCATGCCGAAGTCAGGGCGCTGTTCGTATCGAAATACCAGCTCTCCAAGATCCGGCGCATACGCGCGGAGCTGCCGCAGGTGGAGCATATCATCGTCATCGGCCACACGCCGCTCGAAGCGGGCGAGACGGCGCTCGGGACGCTCCGGCGCATGGGCCGCGACTACCTGGCGGCAAATAGGGAGGAGTTCCTCGCAATCGGCCGTTCGATCCGCAACGACGACTACGCGACGATCACCTACACGTCGGGCACCACGGCCGCCCCAAAAGGCGTCGTGCTGACGCACCGCAACTACACGGCCAACGTCGAACAGTCGCTCTCGCGCATCGACATCCCGCCATACTACCGGACGCTCATCATCCTGCCGCTGGATCACTGCTTCGCGCATGTCGTGGGGTTTTATATCATGATCGCATGCGGGGCGACGGTCGCAACCGTGCAGGTGGGAGCCACGCCGATGGAAACGCTGAAGAACATTCCGCAGAACATCCGCGAGGTGCGGCCGCATTTCCTGCTGTCGGTACCGGCGCTGGCCAAGAATTTCCGCAAGAACATCGAATCCTCGATCCGCGCCAAGGGGCGTTTCACGGAACGGCTCTTCAATTTCGCGCTCCGCACGGCCTATGTCTACAACAGGGACGGGTACAGCAAGGGACACGGCTGGCGCATAGTGCTCTGGCCGCTGGTAAAACTCTTCGACGCGGCGCTGTTCCGCAAGGTGCGGGAAGCGTTCGGCGGGAGCCTCAGGTTCTTCGTGGGCGGCGGCGCGCTGCTCGACGCGGAGCTGCAGCGGTTCTACTACGCCATCGGCATCCCGATGTTCCAGGGTTACGGCCTCTCGGAAGCGACGCCCGTCATCTCGACCAACTCGCCCAAGTACCACTGGCACCGGTTCGGGTCGTCGGGCAAGATACTGATCCCGCTCGACCTGAAAATCATCGACGAAACGGGACGGGAGCTTCCCCGCGGACAGAAAGGCGAGATCGTGATCCGCGGCGAGAACGTCATGGCCGGATACTGGAAAAACCCCGAGGCGACGGCCGACACCCTGCGCAACGGATGGCTGCACACGGGCGACATGGGGTATGTCTCGGAAGACGATTTCCTCTATGTGCTGGGGCGTTTCAAGAGCCTGCTGATCGCCAGCGACGGCGAAAAATACAGTCCCGAAGGCATGGAAGAGGCGATCGTGGACAAGTCGCCCTACATCGACCAGATCATCGTACACAACAACCAGAGCCCGTTTACGGGCGCCATCGTCGTGCCGAACCGCGAGGCCTTGCGGCGCGAACTGGACAGCCGCGGGGTAGCGGCCGAAAAACGGGCGGAGACCGCGGCGGCGATCCTCGGCGGCGAAATAGACCGTTACCGTGCGGGCGGCATCTTCGGCGGGGAGTTCCCCGAACGGTGGCTGCCGGCGGGGCTGGCGATCGTAGACGAGCCTTTCACCGAACAAAACGGATTGGTAAACAGCACGATGAAGGTCGTACGCAACAAGGTCGAAGAACACTTCCGCGACAGGCTGGAATACCTCTATACACCCGAGGGGCGCGACCTGAAAAATCCGAAAAACCTGGCATCGCTGAAAAAAATTGTCGATTGATGTGAATTTGATACCCGGAAAACTTGAAAAATAAAAAAAAGCGGAGTATATTTGTACTCCGAAATGCGGGAGTAGCTCAGTGGTAGAGCATCAGCTTCCCAAGCTGAGGGTCGCGGGTTCGACCCCCGTTTCCCGCTCAGAAGAGGCCTCAAGGGGTCTCTTTTTTTGTGCACGGCGCCACGGCACAGCATGAGGCTGTCCTGCGAGTAGCCCAAAACAAAAATCACCCCCGTCCGCAGCATGTTCGGACGGGGGTGAAGCCGTAAATCGGGGACTTGTTACGCAGTCCCGTTCAATGGCAAGGCAATGTCGGCCTGTCAGAAAGTGCGGCCCTGGAAAATATTACCCTCGGAGAGCGGCAGGAGTTCGCCCCGCAGCGTGATGCGCCGCGAGTTGAAATTGGGCGAGATGTCCACGCTGGCCTGGTTGCCCCCGTTAGGAAGGTTGATATAGACCTGTGCGGAAATCCCCGTGCCGATGACGTTCATCGACACACGGATGTTCCCCTTCTTGTCCACGCTCTGCCTGTAATCCGAGGTGCTGCCCGAGACCGTTACGCCGCCAAGGCCGTTGGGGCCGCTCACGGGGATGTCGAAAGCCACCTGCACGACGGCCTTGTCGCCCTGCACGGCGACGAAATTGGTATTGGACGAAACCTGCGCCGTCGAACCCGACTTGAAGCTCACCTGGTCGGCTTCGAGTACGAACTCCTTGGCCTCGATAGCCTTCCTGGCCTCCTCGAAAGCGAGCCGGTCGCGTGCGTCCTGTTCGGCCTTCATCTGCTTGCGGGCCATTTTCCTGGAATTCGCGTCCTGCGACTGGGCATAGCCCGTACCGGCACCGGCAAGCAGGATTGCAACGGTTAAAATCATTAGCCTTTTCATATCCGTTCTGTTTTAATCTATTCTATCTCATATACAATAGCGTTGCCGGAGTCGGATTTATTATATAAAAAGTCGATTTTATTGCCGGGACAACGGGCGGGAGTGCCGCCGGGGGCTGAAACCACATGCCGCAAAACCTCGCTGCCACCCGTCCGTTGGCGGCGGCAAGTACAACAGAGGCGGCAGAGGCGGCAAGGGCGGCAAGGGCAACAGAGGCGGCAAGGGCGGCAAGGGCGGCAAGGGCGGCGACAGGGACAGTGGATTATGCCCGAAGCGATTATTTGATTATCTTTGCCCGGTCTGCCGGGAGTTTCGGCAGGCGCGAACTACTAAACACAAACCGATGTCAACGATTTCGGCGGCGGCATTTGCGGACACGAAGCCGCATTACGACATACTCGACGGATTGCGCGGAATTGCGGCGCTGACCGTCGTGTGGTTCCATATTTTCGAAGCCTTTGCGACCAGCCACCTGGATCAGAGGATCAACCACGGCTATCTGGCCGTCGATTTCTTCTTCATACTCTCGGGGTTCGTAATCGGGTACGCCTATGACGACCGCTGGAAAAAGATGACGGTCACGGAGTTCCTCAAGCGCAGGCTCATCCGCCTGCATCCCATGGTCGTGATCGGTGCCGTGATCGGTGCCGTCATGTTCTATTTCCAGGGCTGCTCCGTCTGGGACGTGACCAAAGTCACGGTGCCGATGCTGCTGGCGGCGACGCTGATGAACGCCTGCCTGATTCCGGCAAGCCCCGGCACGGAAATCCGGGGGCTGGGCGAGATGTACCCGCTCAACGGCCCGAGCTGGTCGCTGTTTTTCGAGTACGCCGGAAATATCCTGTACGCCTTCTTCATCCGCAAACTTTCGACCGGGGCACTTTCCGTCGTGGTTTTCCTGGCCGGGTGCGGGCTGGCGGCATTCGCCGTCTGGGGGCCGCTGGGCGACATCTGCGTCGGGTTCGCCATGACCGAAGAAAATATGATCGGCGGTTCGCTGCGCCTGATGTTCGCGTTCTCGGCCGGTCTACTGCTCTCGCGCGTATTCAAACCCGTGCATATCCGGGGCGCCTTCTGGATATGCGGCCTGTGCGTCGTCGCCCTGCTGTCGGTTCCGCGCATCGGCGGCAGTGAGAATTTGTGGATGAACGGACTGTACGATACATTCTGCGCCGTCGTCGCCTTCCCCCTGCTGGTTTTTCTCGGGGCGTCGGGCAAGACCACCGACAAAGTCACCGCCCGGGTGTGCAAATTCCTGGGGGACATATCCTATCCCCTCTACATGGTGCACTATCCCTTCATATACCTCTACTACGCCTGGGTCAAGAACGGCGACCTCACGTTCCGGGAGTCGCTGCCAGGTGCCCTGGCACTTTTCTTCGGTTCGGTAATCCTGGCATGGCTGTGCCTGAGGCTGTACGACGAACCGGTGCGCAAATTTCTGTCGAAGCATCTGCTGCGGAAGGGATAGCCCAGCAAGCGCCCCGGCCGGGAGCCCTCCCGCAACGCCGGGGAATTCCCCGCAAAGCCACCGGGTTTTGCGGGGATTATATATGTATATTAGGTACACGGCGGACGGGAGAGGGCGGCAAGGCGACACGAGAAAGCGTACGGGAAAAGCGACAGAAGAAGGCGGACGGGAGAGGGCGGCAAGGCGACACGAGAAAGCGTACGGGAAAAGGCGACAGAAGAAGGCGGACGGGAGAGGAGGGTAGGGAACGCCCCACGGAAGGTTTCGAAAAAAAACTTGTCACTTTCGTTTCGAATCCCGGATATTTTTTATAGATTTGTAAAGGCCGCCGCAGGGTAGTCCCCGGCACGGGAACGGAATGCGGACAAAAGCGGCAACGACGCATCTATAACAACTCGAATATATGGAACAGTACATTTTGTCATTGGATCAGGGAACGAGCAGTTCCCGTGCGATCGTATTCGACCGGAAAGGGCAGATATGCTCGATGGCACAGCGGGAATTCACGCAGATATTCCCCAAGCCGGGATGGGTGGAACACAACCCGCACGAGATATGGTCGTCGCAGGCTTCGGTGATCGCCGAGGCGATCGCGGCCATCGACATCAACGGCCTGAACATCGCGGGCATCGGCATCACCAACCAGCGGGAGACCACGATCGTGTGGGATTCGGAGACCGAAGAGCCGGTCTACAACGCCATCGTCTGGCAGGATCGCCGCACCTCGGAGTACTGTGACCGGCTGAAGGCCGAGGGGCAGCCCGAATTCATCCGCGAAAGGACGGGGTTGATCGTCGACGCCTATTTCAGCGCCACGAAGATCAAATGGATTCTGGACAACGTGGCGGGGGCGAGAGAGCGGGCCGAGAAGGGCAAACTGATGTTCGGCACGGTCGACTCGTGGCTCATCTGGCGCCTCACGCGCGGCGAGGTGCACGTGACGGACGTGAGCAACGCCTCGCGCACGATGCTCTTCAACATCCATACGCTGCAATGGGACGAGGAGCTGCTGAGGCTGTTCGGCATCCCCGCTTCGATGATGCCCCAGGTGAAGTCGTCGAGCGAGGTATACGGCGCGACGAAGACCACGATCTTCGCCCACAAGGTACCCATCGCGGGCATCGCGGGCGACCAGCAGGCAGCGCTGTTCGGGCAGATGTGCGTCGAGCCCGGGTCGGTGAAAAACACCTACGGCACGGGGTGCTTCCTGCTGATGAACAGCGGGGAAAAGCCCATCACATCGTCGAACAACCTGCTGACGACCATCGCATGGAAGATCGGCGACAAGGTCGACTACGCGCTCGAAGGGAGCATCTTCGTCGGCGGGTCGGTCGTGCAGTGGCTGCGCGACGGGCTGGGGATCATCCGCTCGTCGTCCGAAGTCGAAGCCCTGGCCGCTTCGGTACCCGACACCAACGGCGTCTATTTCGTGCCGGCGCTCACGGGGCTGGCAGCCCCGTACTGGGATCAGTATGCCCGGGGAGCCATCAGCGGCATCAGCCGCGGCACGACGGCCGCGCATATCGCCCGCGCGGCGCTGGAGGGGATCGCCTACCAGACGCTGGACATCGTGGGCGCCATGCAGCGCGACTCGGGCATCACGCTCCGGGAGCTGAAGGTCGACGGCGGCGCGGCGCGCAACAACCTGCTGATGCAGTTCCAGTCCGACCTGCTGGACACGCGCGTCATACGCCCGGGCGTGACGGAAACCACGGCGCTGGGTGCGGCTTACCTGGCCGGACTGGCCGTAGGCTACTGGGGAAGCATCGACGAAATCCGGCAGCAATGGCAGGCGGAGCACGTATTCGAACCCACGGCCGACCGCTCGCAGATCGGGAAGGCCGTCGCAGGGTGGGAAGACGCCGTACGCAGGGTACTGCGCAACAGCAAAGACTAAAATACCGGGATTATGGAAATCACACTGTTTACCAAGTGCCTGTTCGAATTCATCGGGACACTGGTGCTCGTACTGCTGGGCGACGGGGTCGTCGCATCGACGGTACTGAAACAATCGAAAGGTTTTAACGGCGGATGGGCCGTAATCACAATCGCGTGGGGCCTGGCCGTGATGTGCGGCGTGCTGATCGCGGGCCCCTATTCGGGGGCACATCTCAACCCCGCGGTCTCGGTCGGGCTGGCCGTGGCGGGGTCGTTCCCGTGGGCGTTCGTGCCCGGGTACATCGCGGCACAGCTGCTGGGCGGCTTCTGCGGGGCCGTACTGGTCTATGTCTATTACAAAGACCACTTCGACGCCACGGACGACCCGGCGACCAAGCTCGGCGTATTCTGCACCATGCCCGCGATCATGGACAAGCCGCGCAACCTCTTCTGCGAATTCCTCGGCACGTTCCTGCTGGTGTTCGTGATCCTGGCCATCGGCAACGAACAGAACACCCCTGAAATCGGGATGGGAAGCCTCGGAAGCCTGCCCGTGACGATGCTCATCATGGCCATCGGCATGTCGCTGGGCGGCACGACGGGCTATGCCATCAACCCGGCGCGCGACCTGCCTCCGCGTGTGGCCCACAGCATCCTGCCCATCAGGGGGAAGGGCACGAGCGGGTGGGGTTACAGCTGGGTACCCGTAACGGGGCCCGTACTGGGCGCACTCGCCGCAGGGCTGATTTACGGATGCGTCTATATGTGCGGCTGACGGCAGCAGCCCCCATACCTCCTCCATGGCCGCTCCTGACAGGGGAGCGGCTTTTTCGTATCCGGCAGGAAGCGGGGAGGGGAGGCCGAAAGCGAATAATCATCATAAACCGTTACCGTGCCGGACATGACCGCGACGGAAACCGGTTTCCGGGGTGAATATTTCATTTAGTCCGCTAAATTTCAGATAAATAAAACAGGAGATGGATCCGGAGGCAAATCCGGGCATTAAATATTGCATTATCAGTATATTATATATAAATGACAGTCCCTGCAAATACGCTTCAAAGGCCACTAAAGCACACAATATCATCGACATAAATGCGGATAATTGGCTATAATTTTGTATCTTTGCACCCAGTGACCAACTCTTCTTATTAAATTTACTTGATTATGTATTCGCCAGATTCCGCCTTTACGGGGCGGCATCCGGTTGTCGGGCCATACCCGGCCAGGATGACACGCACCCGTAATTATGAATTCGACTTCATGTCGTGTTTCTCGAAACACATCTCCGACTACGAGAAAGCCGGGCGCAAAGGCTCGGCTGCGAACTACCGGTCGTCATACAGGCTGCTGCTGAGTTTCCTCGACGGCCAGCACCTGACGTCGCAACACCTCTCGGCCCGCTGGGCAGAGCGTTACGAACGCTGGCTCAGGGCACGGGGCGTGACAACCAACACGGTGACGTTCCACCTGCGCAACCTGAGGGCAGTCTACAACCGATCCGTAAAAAAACGGCTCATACCGGCCTCATTTCCCAATCCCTTCACCCATCTGACCGTCAGGCAGACCGTAACGCGCAAACGGGCGCTCTCACGCGAAACCATCAAACGGATATGCACGGCCGACCTCTCGGCGCTGCATCCCAAGTACTCCCTCGCACGCGACATCTTCATGTTCAGTTTCTTCACCCGCGGCATGTCGTTCGTAGATATGGTCTACCTGCGCAACAGCGACATCCATGACGGCGTATTGACCTATGCACGCCACAAAACGGGGCAGATGCTCTCGATGCGCATCGAGCCGCAGCTGCAGCACATCATCGACCGTTATAGCAATGCTTCGCCCTATATACTCCCCGTACTGGCAAAAGACGACAGCTATGACAATTACCGCCAGCAGCAGCGCGAGCTGAATAAATTTATCCGAAAAATCGGAGTCCTGCTCAATATCCCGGAACCGCTGACATTCTATGTCGCACGACACTCATGGGCAACTCTGGCCCGATATTGCGGCACACCGCTCACGGTGATCAGCGCCGGGATGGGACACACGTCCGAAAGGACGACGCGCATCTATCTCGCACAACTCGACCACAACATCATCGACAAAGCCAATCGAAAAATCATCGACCTGCAGTAAAAGGCGGTTTCGTATAATATCCGGATTTTTCGGTTAGAAGGAATAGAAACAGGCAACAAAAAAATCAAGACCCATTATTACCAATAATGTATCTTGAAATCGTAATAAGTTGTATTATAGACGTTTCAATTCATCCGCAAAAATAGAATTAATTATATTCATAACCAAATTTTTCAGAAGGAAAAAACGCATACCTCAGCGTAATAAACTGAAAATAAGAATATTGTATCGTTTTATTTATCTTTTTCATCCGGACAGACCGAAAATGTCCTGAAAGCCCCCACCATGCCTTCGGGAAAGTGTCCAAACAGCGTATTTACCGACTGGTAACCAAGCACATACGCCAAAAGAGACCCATTATTGGTAATAATGGGTCACGAACAATGCACACAAGCCACTGGTTACTAACAATTTACATTCGATGTTTTCCGCAAGAATCCTGTGGGCGGTAAAGATACTGCTCGTACTGCACAAGGCGTCGGAAGCAGGGACTCCCCTGATGAAAGGACGCGAGTTGCAGGCTGCATGTGTAGGCCCCGATACGGACACCTATATGTACCGCCGTACTTTACGGGAACTTGCGGCCAAGACGGACTACCTGATTTGCGTATTCCAGTCGGGAAGAACCTTCTACCAATGGAACCCGAACCACCGCCCGACGCTGCACGACCTGATCCGCAGGCTGGACGGAGGCATGCATGAAGTCTCGCACACGTTCTGGACATACGAAAATACACGCACGATGCAGCCCCTCCAGAAAGTGTGCAAGGAGTACGACAACCTCATACAAACCTATTTATCAGAAATATACATAGAAGAATTGGAATCACCCGCCCTGTTCAGGCAAAGCCGGTTCCGGTTGCCGCAGGCAACGCCCCAGGTCACGGGGGACACAGGAACAGGCTCGCTTTAGCCCTCTCTCGTCAGCGAACAAAAACACATTCATGGAAAAACAAACAACCACCGACCATTTTCATCCTGTCGCTACCGGCAATCGCCGCCCCGGCATTGGCGGTAGCCGTAGCCTGCCACATGTACCGGACACGGCAGATAACACGAATAACGGACTCGCAACGAGACCACACATACCGGAAAAAATTCTAATCACTACAAAAACAGTCAAACAGGAAACGCCCCGACCTTAATGCCC
>ENA-UERZ01001503-UERZ01001503.1-human-gut-metagenome-genome-assembly--contig:-NODE-1503-length-16441-cov-4.428868_pt1 | contig 16441 bp, 21 predicted proteins | sample MGYA00242997_ERZ507998 | MGnify/ENA primary metagenome ERZ507998 (study PRJEB26167, sample SAMN06115470) | human gut metagenome | host: Homo sapiens | place: China:Henan | collected 2016-06-23... | reverse complement strand
ATTTCCCCCTCCGGGAAGGGAAAAAATCCGGACAGGCCGTCATAAGCGGCGGCGGCTCCTCATAGAATGTGCCAGAACCGGATTCCAAAGCAAGGAGCGTGAATAAGATGGCGGCACAGCATCAACAGGGCCCGGCCGGGCGGTTTGCTCAGACGGCGGCGCTGCTTCCGGCGTGGCTGCGCAACCCGCTGGAGCGGCTTCCGCAGAGAGACCAGGCCCGCATTGAGGAGATCCGCCTCCGGGCGGGACAGCCTGTGACGGTCTCCGGCCCCGCCGGGGAGCGGGGCGTACCGGGCGCGGAGGAGGCGGTCCGTCCGGGAGACCTCTCCCTGATCCTGGAGGTGGCCACCCGCGCCTCGGCCCACACGGCCCTGGACCGGGTCCAGAACGGATTCGTCACCGTCCGGGGCGGCCACCGCATCGGCCTGTGTGGGACGGCGGTCATGCGGGAGGGCGCGATACATAACCTGCGGCAGCTCTCGTCCCTGTGCATCCGGGTGGCCCGGTCGGTCCCCGGCGCGGCGCGGGACGTGCTGGACCAGGTGCGGGACGGGCAGGGCGTAAAGGGCACTCTCATCCTCTCGCCGCCCGGCGGGGGAAAGACCACGCTGCTGCGGGACCTGATCCGCGCCCTCTCCGACGGAGAGGGCGGCGGGGCGGTACGGGTGGGCGTGGCCGACGAGCGCAGCGAGCTGGCCGCCCTGTGGGATGGAGTCCCGCAGCTGGATGTGGGCCGCCATACCGACGTGCTGGAGGGATGTCCCAAGGCCGAGGCGCTGATGATGCTCCTGCGGGGGATGAACCCCCAGGTGCTGGCGGTGGATGAGATCACCGCGCCGGCGGATGTGGCGGCGCTGGAACACGCGGCCAACTGCGGCGTGTCCCTTCTGGCCACCGCCCACGGCAGCGGGGTGGAGGACCTGCGCCGCCGCCCCCTGTACCGGGAGATGCTGGAACGGAATATCTTTCAGCAGCTCATTTTGATCCGGCGCAACGGGTCGGGGCGCAGCTATGAGGTGCTCCCCCTGGGGGACGGGCTATGCTGAGTCTGTTGGGCGCGGCGCTGGTGACCGCGGGGACCGGGGCCATCGGCTTTGGGGCGGCGGCTCAGCTGGGCCGCCGGGTGAGTGAGCTGCGGGCCATGGTCACGGCGCTGGAGCTGATGGAGCGGGAGCTCTCCTTCCGCCTGACCCCCATCCCGGAATTGCTGGACGAGCTGTCCCGGCGCACGCCCCTCCCCGCCCGGCCCCTGTTCGCTCGGTGCCTCGGGGGCCTGGACCGCCTGGGCGAGGAGAGTCTGGGGCAGATCTGGACCGCTGCGGTGGAGGAGAGCCTTCCCGACCTGCGGGGAGAAGACCGGGCCATCCTGGCCGAGCTGGGCCAGGTGCTGGGCCGTTTTGACGGAGATGGACAGGGGCAGGCCGTGGGACAGGCCCGCCTGCGCCTTTCCCATCAGCTGGAGGGCGCGGAACGGGAGCGGGACAGCCACGGGAGGCTCTATGGAGCGTTGGGGGTGACGGCGGGAGCCTTTTTTGTCATCCTGCTGCTTTGACGGGGAGAGAGGAAGTAGAACTGCATGGATGTGGATTTGATCTTTAAAATCGCGGCCATCGGCATTTTGGTCTCGGTGCTCAACCAGGTGCTCATCCGCTCCGGGCGGGACGAGCAGGCGACCATGGTGACCCTGACCGGTCTGGTGGTGGTGCTGATGCTGGTGGTGCAGCAGATCAGCGCCCTCTTCGACCTGGTCAAGACCCTGTTTGGACTGTGATGGCCCATGGACGATATGGTAAAGGTGGCAGCCCTGGCCATCACGGCTGCCCTGTGCGCCTGCGTGGTCAAAAAGCAGGTGCGGGAGCTGGGGCTGGTCCTGGCTCTGGCGGCGGGCGCCCTCATTCTGGGGATGGCCTTCCGGGCGCTGTCCGGTCTGGGGATGCTGCTGGACAGCCTGAGCGAGCTGGCCGGGCTCTCTCCGGCGGTGCTCTCCCCGGTGCTCAAGACGGTGGGGATCTCTATTCTCACCAAGATCACCGCCGAGCTGTGCCGGGACGCGGGGGAGGGGGGCATCGCCTCCTTTGTGGAGACGGCGGGCGCCGCCATGGCGCTGTGCGTGTCGGTCCCGCTGCTGCGCTCCGTGCTGGACACGCTGAGCGGGCTCTTTTAAAGCTGCTGGTGACGGTGTTCTGTCTGACCCTACTGTTCTCCCTGCTTCCGGCGGCCCGGGCGGCCGACACGGAGGAGGTGCTGGAGCAGCAGGCGGCCGCACTGGAGCTGGACGAGCTCCAGGACGCCGCGTCCTCCGAGCTCTCCGGCCTGGATCTCTCGGAGGGGGTGGACCTCAATGAGGGGCTGACGAAAATCCTGGATACCGGGAGCGGCGCGGTGCCCGGCATTCTCCGCAAGGCGGTGCGCAGCGGCGTGCTGCTGCTGGCGGTGGTGGTGCTGTGTGCCCTGGTGGAGGAGCTCTCCAAGAGCGTGGGCTCATCGGGCGAGCTGGATGCCGGGGCCCTGGTGGGCGCTCTGGCGGTGACCGCGGTGGCGGTGGCCGACGTTCACGCCCTGGTGGGCATGGGCCGGGAGGCGCTGGAGCAGATGGGGGGCTTTTCCAAGGTGCTGCTCCCCACCATCACGGCGGCCGCGGCCGCCAGCGGCGCGCCGGGGGGCGCGGCGGCCCGCCAGTTGGCCACGATGCTCTTCTCCGATGTGCTCCTCACCCTGATCGAGCGGCTCCTTCTGCAGATGGTATACGCCTATGTGGCGGCCTGCACCGCCTATGCCGCGCTGGGAAACGAGGGGCTCAAACGGGTGGCCGACCTTCTGAAATGGGCGGTGCGGTCCATTCTGACCGGGGTGCTGCTGACCTTTGTGGGGTATCTGACGGTGAGCGGCGTCATCGCCGGAAGCGCCGACGCCATGACGCTCAAGGCGGCCAAGCTGACCATCTCTGGCATGGTCCCGGTGGTGGGGGGCATCCTCTCCGACGCGGCCGAGACGGTTTTAGCCGGGGCGGGTATTTTGCGCAATACGGTGGGGGTCTTCGGCATGCTGGGGGTGCTGGCCCTGTGCGTGGTGCCCTTCTTACAGCTGGGGGTCCACTACCTGGTCTACAAATTGACGGCGGCGCTGGCCGCTACCGTGTCGGGCGGACGGATGTCCGCGCTCATCGACCGGATCGGCGGCGCCTTTGGACTGGTGCTGGGGATGACCGGAGCCAGCGCGCTTTTGCTGCTGGTGTCGCTGGTCTCGGCCATCACGGTCACCATGGGAGGAGGATAGCCGTGCTGGCTTGGATCAAAACCTGGCTTCTTGGCCTGACCGCCGCGGCCCTGCTGGTGGCGGCGGCGCAGAGCCTGATGCCCGGCGGCGCCGTCCGCCGGGTGGGACGGCTGACCGGCGGACTGGTCCTGCTGCTGGCCGCCCTGGGTCCCGTGCTGACGCTGGACCAGGACGCCCTCTCCCGGGCGCTGAGTGAATACCATCTCCCGGTGGAGCAGGTCGAGGCCTTTCAGAACAGCGGCGGAGATGTGTTCAAAGAACTCATAGAGGAGGAGGCCGGCGCATATATTTCGGACAAGGCGGCCGCCCTTGGCATTCAAGGTTCGATCGCGGTGGAGGCCCGGGCGGGCGAGGACGGCTATCCCGTTCCATACCGGGTCACCGTGGCGGGCGCGCTCACCCAGCAGCAGCGCCAGGCGCTGACCCGGCGCATCGAGGCGGACTTTGCCATCCCGTCAGAGCGCCAGATCTACCAGAAAGCGGAGGGAGTGACATGAGAGAGCTGGATCTTGCGGGCTGGGGAAAGCGGATTCCCGGCCTGCTGAGCAAATACCGCTATGTGCTGCTGGTGATCCTGGCGGGCGTGCTGCTTTTGCTTCTGCCCGGCGGGGAGGAGAAGGAGAGCGTGCCCACCTCCGGTGCGGGGGTGACTGCGAGCCTGGATACTACCGCGGAGCTGGAGCACAAGCTGGAGCAGGCCCTCTCCCAGATCGAAGGGGCGGGAGAGGTGACCGTGGTGCTCACGGTGGAGGCCGGGGCCAAGCAGATCTGGGCGGAGGACCGGAAATCGGAGGTGGACGCCCAATCCCGGAGCGAAGAGGAGAGCGCCGTGGTCCTCTCCCGGGGCAGCGGGACGGAGGAAGCGGTCCCCGTACAGCAGATTTCGCCCCGATTCCGGGGCGCGCTGGTGGTATGCTCAGGGGGCGGAGATCCGAAGGTGCGGCTCTCACTGGTGGAGGCGGTTTCCGCCCTGACGGGGCTGGGTTCCGATAAAATCTCGATTTGTAATGGAAAGTGAGGAAAATGAGTATGAAGCTGTGGAAACGAAATGCGGTGGTGGCCGCCATCGTCCTCTTTGTATGCGTGGCGGTCTATCTGAACTGGTCCTATAACCAGGAGGAGAGCGCGGGTGCGGGAAAGGTCCTGGGGCAGGCGGCGCTGGTGGGCGGACAGACCACAGACCCCCTGCTGGCGGGCGGAACGAAGGGGGACGCGGAGCACAGCGCCGCGCCGGCCCCCAGCGCCAGCGCCGCCCCCACCGGAAGCGGGGACGAGAGCGGATATTTTGCCTCGGCCCGGCTCAACCGCCAGCAGGCCCGGGACAGCGCGCTGTCCATTCTCCAGCAGTCGGCGGAGAGCGAGAGCGCGGATGAGACCATGAAGCAGGAGATGACCGCCGCGATCGAGACCATGGCAGACTTCACCGTCTCCGAGGCCCAGGTCGAAAACCTGGTCACCGCCAAGGGATATACCGACTGCGTGGCCTTCCTCAACGAGAACAGCGCCAGCATCGTCGTGGCCGCCACGGAGGAGGGCATCACCGACGCCGACGTGGCCCGGATCACGGAGATCGTCACCGGGGAGACCGGCCTGGCGGCCAGCCAGATCAAGATCATCGAGGCGGAGCCCTAAAGCGCCGGCGCAGGCTCAAAAAAATTTGTTGGTATTTTCCGGCTTCTGTGGTACAATACCAAAAAGAACAGCAACTTTGGAGTTGTACAAAAAAGGAGCGTGACCTGCAATGGCCGATGCAAGAGAATACGTTTCCCGTCCGGACGAGCTGGGAAATATCCATATATCGGAGGAAGTCCTGGCTGTCATTGCCGCCGCCGCCGCCCTGGAGACCGAGGGCGTGGCCAGCCTGGCCCCCAATCTGGGCTCCGACCTGGCCGAGCTTCTGGGCAAAAAGAACCTGTCCAAGGGCGTCCATATCGCTGTGAATGAGTCCAGCGTCAGCGTAGAGGTCTCCATCTTCCTGAAATACGGCTATACCATCCCAGAGGTGGCCAAGGCCGTGCAGGAGGCCGTGTTCAGCGCCATCGGAAATACCAGCGGACTGCACGTGGAGTGCGTCAACATCAATGTGGGCGGCATCGCTTTTGAGCGGGAGCTGAAGAAGGCCTGAATCCAGAGCAAAGACACGCGGGTGAGATCCCAGGATCTCTCCCGCGTGTTTTTCTGCGTCCGAGGAAAAGAAAGGGTTTTCTTTTTGAGGGTTCCTGTGTATAATAGAATGGATATTATGGATATGAACCGAAACTTTATTTACCGGGCCAGGCGCCCGGATTGGAGGAATCACGAATGACCAGAACCAATGCCCGCGAAATCGCGGTGCACTTCTCCTTTGAGCTTGGATTTTCCAACGAGACTGCCGACGAGCTGCTGGAACACATGCTGACCCAGCCGGTCTTTGCCCAGATCGGGGAGGAAGAGCCGCTGTACGCGGAGTTTCCAGACGACAGGCAGCGCGCCTACATCCGCACACTGGTGAAGGGCGTATACGACCACTGCCCCGAGCTGGACGAATATATCTCCCGCTATGCCATCGGCTGGAAGTACGCCCGCATCCCCCGCGTGGCCGTCTCCATCATGCGCGTGGCCATGTATGAGATCCTCTATATGCAGGATATTCCCAATGCCGCGGCCATCAACGAGGCCGTGCAGATGGCCAAGCACTATCTGGAGCCCGAGGTGGTCTCCTTTGTCAACGGCATCCTGGGCTCCTTTGTCCGCAGCGAGTGCCCGCCCGAGCGGGGGGCCGCTCCCGCCGGCAAGGACGGCGCGGAAGGATGAGCACGCTGCGCTGCCTGGGGCTGGATACCAGCAACTATACCACCTCGGCGGCCGTCTTTGACGGGACGGGCGGGACCAATGCCGGACGGCTTTTGGAGGTGGCGGAGGGCTCCCTGGGCCTGCGGCAGAGCGACGCGCTCTTTCAGCACGTCAAGCGTCTGCCCGCCCTCTTTGCCGCCCTGCGGGAGCAGGGGGAGCTGCACGACATCGCCGCCGTGGCGGCCAGCACCCGCCCCCGGGCGGTGGAGGGCTCCTACATGCCCTGCTTTCTGGCCGGCGAGGGACAGGGGCGGGCCCTGGCGGATACCCTGGGGGTCCCGTTCTACGCCGTCTCCCACCAGCAGGGTCACCTGGCGGCCGCAGCGTGGTCGGCCGGGCGGATGGAACTGCTGGACAGGCCCTTTCTGGCGTGGCATCTCTCCGGCGGCACCACGGAGCTGCTCCATGTGGTCCCCGACGGGGCCAACGTCCGCGCGGAAAAGCTGGGCGGCACCAGCGACATCTCGGCCGGACAGCTCATCGACCGGACCGGGGTGCTGCTGGGCCTTCCGTTCCCGGCGGGGAGGGGGCTGGACGCCCTGGCCGCCGCCTCGGAGAGCAAGGAGCGGTTCCCCGTGCGCCTGAGCGGCCTGACCTTCTCCCTCTCGGGGATGGAGAACAAGAGCCGCGCCATGGCGGAAGAGGGAAGAGAGGCGGCCGACATCGCCCGTTTCGTCCTGAACACCGTCTCCGACGTGGTGCGCCGCGCGACGCTGGAGGCCCAGAAGGCCTATCCCGGCCTGCCCGTGCTCTGCTCGGGCGGAGTGGCCTCCAACCGCATCCTGCGGGATGGGATGACCCGCGCCTGTCAGGCCGCCTTTGCCGAGCCCCGCTATTCCACCGACAACGCCATGGGCGTGGCCATCCTGGCCCACCGGCTGCGGAACGGAGGGGATGCGCCGTGAGCGGGACGCCGGTCTATACCGTGACCCAGGTCAACCAGTATATCAAGAGCATGCTGGACGGCGACAGGCTTCTGTCCGGCGTTTTTATTCGGGGAGAGATCTCCAACTATAAGCTCTACCCGTCGGGCCACCACTATTTTTCCCTGAAGGACGCGGAGGGGGCCATCCGGTGCGTCCTCTTCCGGCGGGAGGCGGCCAGCCTGCGCTTCCGGCCCCAGAACGGCATGAAGGTCATCGCCTGCGGCCGCGTCACGGTATTTCCCCGGGACGGGCAGTACCAGCTCTATTGCAGCCAGCTGACGGCGGACGGCGTGGGCGATCTTCACATGGCCTTTGAGCAGTGTAAGGAAAAGCTCTACCGGGAGGGGCTCTTCGACCCTGCCCGGAAAAAGCCGCTGCCCAGATTTCCCGGGAAAATCGCCCTCATCACCTCGCCCGCCGGGGCGGCGGTGCGGGACATGCTGCGCATCCTGAACGCCCGTTGGCCCATGGCCGAGGTGGTGGTCCTCCCGGTGCGGGTGCAGGGGAGCGAGGCCCCCGGCGAGATCTGCGCCGCGCTGGCCTGGGCCAACCGCCACCGGGTGGCCGACCTCATCATCACCGGCCGGGGCGGCGGCTCCATGGAGGACCTGTGGGCCTTCAACGATGAGGAGGTGGCCCGGAGCATTTCCGCCTCGGAGATCCCGGTGATCTCCGCCGTTGGGCACGAGCCCGACGTGACCATTGCGGATTTCGTGGCGGACATGCGGGCGGCCACGCCCTCCAACGGGGCGGAGCTGGCGGTCCCGGATCAAAACGACGTGTACGCCGCCCTCTTTCAGCTGGAGCGGCGCATGAACCGCGCCATAGAGCGCAGCCTGGAGCGCTCCCGCACCCGGCTGGAGCGCACGGCCGAGCGCCGGGTCCTCCAAGACCCCATGGCGTGCCTTACCGACCGCCGGACCTGGCTGGGCTATCAGGGGGAGCGGCTGGGGCACGGCCTTTCGTCCGGCCTGAGCGGCGGGCGGGAGCGTCTGGCCCGGCTGGCCGCGGCCCTGGACGCCATGAGCCCGCTGAAGGTGCTGGGCCGCGGCTATGCCATCCCCAAGGCGGAGGATGGGCATATCATTCGCTCCAGCCGGGCGGTGGAGCCGGGACAGCGGCTGTCGCTGACGGTGGCGGACGGCGCCATCGACTGCCGGGTGGAGCAGACCACGCATATAAAAGGAGTAACGCAATGGCGGAAAAAAAGCTGACCTTTGAACAGGCCGCCGCCCGGCTGGAGGAGATCGTCCGCCAGCTGGAGCAGGGCGACGCGCCGCTGGAGGAATCCATGACCCTCTTTGAGGAGGGGACGGCGCTCATGAAAAAATGCACGACCATGCTGGACCGGGCGGAGCAGAAGGTCCGTAAGCTCACCGCCGGGCCGGACGGCGCTCCGGTGGAGGAGCCCATGGACAGGGAGGGGACCGTATGACCCACGCGGAGATCATGCAGCAGGACCGGGAGCTGGTGGAGCGCTGGCTCCGGCAGTGCTTTGCGGGACGGGAGCCCCACGGGGATATTTACGACGCCATGGCGTACAGCCTCCTGGCGGGCGGGAAGCGGCTGCGCCCGGTTTTGGTCCTGGAGACCTGCCGGATGTGCGGGGGCGACGTGGAAACGGCCCTGCCCTTTGCCTGTGCGGTGGAAATGCTTCACACCTATTCTCTGATCCACGACGATCTGCCCTGCATGGACAACGACGATCTGCGCCGGGGCCGGCCCACCAACCACAAGATCTACGGCGAGGCCACGGCGGTCCTGGCCGGGGACGGGCTGCTCACCGCCTGCTTTGAGACTATGCTGGAAGCCGCGGACCTGCCCGCCGGGCGCATCGTGGCCGCCGCGGGCTGTCTTGCCCGGGCGGCGGGCGCCCGCGGCATGGTGGGCGGACAGGTGCTGGACGTGGCCGGCGAGGGCCATGCCCTGACCCTGGCGGAAGTGGAGGAATTGCAGCAGCTCAAGACGGGCGCTCTGATCTCTGCGGCGGCTGAGATGGGCTGCATCCTGGCTGGAGGCAGCGAGGACCAGCGCGCCGCGGTCCGGCGCTATGCCCAGAAGCTGGGCCTCGCGTTTCAGATCCAGGACGACATTCTGGATGTGGAGGGGGACGAGGAACTGATGGGCAAGCCCCTTGGCTCGGACCGGGAGAACGAAAAGACCACCTTTGTCACCCTCAAGGGGGTGGAGAGCTGCCGGGAACTGGTGGATACGCTGACACAGGGGGCGGTGGAGGCCCTCTCTGCGTTCCCCGATCCGTCCTTCCTGTGCTGGCTGGCGGAGTCCCTGGTGGGACGCAAGAACTGAGAAACGGGGCGCTGTCCATGAACGTAAAGAATGTGACCGATGTTCTGACCGGAAATCTGATTTTGAATCTCTCCATCCTGGCCTGGGCGGTGGCTCAGGCGCTGAAGGTCCTGACGGTGCTCATTACCAAGCACCGCTGGGACTGGCGCCACATCCTCTCCAGCGGAGGGATGCCCAGCTCCCACTCGGCTTTTGTCTGTTCCTGCGCGGCCTCGGTGGGTCTGGTGGAGGGGTTCGGCTCCGTCACCTTTGCCATCGCCGCGGTGGTGGCCATCGTCGTGATGTACGACGCGTCCAATGTCCGGCGGGCCGCGGGAGAGCAGGCCAAGATCCTCAATTATATGATGGATCACTGGAAGGAAATGCGGCCGGAGTTCTTCGGAAAAGAACTCAAGGAGCTGCTGGGACATACGCCGTTCCAGGTACTGATGGGCGGATTGCTGGGCATTGCCATCGGTCTGGGCGGCGTCTGGCTGTGGGGTTGACCGAATTACTCCACAAAAGAAAATTTTTGTTGAGTAATAGAGCGCGGTGCATCTCACACCGAGCATATGGAGGCGGTAGTATCATTACATTCGAGGATAACATTCCCGATCTGCATCATATCAGCGATGCCGAGGCCGAGGCGCTGTGCGCCCGTCTTCGGGGGGATCTGCTGCAAATCGTCTCACAGACCGGAGGGCATCTGGGGTCCAACCTGGGTGCGGTGGAGATCACGGTGGCCATCCACCGGGTCTTTGACACCAGCCGGGACCGCATCCTCTTCGATGTGGGGCACCAGTGCTATATCCACAAGATGCTGACCGGACGCAGGGAGGCGATGAAAACCCTGCGCACCTTTGGCGGGCTGGCCGGCTTTCCCAAGCCGTCGGAGAGCGTCCATGACGCGTTCATCGCGGGCCATGCCTCCGACTCCGTGTCGGTGGCGGTGGGCATGGCCCACGCCAGGACGCAGATGGGGGAGAAGTACCACGTCCTGGCCCTCATCGGCGACGGCGCGCTCACGGGAGGCCTGGCCTATGAGGGCCTCTCCAACGCCGGGGACAGCAAGGAGCCCCTCATCGTGATCCTCAACGACAACGGCATGTCCATCACGAAAAATGTGGGCGGCGTGGCGGAGCACCTGGCCCGCCAGCGGCTCAAGCCCCAGTATCTGCGCTTTAAAAAGGGCTACCGGAAGCTGATGGGGACCCTGCCCGGCGGAGCCCACATCTACCGCTTCACCCACAAATTAAAGACGGCGATCAAGGGGACGCTCCTCCCGTGCAGCATGTTCGAGGAGATGGGCTTCACCTACCTGGGGCCGGTGGACGGCCACGATGTGCGCAGGCTCACCCGGCTGCTCCAGTACGCCAAGGAGATCAATGGTCCCGTCCTGCTCCACATCAGAACTGTAAAGGGAAAAGGCTATGCACCTGCTGAGCGCAATCCGGACCGGTTCCACGGCGTGAGCCGGTTCTGTCTGGAGACCGGCGAGCCGGTCCAGCCCTCCAAGCGTGACTTCTCCAAGGCCTTCGGAGAGGCCATGTGCGCCCTGGCGGAAGAGGATGAGCGGGTATGCGCCATCTCGGCCGCCATGGTCCCCGGGACCGGGCTCCAGGACTTCTTTACGCGCTTTCCGGAGCGCGCTTTCGATGTGGGGATCGCGGAGGGGCACGCGGCGGCCATGGCGGCCGGCATGGCCAAACAGGGCATGCTCCCGGTCTTTGCGGTGTACTCCTCGTTCTTACAGCGGGCCTATGATATGCTGGTCCACGATGTGGGCATCCAGGGGCTCCACGTGGTCTTTGGGGTGGACCGGGCCGGCCTGGTGGGGGCCGACGGCGAGACCCACCACGGCACCCTGGACCCCGCCTTTCTGGACACCATCCCCGGGATGACGGTGTTGTGTCCGGCCAGCTTTGCGGAGGTCTCGTCCATGCTCCGCTACGCCCTGTTCCAGTGTGCCGGGCCGGTGGCCCTGCGCTATCCGCGGGGCGGCGAAGGGGCGTATCAGGGCGACGCCGGAGCGGAGACGGTCCTTCTGCGCACCGGCAGGGATATCACGCTGGTGGGATACGGCGCCCTCATCAACGAGGTGCTCCAGAGCGCCGCGCAGCTGGCGGAACAGGGCATAGAAGCAGAGGTTGTAAAGGTTGGACGCATTACACCATTTGACGCCGCCCCCATCCTGGATTCCGTCCGGAAAACGGGTTGCCTTCTGGTGGCGGAGGAGAGCAGCGCCTCCAACTGCATCGGCCAGCGCCTGGCCGCCGACCTGCTGCTGCAAAATATACCAGTAAAGGGAATTGCTTTACAGAATCTCGGCAACCGCTTCATTCCCCACGGCGCCGTGGACCAGCTGCGCCAGCTGTGCGGACTGCGGGCGGAACAACTGACAAAACGTGCGGAGGAGGTCCTGCGGCATGGCAAAAAAGAGACTGGATGTGCTGCTGACGGAACAGGGATATTTTGAGAGCCGGCAGAAGGCCCAGGCCACCATTATGAGCGGCCTGGTCTTTGTCAACGGACAGCGGGTGGACAAGGCGGGGGCCTCCGTTGCGGAGGACGCGCAGATCGAGGTGCGGGGGAAGGCCATCCCCTATGTGAGCCGGGGCGGGCTGAAGCTGGAGAAGGCCATGAAGGTATTCCCCGTTCATCTGGAGGGCAGAGTCTGCGCCGACATCGGCGCGTCCACGGGCGGCTTTTCCGACTGCATGCTGCAAAACGGCGCGGCGAAGGTCTACGCGGTGGACACCGGGTACGGAAAGCTGGACTGGAAGATCCGCAGCGATCCCAGAGTGGTGGCCCTGGAGCGGACCAACGCCCGCTACCTGACCCGGGAGCAGGTGCCCGACGCGCTGGACTTCGCCTCGGTGGACGTGTCCTTCATCTCCCTGCGCCTGATCCTGCCCGCCCTGCGGGGGGTCCTGAAAGAAGACGGCGCCGTGGTCTGCCTGGTCAAGCCGCAGTTTGAGGCGGGTCGGGAGAAGGTGGGCAAGAAGGGGGTCGTCCGGGACCCCAAGGTCCACCTGGAGGTCCTGGAGCACTTTCTGGAGCACGCCAGAGAGGCGGACTTCACCGTGCGGGACATGACCTATTCTCCCATCAAGGGGCCGGAGGGGAACATCGAATATCTGGGCTATCTGACGGTGGGCGCGGGCGCGGACTGGAGCGGAGATCTGAAGGCTCTGGTGGCGGAATCTCATGAGACATTGGAGGAGCATACGCCGTGAAGATTGTACTCAGCCCCAATCCATTCCGGGATAAGGGATTGAAAGCGGCCCAGTCCGCCGCCCGCATTCTCAGCAACGCCGGGGTGGATACCCGGATCTGCCTGCCCTTCTCCACCGAGGGGAGCGACATCAAATTCCCCCGGCAGGTGGAGTGCTGCGACATGCAGAAGGAGCTGCCCGGCGCCGACATCCTCATCTGCTTCGGCGGGGACGGGACCATCCTCCACGCCGCCAAGGACGCCAACGCCTTCGGCATCCCCATCCTGGGGGTCAACATGGGAAGCGTCGGGTTTATGGCGGAGGTGGAGCAGAGCGAGCTCTCCCTGCTCTCCAAACTGGCGGTTGGAAAATATACCGTGGAGTCCCGCATGATGCTCATGGTGGAGATCCGCCGGGACGGAAAGACCGTCTTCTCGGACCTGGCCCTCAATGACGCGGTCATCACCAAGGGGGCGGTGGCACGTGTGGTGGAGATGGAGGTGCGCAGCGATAAGGTGCCTATCACCGCCTTCTCGGGAGACGGCGTCATCGTCAGCACGCCCACCGGCTCCACCGCCTATTCCATGTCCGCGGGCGGCCCCATTGTGGAGCCCACGGCGGAAAATATCATTGTAACGCCGATCTGTCCCCATGTGGTCAACGCCCGCTCCTTCGTGCTGGACCACCGCCGGACGGTGACGGTCCGGATGCGCTCCATGAGCCGGAAGACCGCCTATCTCTCGGTGGACGGCGGAAAGGCCTTCAAGCTCAACGGGGGCGACGTCATGCACATCCGGCAGGCCGGCACCAAGACCAACCTGGTGCGCCTGACCGGCCGGAGCTTTTACGAAATCATCACGCAGAAACTGGGGAGGATGTAATATGAAGGGAAAGCGTCAACAGGAGATCCTTCGCATCATTGAAGAGCACGATGTGGAGACCCAGGACCAGCTTCTGGCCGAGCTGAGGGAGCGGGGGGTGCAGTCCACCCAGGCCACCATCTCCCGGGACATCAAGGAGCTCCATCTCATCAAGGAGCTGACCGGCTTTGGTACTTACCGCTATGCCGTGTCCGAGCGCAAGGTCTCCCTGAATCTGGCCGGACGCCTGCGCACCATCTTCAAAGAGGGCGTGACCTCCTTTGATGTGGCGCAGAACATTGTGGTGCTCAAGACCATGCCCGGCCTCGCCTCGGCGGCGGCGGCGGCCATCGACGGGATGGAGATCGCCGATCTGGTGGGCAGTCTGGCGGGGGACGACACCGCCATCCTCATCATGCGAACCAACGAGTCGGCCATCGAATTCTGCGACGAGATCCACAAGATGCTGAAATAGATCCGCTCTCGTCCATCCCTTTGGAGGTATGCCATGCTTTCTCTGCTTCATATCGAGAATATTGCAGTCATTGAGTCGGCGGATATCCAGTTTGACTCCGGTTTCAATGTGCTCACCGGCGAGACCGGTGCGGGCAAATCCATCGTGATCGACGCCATCAGCGCCATCATCGGCGCCCGGACCAGCCGGGATCTCATCCGCACCGGGGCCAAGAGCGCCCGGGTGGAGGCCCAGTTCACCCAGGTCCAGCCCCTGCCCTGGCTGGAGGAGAACGGCCTCTCCGCGGACGGGAGCGGGAGCATCGTCGTCCAGCGGGAAATCCAGAGCGACGGGAAAAACATCTGCCGGGTCAACGGGCGGCTCCTCAATGTGAGCCAGCTGCGGGAGCTGGGGCAGCAGCTGGTCAACATCCACGGCCAGCACGACGGCCAGCAGCTGCTGGACGAGCGCTGCCACCTGTCCTATCTGGACAGCTTTGGGGAGACCGAAGCCCTTCTGACCCCCTATCAGGAGACCTTTCGGGAGCTGACCGCCATCCGCCGGGAGATCTCCGCCCTCCAGATGGACGACGCGGTCAAGTCCCGGCGGATGGACAGCCTGCACTTCCAGATCGGCGAGCTGGAGCGGGCCGGCCTGAAGGAGGGCGAGGAGGAGAGCCTCACCGAGCGGCGCACCCTGCTGCGCAACGCCGAGCGGCTCATCTCCGCGGTGGAGGGGGCCCATTTCGCCCTCTCCGGGGACGACGAGCGGGAGGGGGCCGCCTCTCTCATCGCCGCCGCGGAGGGCGCGCTCTCCGGGGTGGCCGGCATGAGCGAGGAGATCGCCGGGGTGACCGGGCGCCTGGTGGAGCTGCGTTCCGCCGCCGACGACGCGGCCGAGCTGGTCCGGGACCTGCGGGAGTCCTTTTCCTTTGAACCGGGGGAGCTGGACGAGATCGAGAGCCGTCTGGACGTGCTCTACCGGCTCAAGAAGAAGTATGGCAGCAGCGTGGGCGAGATGCTGGCCTATCTGGAGAAGTGCCGCTCGGAGCTCTCGGAGATCGAGTACTCCAGCGACACCATCGCCCGGCTGGAGCAGCGGAAAGCGGCGGTCCTGGCCCGGGTCCGGAAGGCGGCCGAGGCCCTCTCGGCCCGGCGGCGGGAGGCGGCCGAGGCCCTGCGGGAGCGCATCCAGTCCGAGCTGCGCCAGCTGGACATGCCCAAGGTCCGCTTCCAGGTGGACTTTTCTCCCAAGGGCGGGGAGCTGGGCATGGACGAGACCGGTATGGACGAGGTGCAGTTCCTCATGTCCGCCAACGTGGGGGAGGACCTCAAGCCCATCCAGCGCATCGCCTCCGGCGGCGAGCTCTCCCGCATCATGCTGGCCCTCAAGAACGTGTTGGCGGAAAATGAGGCGGTGGCCACGCTGATCTTTGACGAGGTGGACACCGGTGTATCCGGCCGGGCGGCCCAGAAGGTTGCCGAGAAGATGGCCGACGTGGCGGGGCACAAGCAGGTGCTCTGCGTGACCCATCTGCCCCAGATCGCCGCCATGGCGGACACCCACTTCTCTGTGGTGAAGGGGGAGCGGAAGGGGCGGACCTACACTGAGGTGGAGCTCCTGACCCGCACCCGGCGGACCGAGGAGCTGGCCCGGCTCACCGGTGGGGCCCACATCACCCCGGCCATCCTGGCCGGAGCGGAGGAGCTGCTCTCGGCTGCCGAGGGGTACAAGGCGGCCAGACGGGGGCGCTGACCGTCCGCCGCACGCGGAAATCTCCATTTGACAAACCAGGAGGACTGCGCTATAATACATCTCAATCACTGTGATGATGGGGAGAAGTAACGGCCCCACCGCTGCAAAGAGAGCCTCTGGATTGGTGAAAAGAGGAGAGCGGACGCCGTGAATACACCCCGGAGCAGCCCCCTGAACGCTCAGGTCAAGTAGGGAGGGTCGGGTGCGCCCGTTACCGCGCTGGGAGTGTGATGGCACTCGACGAGGCCTCCCGCCGTGAGGGGGAGGCGAACCAGAGGTGGTACCGCGTGATCCACGCCCTCTGTCCGAACGGGGACAGAGGGCGTTTTTTTGCGAAATGGGGGGAGAATATGGAGCGGGATACCTGCATCCGCTGCGGTGGTACGATGGCGCCTATGGGATCGCATTTTCTGAAGAAAGGCGCTCCCGGCTGGCATCTGCGGGGCAACCTGGAGCATTTCGACGGGGAGAATCTCCTGCCGGTCGAGGTCTGGTGCTGCCAGAACTGCCGCCGGCTGGATTTTTACCTGGATGAGAGCGCTTCCGGCAGCTCCGGCTCCGGTATCGCCCAGACCCGCTGTCCTGTCTGCGGAACGCTCCATGATCTGGATGACCCCAAATGTCCCCACTGCGGAACGCGGCTCTATTAAACTGTAACAAAACGGATTCCCATCAGAATCCGATCAAAGGAGAATGGAAGATGACTTGCTACGAAGAACTGAAAGCCCGCGGCCTGATCGCCCAGGTGACCAACGAGGAGGAGATCTCCAAGATGATCAACGAGGGTAAGGCGGTGTTCTATATCGGCTTCGACCCCACCGCCGATTCCCTCCACGT